>LSQX01178590.1_pt1 | contig 18753 bp, 15 predicted proteins | sample 654561 | NCBI WGS metagenome assembly LSQX01 (sample SAMN04489861, study PRJNA283612) | anaerobic digester metagenome | isolation source: 4 biogas reactors fed with cattle manure at either 37C or 55C with and... | place: Denmark: Kongens Lyngby | collected 2014
TCAAAGCCAAAAACGGCGCCGGAGCGTGGAGCGCTGTTGGTTCTTCGGACGGCATCGCGCTGGCTCCGTCGGTGGCTACAATCGCCGCGGCCAAAGCGCTGCCGAATGTGACACCTGTCGCGCTCTGCGGTAAAGTGGTCACCGCCAGCTTTGCCACCAGCTTCTATATCGAAGAGGAAAACAGGACATCCGGTATTCTTGTGATGACTGATTCGGCCCCTCCGGCTAGAGGCTCTGTGGTCACAGTCGGTGGAATGATGGGTGAAAACGCCATCGGCGAGAGGGCGATCCTCAACGCTGTGGTAAATATCGACGCCGCTGCTGATCTCGCCAGGATCCCGCCTCCGTTGTTTATGGTCGGTTCTGCGCTTGGCGGCAGCAACTTCAACTCGCTGACTGTTGGCCCACTTGGAGGCGTCGGCCTCAATAACGTCGGGCTTCTGGTCAAGGTCACCGGACGAGTGGTGGCCAAGGACGAATGGGACATCGAGATCAACGATGGCTCGAGAACATTCAGCGTAATGGCAGCCGGATTGGAGATCCCAGAGATTAGCGTGGGAGACTTCATATCGGCAGTTGGTATATCTTCACTGGAACTCGACCCCGACCTCAAACCGATTATTCGGCTGGTGGTAGGCGCCGGGATAGTCAAGCTGAACTGAGATCGGCAATAGCCGACCCTCCTGGACAAGGCGCGGCCCTTAGGGGCCGCGCCCTTTTTACAGGCAACGGATCGATAGGCTGCCTAATGAGGCTTTCCGGCGTGGGCGAGATAAAACTCCGGCTCGTCTGTGGTAGATATATTCGTAAAGCCGGCGGCACTGAGCATAAATGACATTACCTCGATAGTCGGCACTTTATCTTGAGTTACAACCGCACTGGCTTCTCGGTGGACTTTGTTCACGGCTTCGCGCCCGGTCGGGTGCGAAACTACGATTATTCCGCTGGGACGCAAAAGCGACCATATCCGACTCAAAACTTTGGATTTGTTCGTGAAATGCGGATAAACGGCGTTACAGATAATCGCATCAAATGAGCAATCCGGACAATCGAAATCCTCGATATCGGCCAACTCGAAGCGTACATTCGGCAGGTTCACTTTTGACCGAGCTATGGCCAGCATACCGGCGGAGATGTCGATAGCGCGAAGATTGCAATCGCCGTTAGTGGCGCGCTGAATGCACGGGATTATTACGCCGGTTCCGGTGCCGACGTCAAGTATATCCATACCCGCCGATATCCCGCTTTCTCGCACCACTCGATCGAGCAAATCGCATATATCGGGCCGCTCCATGCTATCCCATTTCTCCGCATACGAATCAAAAAACTCGGCCTGGCTGATCATATTTCACCTTCGGTAACAGTTGATTTGTGAGCGCGTCTTTTTGGGGAAAACGCGTTAGCTATCACGAAAAACGCGCATGATGTCAAAATTATCAAAGCCCCCGTCGGCAGATTGAGTTTCCACGAGAGGACAAGGCCTATCCACCCCGACGCTACCCCAAAAACCGCAGCAAGCGCGAACATCCTCTTCAGGCTATAGGTAAGCTGATACGCCGCAGCGGCAGGGTTCACTATCAAGCTGAATACAAGCAAGCCGCCGATGGCATTCAACGATGCCGTGGTGGTCAAGCCGCTGAGGACCAATATCCCGTAGAATACCCACGTCGCAGGCAGCCCCAGCGACCGCGCCAATTCTCTGTTGAACACAACGGTTTGAATTTCCTTGAAGAGCAAACCCGTTATTACGATCGACCCTACAGCGACTCCCGCGAGCAAGTGCAAGCTGCCCGGCGTCACCGTTAGCACGCTCCCCCACAGCAGGCTCAACGCCTCGGCCTTTGGCCCAGGGATCAGAGACAGCAGTAAAAATGATATACCGAGAGCTGACGAAAACACTATCCCTATCGCAGTATCCGGGGCGAAATCACCTCTATCCGCAAGTGGCCCAAGGGCAGCCGCAGCCACCAAACTTGCCAGAATCGCCATCCACATCGGATTTGCGCTTATCACAAGACCCAACAGCGCACCGGCAAATGCCGCATGACTCATGCAAACGCCCAGAAACGACACCCGCATCGTTACTACCAACACCCCGACTATAGAGCACGACACTCCGGCAAACAACGTCGCCAGAATCGCCCGGTGTAAAAATGGGTCGCAGATCACATCGAACATCGCCGCTCCTCAGCCAACCGGCCCTGTTTCATGACCACAATCCGCTCACACAACTCAGTGAGCATTTCATAATCGTGCGATACGACGAGGGTGGTCAAGCCGATCTCTTTATGGGCGTTTCTGACGATATTTCGGACTCGCTGCTGAGATTCAGAGTCCAGAAACGTGGTCGGCTCATCGAGCAACAAAAGTCGCGGCTCTTGCGCGAGCGCCCTGGCGAGGTTGATTCGCTGCTGCTCACCGCCGGAGAGCTGTCCGAATGGCCGCTCGGCGAGGTGAATGGCGTCGACTCGCTCAAGCGCACGCTGAACCGCCCGATGGTCTTGTCGGCGGGGATGTTTGAACAGCCCCAAAATGCCATATCTTCCCATCATCACGACCTCTCTGGCGATCACCGGCATGCGAGGGTCGGTGTTGAGGGTTTGAAAGACGCAGGCGGTGGCGCGGCGGATCTTTTTGTGGTTGCCGGCGGCGAGCTTCATCCCCAATACTTCAGCCGATCCGCCGATCGGTGGCAGCAGGCCCTGTATCACTCGCAGCAGCGTCGTCTTGCCGGACCCGTTAGCGCCTGATATACCGACTATCTGGCCTGATCTAATACACAGCGATATGTCGCGAAGTGTTATCCCGCCGCGATATCCGGCGCTGATTTTGTTGAAATCAATTGCAGGGGGCGATGCGGTCACTTTGCTTTTAGCCCCTCGATTACTCGGTTCACGTTATCCTCAACGCACAGTTTCCATGTGTCGGTGTCCTTAAAACCGCCCGGGAAGTTGGATAAAACGGCATGCGAAGCGCCGATATCCTGAGCCAGCGGCTTACCCGCATCAGGTCCGCTCTGGAGGTTATCCACACACATCCGCACCTTGTTGCGCCTGCCAACATCGGTCATATAATGCAGCAGCACAGGGGTGAATTGCTCCGCACGAGGATATACATCCACCACGTCAAGCCCCAGCCACTCGGCCGTCTCCATCTGCTGATCGGAGCACAGCACTCGCACACCCTTTGCTCCCGCCTTTTCTAGTCGAGCTTTGATTTCCGCATCAAATTCAGTGTATTCGGCTGTGAGCCTGGCCAGGGTTTTGTTATATTCATCGGAATGCTCGGGATCGCTTTTCGACAGTTCAAGGCTTACCTGTTTCAGGGCTTTGATATAGACTGCAGGGATCATCCAGTTCCCTTTAACGTCTATTGCCACTTGTTTGAGGCTATCTGAGCCGATTGATTTCATCATCTGTGGGACGAATCCTTCGTAACCGTGGGTGAACAGTATCGCGCTTGCCGAAAGGGTCTTCATATCCTCCGGGCGGATGTCATAATGCCCGGGACAACTGCCTGGAGCGATCAGAACCCCCACTTTGACCCGATCCCCCGCAATTTCTCGGACTGCGCACTCCAGCAGCGTTGTGGTGGCCATCACCTGCAGCCGCCCACCACTGTTGACGTCAGGTTTTTGGACAGGCCGAGAGCTGACCAGCACTGCACAAATTATGATCACCAACACCGCTGCCGCATACAAAAGTTTTCGGTGAATACTCATCAGGGGGAGCGCCTCCCATCGCTGAGCCTGACTATGATCCCGTCCTGGTCGTATGGATACCAGTGCCGCTTCGGCACAGGCATCATATTTTGAGCAAACTCGATCAAGCCGCGTGATTTGCCCGGCCCCACGCTCCACACCACCCATTTGATTGGCGTGGTTTTTTGGCTGCGATAAGCGACGCACTGCTGCTCGCTTACAGGATAATCCGCCGGCACATAGAGGGTTATTAAGCTGATGCTGTTGTTCACATAACCCAGCCCCGGCGCAATATATTTATATGTCCGGCCGGGGTTAAATGGATCGTAGAATTTTTGTTTGGAGATATATTTATATAGCGGCTCAGGCAGTTCGTAATAGGCGTCTATCTTCACCTGCTGGCAAGATTCGCTTGCCAGAGGCGGCTTGCCGTTCCAATCGTCGCAATACATCTGCACCGCATCGCAGACCTGCCTCAGCTCGACGTGAACCCGCGACACCTGCGCCCGGAGCTTGGCGCCGACTATAACGGGAAACAAGATCGCCGTGATGATCGCGATTACCGCGATCACCACGAGCAATTCAATCAAGCTGAATGCCGATCTTTTGTTTACGATCATGGAACTAATGCAACAATATCCTTTTCGCCGCCCAGCAGCAGAACCGGCGCGGATGCGCTGCCGGATGCAACAGCGGTCACGGTGACCTGGGCGCCAGCCGCCGGCACGTTATACCCGCCGGAATTGAGGGTAATCGAGCCGCCGTCGTCCGTAGTGAACTGATACAGGCTGCCTCCAAGATTATTGCCGATTCTCCCAACGCATCTGACAAGCAGGCCAAACACGTCCAGCCCGCCCTGGCCTCGGAGAGTCTTGCCGTTCACCAAAACAGGAGCTGCGGAATTACGGCTAGACGCGACATATTTGGCCGATATCGCTTTGGAGCCATCGCTCAGAACCACGCTGCCCATAATACTCACAACGTCCCCCGGACTGACCAGTCGGTCGCTTATGACTTCCACCCCGCCGGCCCTGTCGATATCCTGCACGAAAAATCTGCCGTCATATATCCGCGAGACAATCTTATTGGCCACAGCGATTTGATCGCCGACCGAGCGAGATCGAACCTCTCGGCACGCGGCCAACGAAGCCGCGATGTCGGCTGCATTTCGCAAAATCATTCTATATTCGTTGTGATAAACCGTAGGCGCGCCCGATCCGCCGTCCTCCTGATCATATATGCCGACCACGCTGAATTTGCCCATCGGCATCGGTGTGCCGCTGAGGTTGACCATTGGCGGAATATACAATGTGCCGTTCCCGGTTGCATCCGAAATCGTGATCGAGCTGTCGCCTGTCCACTGGCCTGCCGTGATTTCGACACCATGGAGCATTGTAAATCGAGTCTGATATCGCTCACCGCCATTTTTTCGGCTCACATCGAAGTGATTGCAATCAGCCAGCGACGGAATAAGCTCCGGGTTTGGTAGTCCGGGATGGCCAATTACCTCAACCACCGGGCAAATGTCCAAAACGTTGGTGTGCCTGTCGTTTATAAAAACTTTGCCGTTGTGATCCTGCAAAAAACCCGTTACGCGAACCCTGTCCCCTGCATTGAACGGAGCATATTGTGCAGGCATCCAGCCCCCGCTTGGCCACCAGAAGCTTCCCGCCCATATCTCCATCCCTCCACGATCACTCGTCTCATCCTGGATGAACATAGCATACATCACCGAACCGCTCCACAGATCGTTCATCCCTGAAAGAGCAACACCCTCAACAGTAACTTTATTAGATTCTATGATTTCTTCATTTGAATCAACAGCGGGCGCATTTACCATTGGGTGGCTGCCGGTCCCGTCGGCATTAAGCGCCTGGTAGTCCCAAAGTGTGTCCGCCGCTGCCGGCATCACCACCATTAAACAAAACGCCAGCGCGGCTATGGAGGTTCGGAAAAATTTCATAGCATTCCCTTCCCGTGTTACGATTTTCTGTATGGTAGCACGGAAAGCCCAGATTGTCTAGTATCAAGATGCAGTTGAGCTAAATATGTGCTCCAGTGGTCGTGGAGACGAGTTGACCATGTTTGACACCGTGAGCCGCAATTAAAATACTCGCCACTTTTCTCACATCCTGGCTTTTTCCTCGCACAACAATCACTTCGAGGCAATTATGCGCGTCAAGATGTACGTGTGTGGTGCAGATTATATTATGATGATACTCGTGCTGAATTTCGGTTAGGGTATTTGCCAGTTCGTGCTCGTGGTGTTCGTAAACTATGGTAATAGTCCCGATCACTTCGGTATCAGGATCGGCCCATTCGGCTTTGACGAACTCCTGGCGTATCAGATCGCGGATGGCCTCCGAGCGAGACGGGTAGCCGCGCTCCTTTACCAGTTCGTCGAACCGCGATAGTATTTCATCCTCAATAGAAACCCCGAACCGTTCAAGATTGGACATGTCGCTTCTCCAAATCGAATTCTACAACAGTATCGTACAACGTGTCGGCACATTCGGTCAACCAGAGCCAACCTCCCGTATAAACAATACGCCCCCACCTCTCCCCGGAAAAGGGGGGAGCTTCGCTTTAGCAAATACCAGCCAGGCTATTGACAGCCGGTGTTTGCCTTGTTATACTCCATGGACAATACAATATGGTTGGCATTCAGGGTTAAGGGAAGACGGTGAAAGACCGTCACGGGCCCGCCGCTGTAACCGGGGACGAACCGGCTGGAAACCACTGGACTCATATCTCAAACGAGAATGAGGCTGGGAAGGTAGTCGGCAAGAGCGATCCGGAAGTCAGAAGACCTGCCCTGCAGCTTATAATACGTGCTACATCTTCGGAGGCAAAGATGTCGGACGCCCAATCCTGCATAAACCGGGCTCCCGTCCAGAAAAAATTCCGAAATGGGCGAGGAGCCTGTTTCGTTTTATATGACGGCTTCACGCTCATCGAGCTGCTGGTGGTGATCGCTATCATCGCTATCCTGGCCGCTATCCTGTTTCCTGTGTTTGGAGCCGCAAAGGAATCCGGCAGGAAAACTCGCTGCGCAGCTCAGTTGAAGCAGCTCGTGGCCGCAAATATAACCTACACCGACGACTATTCCGGCAGATACGTCCCCGCCGCTTCCGACATATCCGGCGCCAATCTGCGCAGATGGCACGGGGTCAGGAGAAGGGTGGGCGGTGAATTTGACCCCACAAAGGGGCCGTTATGGCTCTATCTAGGCCGCAGCGGCGGACTAAAAATCTGCCCATCTGCGACCATGCTTCTCGGTACTTTCGAGTCAGGATGCGGCGGCTTTGGCTACAACTCGGCTTATGTCGGAGGGACCGCTTATCGCAGCTACCCGCCGGATTGTGACAAAATCGCATCTCAGACAAGCGATATCGCCCACCCTTCGCGCACCGTAATGTTCGCCGATACTGCGATTGCAAGTGAGGCTGGGCCTATGCAATATTCATTCGCCGAGCCGCCGCTGCACGTCTCGCCCACCGGAGTCACCTACGCCACCACCCCTAGCATGCATTTCAGGCACAACGGAGCGGTCAATATCGGCTGGTGCGATGGACATATTAGCGCAGAAAAAATGACTTTCACCCGCCCACCCAGCTTTTTTTATGGCGGAGACAACGAGAAAGACAACATCGGCTACTTCGGCCCTGAAGACAATTCGATTTTCGACAACCAATGAGGTAACACGATGAAAACAATCTTCGTTATTATGTGTATTTTGATATTGGCGGCGGCTCCTGTCGCAGCGAAAGCCTGGTTTGCCGACATTATGCAGCCGGGTTGGTATACTCCGGGGACCGGCCAATTTGTAGGTAATCCGCTCTATAACGACTCGTTTCGCTGCCTTGGCGCGCCAAAAGGCGGCCAGGTGTATGAGCCTGCGCACAGCTATGACCAGGGCTATTGCATATCTTTAGGGGATCGCAACTCGTCGGGGACTACGGGTCGGGTTATGATCGGATTCTCCACCCCGATATATGATGACTCGAAAAACCCTTACGGATTGGACTTCATCGTTTTCGGCAATGCATATTTCAGGCTGAACATGTTTGAATCCCCTCCGCTGTATGCTGATCCGACTTTCAGATGGCAGGAGCCGGCGTTTGCGGAAGTGAGCCAGGATGGAGTGGAGTGGTATTTGATTCGTCCCAGCATACTGCCAAACGCTCTCATCCCCGCACCAGGCCCGGTTCCAGGTGTTTCGTTGACGGATACGGGATTTTCTAAGACACAATTGGCCGGCTATGCGGACTGCACGCCCACTATCGAACTGCCTACTGCGGGCAGCCCAAATCCATTCAGCAATGTGACTCGCAGCCCGGAGGAGCTTTACACAATCCCCGATCGGCCGACTCACCCCGAGGGTTTCAATACGGTGCGGTTCGATTATGTATCGGGGGGCGGGGATGCGTTTGACATCGCCGACGCAGTTGTCCAGAGCGCTCCTGGGGTTCCGGCTATCGACGCCTTCGGAGACGAGATAAAAGCGAACATCGGTTGGTTTAGCTATGTTCGGCTGACCGACGCTGTCAGCGGGGATTACTTTCCAGGACTGGGCGAAATTTCGGCTGAGATCGATGCCGTTTCGGCCTGCCGCCCAACGATGACTATCGGGGAGGCGAAACGGCTCGACCAGGGGGATTATGTATTCGTCACCGACGCAGTTGTAACCGCAGTTCTGCCCGATGCGTTTTTCGTTGAATCTCCGAACCGTTCGGCTGCGATGAAAGTGTTATACGACACCAGTGCCGCGGTCGATGGCAAATTTGTCCGGCGGGGGGACAAAATGACGATCACCGGACATCTCGACAAAATCGGAGGCGGGTTTGTCGTGCCGGACCCGATGTGGACTTGCACGCAGACCGACTTGAATATCCCTCAGCCGCTGGGGATGAAAATCTCGTCGTTATCAAATGACCTTGCCTATGGAATGCGAGTCCGCGTGTGGGGCAGAAAAACTCAGCAGGGGCCTGGATATTGCGTTATAGATGACGGATCCAGCAGCGCAAAGCTGGTATGGAGCAGCCCGGCATATTCGATATCCGGCAGCCTATATTTGACTGCAACAGGTATCTGCGATAGAGCCAACGGAGAGGCGATTGTAAGAATCCTAGATCCGGTGCAGGACATAAAACTCTATTGAAAGTTCAATTTTACAATGGCTAAGGAAGGAAGAAGAGAGATGAAAATTATCACTGCATTTGCGATCAGCGCCCTTTTGCTGATCGGTCAGAGCTGTTCGGCGGGGATAGTGAATTCGACAAGCTATCTATGCAGCGAACTGCTGGTCTCTGTGCCTGCGGGCGCGTTTATGGGCGGATTCGATGTGCTGCCCGGCGGCAACTACGTCATCAACGACGGCGCAGCGGTGCGTGAAATAACGCAATCGGGGGACGACGTGCGGGCGCTTTATACCTACGATTCCCCCGTTTTTGCGTCTTTTGTGCGACACAATAACGGTTTGGTCTACTTCGCAGACACCGATTATAACAGCAGCATGATTCGCTGCGTTGATCTTGACGGCGGTGCTGCAACCGATATCGCCAGGCTCGACTGGAACTATGACATTGATTTCTATGACAATCAAGCCTATGTCGTAGCGGGGGACAGCGTTTATATGATAAACCCGGAAAATACTACTGTCAAAAAGGCGACTGCGCCCGGGTATTCCGGCCCCGTCGCGCTAGATTCGGCGGGAAATCTCTACTATAGCCCCAGCAATTATCCGTTCACCACAGCGATTTACAAATGGAACGCCGACAAATTACAATCCGGGACGACGCTCCAAATCGCAGATGCCGACGCATCGATCTCCGTGGGGGGAGCCGCCGGAATAGTCTTCGACAATATGGGCCGGCTGATCTTCAGCAACAACTTCGGCGGGCAGGCTATAATCCAGCGCTGGGATGGAGCATCCATAGAAACTCTTGGCATTTTCGCGTTGGAGGATGTAGAGTCCCCGGCGATTACGTTATTGCGGTATGATCCGGCGACCAATGATCTGTATGCCGCAGTCAACTACTATACCGACGGATACGCGAACAATTACAGCTACATCGCGAAGCTGGAATATGTACCCGAGCCTGGTTCCTTTGTGGGACTGTGTTGGCTTGCGACGCTTGCCGGATGCGGCCGGATGCTGCGTCGACGCAAATAACCGAATTCAACAACTGCAAGACGGAGGGATATCTCGCTTTTCCGCGTATTGCTGATGGTATTCCTCCGCCGGCCAAAATCTGACGGCAGGTGTTATCTGCGTTACGATCGGCTTTGGATACCCCTGCGAGAATCGCTCTTTGGACTCTACTGCTGCCTGTTTTTGCTCATCGGAGTGATAGAAAATCGCGGATCTGTATTGGTCTCCGATGTCAGGCCCCTGCCTATTGAGTGTCGTTGGGTCGTGTATATTCCAGAATATATCCAAAAGCTGTCCGTATGTGATTTTCTCAGGATCGAACTCCACCTGCACGGCTTCAGCGTGCCCACTGTTCCCGGCGCAGACGGATTGATATGTGGGGTTATTGGTGTGGCCTCCGGTGTAGCCGACGGTAGTCGACAGCACCCCTTTGCCGAGCAAGTCCCGAAATGCAGACTCCACACCCCAGAAGCATCCCGCAGCAAACGTCGCCAGTTCAGTGTTTTGAGGCGAATCCAACTCCAACTTAATCGCTGCAGCGTTTATGCAATAGCGCTTGCCGGTGGGAGGAGGCCCATCATCGAACACATGGCCCAAATGGGCGTCGCAGCGGGCGCACAGCGCCTCGGTTCGACACATTCCAAACGATTCATCCGGCCGCAAAGTCAAATTCAGCTCGGAGACAGGCGCAAAAAAACTCGGCCAGCCGCTCCCGGATTCAAATTTGTGCTCATGTTTGAACAGGTCTGTCCCGCAGCAGACACATTGATATCTTCCGTCAACACGAGATGACGGAATAGCGCACTGCCCGGAGCCTGGCGGTTCGGTGCCCTTCCGGCGAGTTATCCTGTATTGTTCCGAGGTAAGCTGCTGCTGCCACTCGGCGTCTGTCTTGCTCACCTTGGGCAGCATTTCTACTTCATTGGTATGGGCATTAAAGATGCGAACCATCTCATCACTGGGCATGTTGTCACTCTCTCAAGCGCGCAGGCGCGTTTTATAGTGCATATATATCTACGTTCTACCCAGAGATGCGTTCCCGTGGCTGTGAATCAATAACCGAATAACCGATTTTGGCTTGACGCGGTTAACGATGAGGTGGTAGCCTTTTGGCAGATATATCGCTAAGGCGATCTCAGGCTCAGAGTCGAAGGGGGATAACAATGAAAGAGATGTTACTGTCGCTGATGATGATCACTGTTCTATCAGCTGGAACTGCAAAAGCGGCTGAAGAGTTTTTCATCAGCCATTGGTGCGGGCCGATTGGGCTTACGCAAGAAGTGTTTGCAGAGGCTGCCGAGGCCGGCTTCAACGTGGCAATGGTCGGGGAGAGCACCGTAGAAGGCAATATAAAAGCTCTGGACCTTTGCCAGGCAAATGGAATGAAAGCTTTGGTCGGAGATATCCGCACCAGGCCGGGGAACGACAGAAACACCCCCACCGACAATCTCGATGCCGCAATTAAAGACTATTCCAACCACCCTGCGCTGTGGGGCTACCACGTTATTGATGAGCCGCACTCGAGCCTTTTCCCGCGTATTGCCGGCATCAATCAATACCTGCTCGAAAAAGACCCCAAGCATACACCCTACATCAATTTGTTTCCAAACTATGCAAATAGCAAGACGTTGGGCAATGCGACCTATGAGCAGCACGTTGATGAGTTCTGCAAGGTGGTCAAGCCGAAATTCTTGAGCTACGATCACTACGCTGTGATGGCGGATGGCAGCGTCAGGCCGGAGTATTTCAGCAACTTGGAGATTATCCGCCGTCAATCAATAAAACACAGTGTGCCGTTTAACTTTATTCTCCTTTCTGTGCCGCATTATTCGTATAAAGATGTCAATGAAGCCGATATGAGATGGCAGGCGTTTACAGCGCTGGCATACGGGGCGCGGGGTTTGATGTATTTCACCTACACCACCCCAGACAGCACCTATGGGCCTGCAATCATCGACCATCAGGGCAAACGCACGCCGAAATTTGAGATGGTCAAGAGGATCAACAACGAAATCAAAAAACTCGGCCCGACTCTGATGAAGCTGAACACCGTCGCGGTTTATCACACCGGAACCCTGCCGACTGATTGCAAAGCGCTGCCGAAAGACGGGCTTATCTGCGATGCCGCAGGGGGAGAGTTCGTTATCGGCCAGTTCAACTCCGACGATGGGTTCAAATACGCCATGATCGTCAACCGCAGCTTGAGCCGGCCTGCAAAAGCCGGGATCGTATTCTCACAGCCTGTGACGGCATACGAGGTCAGCCCAAAATCCGGGCGAGAAAAGGTGACGAATATCAGCGAGCAAAGCGGCAGTTGGATATGGGCCACCAGCTTTGGCCCGGGTGAGGGGAAGCTGATACGCATCGAAACCACCAAAAATCTACCAGTTAAAAGCTGGGAAGACAAAATCACCTTCCGACCCAGGGTTATGCTCAACCCTTCCAACCAGTTCGCCAACCAGATATTCGACAAAGACAAAAACGAACTGTACAACGAAGGAATGAACATGTACCTCATAGCCGAGAAGGTGCAGAAGATCCTGCAGGCTGATGGCCGAATGGATGTGTTTATGAGCCGCAACACCCAGACCCAGCGCACCAGTCTGCGTGAGGAGACCAATCTTACCCGTGCGCTTGGATGCGATGTTTTGTATGCGCTGCATTCTGATGCGACCGGCACCGAAGCGCCGGGAGGGGGTTCGTGGACATTCTATCACGGAGAGGACGGCAAGCGACTTGCCGGACTGGTGCAGACCGAACTCGCAGGGGCGATAAAGAGCACATTCTATCCGGAACTAAAAGACCTTGGCTACCGTACACATTGGTATCGGCTGTGGGTGCTGCATGAGGGCGGCTGCCAGGCTGCGCTGACCGAATTCCTGTTCCATACGAATCCTAAAGAGCGGGAGATGCTTAAAGACCCGAAATCCCAGGATATAATGGCACAAGCGGTGGCGAAAGGAATCATACGATACTTCTTCGAGAAATAACATAGCGCAACTGCCGCATGTTTTGTGGAGGCTTGAATATGAGAGCACTTGTCTTAGCGTTAGTCTTTTTTGCGAATGCGGCCAGTGCGGCGTGCGCCGCAAGCCCGGCCGACTGCGCAGGCGTGGTGCGAGTATTCGGCGATACATCGAGCTGGACAAGCTCGTGCTTTGTAGTTGGCGACGGAAGCTGGGTAATAACGACCCACGACTCGATCACAGAAACGATCAGTTCCGAAGCCAGCCAGACCATCAAACACCCGTTGTTCATCAGCGCGTTCACCGGTCGGACCTACGAGTGCGAGCTTAAAGCTGCCAACAAAGAACTCAATGTGGCGATACTAAAACTGCCGACATCAGGGCTGCCTGCTGCGACTTTGGCGAAGATCACCGATTTCTCGAAAGCTGCGGCAGGGACCCTGGGGCAGCTCTCCAGCGGCGAGGCTGTTGGCCTTGCCTGGCCGACAAGTGTCCTCGGTATCACCCTGGACAGGTTAGCGAAACCACCAAAACTCGGCGTCCAACAATGGAACGCAAAAAAAGTCTTTGTCACCGACATCGGCAAATATAAATGGATGTTCATCAACGGCATCAGCCCCGCGACCGTAGTGCCGAACGGCTCGATGGTGACTCGTGAATCCCTTGTGGCGGGAATGTATGCCAGTAAGCTGACGGTGACCGGGGGCAAGGAAGATATTGTCTATGGGCGATGTGTGATGGCGCCGGAGATCGCCCGCTTCTGTGGAGACTCCGGCATCGACTCCGCCACCTTGTATGATCCGCCGAATCCAACTGTAGAAAAGTTCGCCGGGGCTAGTGATGCTTTTCAACTTCAGGCTATAATCTATTCTGCGATTGGGGCGCAAAGACCGGCTATGGCTCTTGAAGCGGCGACTGCGCTGGTCAAATTGCTGCCTGAAGATGCACAGGCGCGGATGGCTTTGGGTGTGGCGCAGTTGGGTTCTGGGGATGCTGAGAGCGCCTTGAAGACGTTCAACGAAGCCGGCGCACTCAATGCGAAACTGCCGAATCTGCGGTGCAACCGTGCATCGGCCTTAATCGCACTCAAAAAACGCGACGAAGCCCAGCAGGAACTACTGAAAGCGGAGGATGAGTCCCCAAACGATTCGCGACCGGTGATCGCTTTGGCGAGTTTTTATTTGGGTGATGAAAAAGCGCTCGATAAAGCGCTCACCTACGCTAAAAAGGCCGCTATCCTGGCTCCTAACAGCGCGGCGGCCGAATTGCTGGTCGGCAAAGTCGAAAAGAGCCGAAAAGACTATTCGGCCGCGATCAAGTCCATCGGCGAGGCGGTCAAAATGGCGCCCGAGTGGGGCGAGGCGTGGTATGCTCTGGGATCAACCTATGAAGAAGCCGGGGACAAATCGAATGCGGAAAAAGCATATCGAAAACTCGTTGAGAAACAGCCGACAAACCCGGACTCGTTGATAATCCTTGCCTCGTTTTTGATAGACATCGACAAAAAAAACGAGGCCGATGAGGTGCTTGGAAAAATTCGCGCCCTCAATCCTCCAAAGGAAGTATTGGAAAGCGTGACAGCTTTGCAGAATAGAATCGAAGACAAACAGCAGTAGGTGCCTTATTCGCGCTGATCTTAGCCATTGTCTTCTTTCGATTGCTCTTTTGCCGCCGCATACACCGGATCGCTATCGATCACCACTTTGCGCACTCCGGTTCTGATCGAAGCGATGCTGGTGTTGTCATTCGGGTAGACGCGGTTTGTTAGAATGATGATATAGGTGCCGGCAAAACGATCGATCTCTATGGCGGTCCCAGTATAGCCGCTGTGAGCGATTGCGGCTGTATCGGGGCCTCGTTTATCGGGAGTAGGATACCTGTTGTCGTCTGCTATTCCCCAGCCAAGCGCCCAGGCGGTTTTCGATTCCTTAGGGGCAAGGGTGGTGAAGAACATATCCACAATCTCAGGTTTGAATATTCTCTGCTGTTTCAGCGCTTCACGATCCACAAATCTACCGTTATTTAGCAGCATACTGCAAAATTTGGAAAGGTCGTTTGCGGAACTGAATAAGCCGGCATTGCCTGAACAGTGGTTGTTATCTATGTAATAATAAGCTAACGGGTCGTGGACCTCTCCCTGCCGAGTTTTCAGTGTCGGTGCGCATTGTTTTATTTGTTCAGCCGAAAGATGGTAAGCCGTGTTGTGCATCTCCAGCGGCTCCCAGACCCTTTCGCGAAGATAGGCTTCTTGAGTCATTTTCGCGGCTTCTTCGTTCACACGAGCCAGGGTGAGGTAGTTCAGGCACGAGTAAGTATGGCCCTTATTGGTTTCATATTTCAGCGACAGTGATGCTATGCATTTGGTAAGCCCGTCGGCGTTGGAATCGTCTTTTTTCTTGGCTTTACTCGCACATTCCACGCTGGTATACGCGGGCAAACCGGATGTGTGGGTAGCGAGGTTAAGTATATTGATCGCGCGTTTGTCCTCTCGATCCCACGTCGGCAGATATGTGCTTACGGAATCTTCGAGTTTGACCTTGCCCTCTTGAAGCAAAAGAGCCAGGGCGGTAGCGGTGCCGGTTGGTTTGGAGCACGACGCCAGATCATAGATCGAATCCAGGGTTACGGCGGGCGAGTTTGAATCGTAAGTGAAGTGTCCATATGCTTTGGAGAACAAAATGGATTCCGCACTACCGATCACTACGCAGCAACTCGGCGCTTTGCGGGCCGAAATAGCATCTCCGACCACCGCATCTATGCGTTTGGAAGCAGCTTCGTCGATCACCGGCGCAGATATACTCGGAGAAACAATGACAGAAAGGGCAATCGATATCAAAATCAACGATTTGTAGCTCACACTATTCCCCGAACGCCTCCCCCTTGAGCGCGGACAATACCCTTCTTCCTCTCCCTATCCTTTGAGCGCGGGTAATATCCTTCTCCTTCTCCCTCTCCCTTGAGGGAGAGGGCGGGGTGAGGGGGTCATCTCATCTACTCTTCCTCTTCTTCTTCGACCTCCTCGAGATCGTCATAGTCATCTTCGACATCGGCTTGATCTAGAAGCGAGGTTGGGTCCGCTTTCTTTTTTGGTTTGGCCGGGCCGGTATTGTCCTGCGTCTCGGCTTTCGGGATTCTGGCAAGCCCCGCGACACCATCCCCGGCCCCGAGGTTAATCAATCTGACGCCCTGGGTCGAACGGCCAATGGAGCGAATCTCTTTAACCCGGATTTTGAGCATAATGCCCAGACTCGTGATGATGGCTATCTTGTCGGTATCATCAACAACGGCGGTCTCGACGATTTTACCGGTCTTATCGGTTATATTCATCGTCTTGATGCCCTTGCCACCCCTGGTCTGCTTGCGGTAATCCAAAAGCGGGGTCCGCTTTCCGTAGCCTTTCTCGGTTGCAACGAGCAAATCCGCATCGGGCTTGGCAAGACACATCCCTACCACCCGGTCACCGCCGGACAGCCGTATTCCTCTCACGCCGCCGGATGCGCGACCGGCGCTGCGAAGATCATCCTCGTTGAACCGTATAGACATACCGTTATGTGTGACCATCACGACTTCGTCCTTGCCCGAGGATATCTCGACCCACTTGAGAGCATCGCCTTCCTCGATATCGAATGCCCGCAGTCCGTTGGCTCGCATATTATGGAACTTATCGAGAGACGACTTCTTGACCTCACCCTGCTCCGTAGCCATGACGATGAAACCGTCTTTGTCCATCTCACGCAGCGCGACAGTCGCCGTGATGCGATCCCCAGGCTCGATGCTTATAAGATTGATAACCGCCGTCCCCATCGCCGTGCGGGTCGTCTGCGGTATTTCGTAAGCCTTGAGGCGGTAAACGCGACCACGATCCGTGAAGAAGAGCACATAGTGGTGTGTCGTCGCCGCAAACAGATGTTGTACTTTATCCTCTTCCTTGGCGGTTGCACCAATCTTTCCTCGGCCTCCGCGTCTCTGGGGCCTGTAGGTATCCACCGGGACACGCTTGATGTAGCCGTCGCGAGTGATGGTGATTATGGTCTCCTCATCGGGGATCATATCCTCCTCACCAATCTCATCAGCCTCCATCGGGATAATGCGAGTCTTACGAGGGTCACCAAATTTGGTCTTCAGATATCGCAGTTCATCTTTGATGATCCCGAGTATTTTCAGCGGATCCGACAGCAGGTCCTCCAGCCAGCCGATGCGCTTGAGAAGGTCCTTATAGTCTTCCTCGATCTTCTCTCGCTCGAGGGCGGTAAGCTGGCGAAGCTGCATGTTGAGAATAGCGTCGGCCTGGAGCTGCGAAAGTCCAAATCGGGCCATCAGCTTGGTGCGAGCGTCCTCGGCGTTTGCCGAGCCGCGGATGATGCGTATCACTTCGTCGAGGAAATCAACGGCAACGCGCAGTCCTTCGAGGATGTGCGCCCTGTAAAGCGCCCGCTGCAGTTCATATTTTGTTCTGCGCTCGACGATCTCCACCCTGTGATTGATGTAGTGCTGCATCAGTTCGCGGATGTTGAGCACTCGCGGCTGGCCATTGACCAAAGCCAGGTTGATAACGCCGAAGGTCTTTCGCAGATCGGTGTGTTTCAGCAGATAATTGAGGACTTTGCGCGGGTGTGCGTCGCGTCTAAGCTCGATTTGCAACCGAATCCCGTGGCGGTCGGAGTAGTCATACATCGCGGTGATGCCGTCTACCCGCCGCTCGCGAGCAAGCAGCGCTATCTTTTCCTGCAAAGTCTGTTTGTTGACCTGATAGGGCAGCTCGGTAACGACTATTGCAGCCTTGCCGCCTTCCATTGGCTCTATGGTGGTCTGCGCCTGCATAATAATCTGGCCACGACCGGTCTCATAGGCCGACTTTATGCCCTTGGTGCCCAAAATCAACCCCGCAGTCGGGAAATCCGGCCCCTTGACGTGCTTTGACAGATCCTCAATCGTCGCTTCAGGATCGTCTATCAGATGAATGATTCCGTCGCAGACCTCCGAAAGGTTGTGCGGAGGCATCTTGGTGGCCATACCGACTGCGATCCCCTCGCTGCCATTGCACAGCAGGTTCGGGAACTTACCCGGTAAATCCAACGGCTCCATTCGGGTCTGGTCGTAGTTGTCCTGCCACTCGACGGTATCTTTATCAAGGTCCTCGAGCATCTCCATCGCAAATGGACTCATGCGCATTTCAGTATAGCGCATAGCTGCGGGCGGGTCGCCGTCGATAGAACCCATGTTACCCTGCGCGTCGATGAGCGGGTAGCGGGCTTTGAAGTCCTGAGCCATGTTGACCATGGTCGGATAAATGACCTGTTCACCGTGCGGATGGTAGTTACCTGAGGTATCGCCGGCGATTTTCGCGGACTTTCGGTGCTGGGCGGATGGCCCCAGGTGCAGGTCGTTCATGGCGGCCAGAATTCGCCGCTGGACCGGCTTCAGGCCGTCTTTGACATCGGGCAGAGCACGGGAGATGATTACGCTCATAGCGTAATCCATATACGATCGCTTTAGCTCGTCCTCGATATTTACAGGGATAACTTCCCGAGCGATGTTACTCAAAAATTAGGGGTCCTCTCGTGACATTTTAACGTTCTTATTATACTCCCCAACGCTCATGCGGTCAAGGAAGCGGCTAGCCCGCACGTCCTCCCTCAAGTGAGAGGGAGTAGATTGTGCCCTTCACCTGGGGCTGAAGGGTTAGCACGCGTATTCCCTCTCCTGGGGGAGAGGGTTAGGGTGAGGGCGAAACCCCTTCCCGCACAAGCTTTCATGTTTCATCACCCCGCTTGGTTTGCCACGCCCACCCCCTCACCCCCGCCCTCTCCCTCGAGGGAGAGAGAGTAGCTGGAGTCCCCTCTCCTGGGGGAGAGGGTGAGGGCGAAACCCCTTCCCGCACAAGCTTTCATATTTCATCACCCCGCCCGGTTTGCCACGCCCACCCCCTCACC
>LSQX01065436.1_pt1 | contig 18748 bp, 16 predicted proteins | sample 654561 | NCBI WGS metagenome assembly LSQX01 (sample SAMN04489861, study PRJNA283612) | anaerobic digester metagenome | isolation source: 4 biogas reactors fed with cattle manure at either 37C or 55C with and... | place: Denmark: Kongens Lyngby | collected 2014
TTATGGAAAATGAATTTGTACAAAGGTACTGCCTCTTCGGGAGCATCACCTTCGCCTTGAGTTGAGGTCACTAATAAAACAATATCCTCGTCCACTAAGCTACGGCTACGGTAATCGCCTGCAGAAGCAAGGCTAACCTCAGCGTTAACACTTTGTAATTGTTCAAATAAGTTCTTAGCAACAGCTTGTGCATTGCCGGTTTGAGAACAGGACAAAACTAAAATCCGTCTTTTGGCAGCAGGGACGACAGTTTCTGCTGCGACAGCTTGATTCAGGTCTGCTGTTGCAACGCCATTAACGACAGTAGCTCCGTTAGCCAAGCCCAGACCTTGTTGGCTTAGAGCCCAGCTATAGCCCGATATCCAGGCTAATTGCGTTGGATCGAGGGCAGTTAATTGTTGAGCGATTTGTGGCAGAAGCGGATTAGTTGTTCCAACCCCCGACTGTTGTGCTTGATCTAGCATGTTATTTCTACTCCTACTGATCCAATAGCTGGTTAATCATGCCAGCAGCAACGGTATTGTTAGTTGCTTCATCAATTAAAATAAAGGCACCACTTAGGTGGTTATCGGCATATGGGGTCGCCGTGATTGCCTGTTGAAGTGATAATTGAGCTTGACCAATATCATTCATATCTAAATGATCAATATCTGCTTCACGGCTTAAGTTGTTGACATCCCAACGGTACTCAAGCTTTTTGACTTTAGCGTAAACTGATTGGTGGCCGTGCTTTAACCAATAGCGACGGGCAGGGTTCAGTGGCTTGTCATCCATCCATGCAATATGGGCACGGATTGAGCGGCTGGCTTGAATGTCGTTGTTAGCAGCTACGATGGTGTCACCGCGCGAAATATCAATGTCATTTTCTAAGGTGATGGTAAGTACTTGACCACTACGAGCTTCTTCTTGAGTACCGTCAGGACCAAAAATTTCCTTAATACGACTGCGCTGACCATTAGGCTCTACACGAATCTCTTGGCCAACAATGAGTTTTCCTGAACTTAAGCGACCTTGATAGCCGCGGAAATCGTCCAAAGCGCTACCATCCTGGCGTACCACGCGTTGCACCGGGAAAAGGCTCAAGTCGCCATTGGAGGCATCTTTGCTTTGCTGTCTGCTCGGTAAACTTTCTAATAGAGGCAGTAGGGCAGGGCCTTTATACCAGGGTGTTTTCTCGCTCACGGTGACGATATTTTCACCGTGTAAGGCAGAAATAGGAATAAAGATGGGGGTAGCCGCCAAGTTAATTTGCGTGGCTAGCTGTTGATAAGCTTCTACGATTTTGTTAAAAGCAGTTTCGTCATAACCCAGTAAATCGAGTTTATTAATAGCGACAATAATATTTGGAATACCCAATAACTTTAACAGCGCACTGTGTCTTTTACTTTGTCTTTGTAATTTGACCTCATCTTGAGTTAAATCTAAGCGACTTGCGTCAATTAAGACAATCGCCGCATCAGCAGTGGAGGCACCAGTCACCATATTACGCGTGTATTGTTCGTGTCCCGGAGTATCAGCCAAGATAAATTTGCGTTTTGGCGTCGCAAAGTAGCGATAAGCGACATCAATGGTAATGCCTTGTTCACGCTCTGCTGCCAAGCCATCAGTCAGCTGTGCAAAGTCTAAGCTGTCATTGCTGGCGTCATGGCTTTTTTCAAGCGTATCCACTTGATCACTCATCAAGCTATGACTATCGTATAACAGGCGACCGATTAAGGTGGATTTTCCGTCATCCACGCTGCCGGCGGTAATAAAACGTAAAAGAGAATTCGTTGACATAATTAACCTTTAAAAATCTTTACAAAAACGCTGTTATTTAGAAATAACCGGCGCGTTTTCTTTCTTCCATTGCTACTTCAGAGACTTGGTCATCAAGACGAGTAGCGCGGCGCTCTGAAATGGTACTGCCGGCAGTTTCTGCAATAATTTGTGCAGTAGTGGCGGCTTCGCTGGCAACTGGGCAAGTACATGAAATATCACCCACGGTTCTGAAGCGTACAGAACGAATTTCACTCTGTTCATCGTCACGTTTAGGAGTAAGTGGCGTAACCGGCACTAATAAGCCATTACGAGGGACTACTTCACGTTCGTGAGCAAAGTAAATAGGTGGTAAGGCTAATTGTTCACGCTCCATGTATTGCCAGATATCCAATTCAGTCCAGTTGGAGATTGGGAAGATACGCATGCTTTCGTCAGGGTGCAGGCGCGTGTTATAAATATTCCATAACTCGGGACGTTGGGCCTTAGGATCCCACTGACCAAACTCATCACGGAATGAGAAAATACGCTCTTTGGCGCGTGCTTTTTCTTCGTCACGACGAGCACCGCCCATGAGTCCGTCAAAGCCGTGCTCTTCAATAGTTTCTAGTAAAGTGACGGCCTGCGCAGCGTTACGAGAATCCGTTTCGCGGCGTAGTACCACAGTGCCTTTTTTGATTGAATCTTCAACGTGACCAATGACTAAATCAGCATTGAGTCTGGCGACGGTTTCATCACGGAAGGTAATCACTTCCGGATAGTTATGACCGGTATCAACATGCAGTAATTTAAACGGCAGTTTTAAAGGGCGCCCCGGGATTTGGAAGGCTTTAACGGCTAGCGCCAAAAGCACCACAGAGTCCTTACCGCCAGAAAATAACAAAGCCGGATTTTTAGCGTCGGCAATCACTTCGCGAATGATATAAATCGATTCAGCTTCTAATTCATTTAAATGTTGGTTATCAATAAACATGGTAATTACGATCCTACTGATTCTTCTTCATTGTGAGTGTTGCTGGTGGCTGTTTGTTGGTGTAGACCGCATTCCTTGCTGTCTTTGTTTTCCCACCACCAACGACCGGCGCGAATATCTTCTTCTATTTTGATGGGCCGCGTACAGGGTTCACAGCCGATACTTGGATAGCCTTTTTCATAGAGCTTATTAAATGGCAGGTCATGAACTTTCATGTAGGCCCAAACATCTTCCTCTTCCCAGGCAAAAATCGGATTGAATTTAGCAATACCTCGCTGCTCATCCTTTTCTTCAAAGGACAGTTCGGTGCGCGTTGTAGACTGACTACGGCGCTGTCCGGTGAGCCAAGCATCTGCATCTTCTAAAGCGCGATTTAATGGTTCAATTTTGCGGATGCCACAGCATAATTCACGTTGCTCAAGGCTTTCATAAATAGAGCTAATACCGTGATTTGTATCGAAGTCTTGTACCGCCTCTTCTAGAGGATGCAACTCTTCAATGTGTAAATCAGGAAAACGCTGGCGAGTGGCTTCAAGCAGCTCAAGCGTTTCTTTGTGTAATTTGCCAGTATTTAAGGTAAATACTTTAATTGGCAAGTTAAGGCGCGCAATTACCTCGGTAATCACCATATCTTCTACTGCTAAGCTCGAAGCAAAGCGTACGTCTTGGTGCTTTTCGGAGATATAGCGCAAATTTTGCTCAAGATCTTCTTGAAGCTTGGGCAAATGCTCAAAAACGGCCTCACTCACTTCAGGAGCGTGCCAGAGTTGTGGACTAAACATAGTTATTTATTAAAAATCTTAAAGCTTTAATTTTCGAATGTTGTTCAGTCTAGAATAGCTGCTACATAATTAAAAACAATTAATCTTTCTATCAATATGCGTTTTTGTTATAAAGCAGGGGTGATAGGCCTTAGCGCTTTATATGAATTTAAGTTTTAAGCTTAAGGTTAAAAGTTCTTAGTTAAATTAATGAAAAATCTAGCACTAAGCCTTGAAAATACAGTCTTTGCAAATTTAAGAAAAATTCTCTATATAGCTAAATATAGTATGTATAGAGTTTTTTATTCGTTTGTTTTATAAGAGATTTGTTTTCTAATAGATGGTCTGATATTAATAACGCATTATGTTTTAAGTTTTTGTTATGAGTGACTCTTCTAGTTTTTTTGCACTTTTTGCTAATTTACAAAATCGACCCGTATTATTGGTTGGTGCCGGTACCGTGGCTGAGCGTAAGGCCTTAGCCCTATTAAAGGCTGGTGCCTGTATCAAGGTAGTAGCACAGGAACTGTCCGAGCAGTTTATAAGTTGGCAAGATGAAGGCCAGATTGAGTATTTGGGTACGGAGTTTAATCCGCAGCAGCTGACATCCGTATATTTAGTTGTGGCAGCGACAAATGATGAAGCCTTAAACCAGCAAGTATATTTAGCGGCCGAAGCTCAGTTCAAGTTTTGTAATGTAGTTGACAGCCCTGCACACTGCTCATATATTACCCCTGCGGTGATCGATAGGCATCCCTTACAAATTGCCATCAGTAGTGGTGGCACAGCGCCAGTGTTAGCGCGTTTATGGCGTGAGCGCATTGAGAGTCAATTGCCTCAGCATATTGGTAAGGTCGCTACTTTTGTTGATAAATGGCGCCAGGAAGTCAAAGGAAAAATCAAAACTCTGGCTAAACGTCGTTATTTTTGGGAAGAAATTTTTCGCGGCCCATTAAGTGGCACCATTGAGGTAGGCGATGAAGAGCGTGCAACACAAATTATGCGTGATGCCTTGTTCCTGGCTCAAAAAAAACAGCACACACATCAAGTAGGTGAGGTGGTTTTAGTAGGGGCCGGTCCGGGTGATGCGGGTTTGCTCACACTTAAGGCTTTGCAGGCGATACAAGCGGCCGACGTTGTGCTCTATGATGCCCTTGTTTCTGCGGATGTGCTTGAACTGGTTCGTCGTGATGCCGATAGAGTAAATGTCGGTAAGCGAGCCGGTGCACATCATGTGATCCAAGAAAAGACCAATGCCTTGATGGTTAAATTAGCAAAAGAGGGTAAGCGTGTCGTTCGTTTAAAAGGCGGCGATCCTTTTGTCTTTGGTCGTGGTGGTGAAGAAGCTCAAGTCTTGGTGTCCGAAGGGATTCCTTTTAGAGTTGTGCCGGGTATCAGCGCGGCTTTAGGGGCCACTGCTTATGCCGGTATCCCTTTAACCCATCGTGAGTTGGCTCACAGTGCCATCTTAATTAGCGGCAGTGGTGCCGAGGATAAGGACGCTAATGATTGGCAGGCCTTAGCCAAGACAGAGCAGACGTTGGTAGTCTATATGGGCTCATTAAAGGCGGCGACCATTCAGGAGCAATTAATTGTTAATGGTCGTGCTGCTACTACTCCTGTTGCTATTATTAGCCGCGGCACGACAGAGCAGCAAGAGGTCGCGACTGGTGTGCTTTCCGAACTAAATGCCTTAGCGGCAACAGCACCACGTCCGTCTCTCATTGTGATTGGTGAGGTGGTCAGTCTACGAAAGGACCTTGCTTGGTATCAAGAAAAGCAAGTTACGATAGCTGAAGCGATTGCTGTTTAATTGCAAGACATAAAAAACGCTATGAACCCGATAAGTCTGGGGTCCATAGCGCTAAGTTGGAGACGTCATTTTATTATCCACTTTGCTTACCAACAAAACAAAGCTTTTTCTTATCTTGAAATTAGATGATTTTGTCCTGTTGCCATTGAGTAATTTGTTCGTTCGTAAAATAATCTTTTAATACTTCTTCTGTGTCTTGTCCAAGTGTTGGGGGCGGGCTTTGATACTGCGCAGGAGTTTCTGATAACTTGATTGGATTACCCAAAACACGTACCGGACTGTCTTCAAAGCTAACTATCATACCGCGTGCCGCAGCTTGCGGTAAATTGAGCGCTTCATCAATGCTATTAATAGCACCACAAGGTACACCGGCCTTTTCAAATAACTTAATCCATTGGTCGCGTGATTTATTTAAAAAAACCGTTTGAATTAGAGGGATGAGAATTTCACGGTTTTGAACTCGCTGGGGATTAGTAGCAAAGCGCGCGTCCTGATCCCAAGTCACACCCATGACTCGACAAACAGCGGCAAACTGCTTGTCATTACCGCACGCCAAGACTAAGTGCTGCTGACTCGCAACTTCAAACACTTGATAAGGTACGATGCTTTGGTGAGCATTGCCTAAACGCTGGGGTGTTTTGCCATTAGCCAAGTAGTTTTGACCGATGTTGGCGCTCATAGCCAAGGCACTGTCAAGTAATGAGACATCGACATGTTGGCCATGGCCACTTTGTTCACGTGCACGCAGTGCCGCTTGAATACCTATGGTCAGCTGTAGGCCACTAAATAAATCGACCACTGCTACGCCTACTTTGTGGGGCATACCATCGCTTGGACCGGTAATGCTCATGAGGCCGGAGAGTGCCTGAATAATATAGTCATAACCGGGTTTGTCGGCATCGGGTCCTGTTTGGCCAAAGCCCGTTAAAGAGGCATAGACCAGGCGTGGATTTAACGCTTTTAAAGAATCGTAATCGAGGCCATATTTTTTTAGACCGCCAACTTTAAAATTTTCTACCAAGACATCTGCTTCTTCGACAAGACGACGAATAATTTGTTGTCCTTCGGGTTGGCTGATATCAACAGTTAAGGATTTCTTATTGCGATTGACTGTCGCAAAATAGGCCGAGGTACCATCGCTAAAGGTCGGAGGGGTCCATTGGCGAGTTTCATCGCCTTGACCCGGGCGCTCAATTTTTAAAACCTGAGCGCCCAAGTCGGCGAGAATTTGAGTGCAGCTTGGTGCCGCCAATACGCGCGATAAATCCAGTACCTTTAAGCCGCTAAGGGCAGTAGTTGTCATTGTTTTTTATCTTGTAAAAACAACCTGCACCTCTGTATGAAATGCAGGTTGATTGCTAAATTGATGGATTAGCGGGCGGCAAATGCCTGAATACCGGTCTGCGCACGACCAAGAATCAGGGCGTGAACATCGTGCGTACCCTCGTAGGTATTAACGGCTTCAAGGTTCATCATATGACGGATAACATGGAACTCGTCAGAGATGCCATTGCCACCGTGCATATCACGAGCGACGCGAGCAATATCGAGTGCTTTACCGCAGTTGTTACGCTTGATGATAGAGATCATCTCGGGAGCTGCGCGGTCTTCGTCGAGTAAACGTCCAACTCGTAGTGCTCCCTGTAAACCTAAGCTGATTTCAGTCTGCATATTAGCCAGCTTTAATTGGAATAATTGAGTAGCGGCTAAAGGGCGCTCGAACTGTATACGATCTAGGCTATATTGACGAGCTGCGTGCCAGCAGAACTCAGCAGCACCCATGGCGCCCCAGGCAATACCATAACGCGCTTTATTTAAGCAACCGAATGGACCCTTAAGGCCACGAATCTCAGGAAAAGCATTTTCTTCAGGGACAAATACATTGTCCATCACAATTTCACCTGTAATCGAAGCGCGTAGAGAGAATTTACCCTCAATGGCAGGAGCTGATAGGCCTTTCATGCCTTTTTCAAGGATAAAACCGCGGATAACGCCTTCGTCATCTTTTGCCCAAACAACAAATACATCAGCAACCGGGCTATTGGTAATCCACATCTTATTACCGGTCAGAGAGTAACCACCTTCAACCTTGCGGGCGCGAGTCTTCATGGAGCCCGGGTCAGAACCTGCGTCGGGCTCAGTTAAACCGAAACAACCAATGAACTCACCAGTAGCGAGTTTAGGCAAGAATTTTTGTCTTTGAACCTCAGTACCATAGGCCCAGATCGGGTGCATCACTAAGCTGGACTGTACGCTCATGGCTGAACGGTAGCCTGAGTCTACGCGCTCAACTGCGCGAGCAATTAAACCGTAAGCGACGTGAGACATACCGGCACAACCATAGCCATCAATGGTGACACCTAATAAACCTAATTCACCCATGCGCTTCATCAACTCAGTGTCAAAGTGCTCATGACGGTTAGCCTCAAGGATACCCGGCATTAAAACCTCTTGACAGAAAGTCTCTGCACTCTCTGCTACCATGCGCTCTTCTTCAGTTAGCTGATCGTCTAATAAAAAAGGGTCTTCCCACTTGAAAGATGGACGTGACATATTGAACTCCTACCTGCAGTCATAATTATTTATTTAAATAATGTTTCGCTGTGCAAAACTAATGATATACTGTGCGAAACAACTTCATTAAATTTACTACGTTTATATAGGCTTGTAAAGTGTTAAATGACTTATTAAGCATAATTGAGCAAAGCGAAGATGAAAAAGACCGACAATTCATCACCTCCTTAGCGCGTGGACTGAGCGTTCTTCATAGCATGCGCTTTTATCCGGGCGGGATCTCGCATCAACAAATTGTTGAAATCACCCAATTACCTAAAGCGACGGTTAGTCGTGTGCTTCATACATTGATTAAATTGCGTTTTTTGCGTAAACATCCGAGCAGCGGTTTGTACGTGATGGATATTCGTTTTAGAGAAATGGCACAGATTGCTTTGAACTCAGATCATTTAGTGCGTGATGCGCGCCCCTTAATGATGGCTTTTGCCGAGAAATATGAGGTATCAGTCAGTTTGGCGGTGGAAGATGGTGGAGAGATGCTGTATTTAGAAAGTATTCGCTCACCGGCACGTTTGGCCGTGCAGTTAACCGTGGGGTCGACGGTGCCATTAGTGGATACAGCGATTGGTCGTGCCTACTACAGCGCCTTGGATGAAAAGCAACAAGCGCTTTTAGAAGAGTATGGTTTAAGTCGTTATCTCGGCGATGCCAATCAGTCAAAGAAAAATATCTTGACAGAGCAAGTAGCATTTTTTAATGAGCATGGCTACTGCTATTCGGAGGGTGAGTTTTCTCATGACATTACCGCCGTGGCTGTTGTCGTACGTAGTGAGGGGGTGAAAAATGGTGTGTATGCCTTAAATGCCAGCGTTCCTTCTTCTCGTGTCGGTTTGAAGGAGTTAATTGCCAAGGTAGTGGAACCATTAAAATCCTTGGCTCGTGATTTGGAGGAGCTTTAATGAGTAAAGCTTATATGGAAAAAAGGGCTAATCGCCCAGCGACTAAGCGAAGCATTGCTAAACCGCATACGCCTAAAGAATCTCGTTTAATTTTGTTTAATAAACCCTACGATGTGTTAACGCAGTTTAGTGATGAGGAAGGGCGTGCTACGCTCAAAGACTTTATCCCAATTCCTGATGTCTATGCGGCTGGACGTTTAGATAGAAATAGTGAGGGACTGTTAGTACTGACCAATGACGGTCGCTTGCAGGCGCGCATTGCCGAGCCAAAATACAAGACACAAAAAACCTATTGGGCGCAGGTTGAGGGTGATGTGAGTGAGGGACAGTTGCAGCAGTTACGTCAAGGTGTGATGCTTAATGACGGCATGACCCTACCCGCTGAGGTCAGACAAATAGCAGAGCCAGACCTTTGGCCGCGTAACCCACCCATTCGCTATCGTGAAACCGTGCCGACTAGTTGGCTGGAAATCAGCATTATCGAGGGTAAAAATAGGCAGGTTCGACGGATGACTGCTGCCGTTTCCTTGCCGACTTTACGCTTGATTAGGGTCAGGGTAGGACTGTGGAAGTTAGGGGATTTACAGCCGGGTGAGTGGAAAGAGGTGGAAGCGAAGATCTAGCAGGAGAAGTGTTTTATGCATATTGCCAGGATGTTTTTATCCTGTAAAGCTTGAAATAGTGTTTTTTGAGTTAATAATTAATAATTGATTTTCTGAACACAATGTAACTAACGAAAGAAGTTAACAGCTGATCGGAATAGCGGGAAATGAAACTTGACGCACAATGTTGTTGTGCGTAAAATAACTATAATGATGGAAAAACATGGCGATAGAGTTCAAAGATAGTTGGTTGGAGTTGTTTTATGAGGACGATATTAGTCATAAAAAAATACCTAGCACCATTAAAACTTCTCTTTTTAGAAAAATTCAACTATTAGATGCAGCTACTCACGAGGATGATTTAAGAGTTCCACCCGGTAATCAGTTTGAGCATTTAGTAGGCAATCTGGCAGGCTGGTGCTCAATCAGGGTTAATAGACAATATCGTTTGCTTTTTCGTTGGAAAGACGGTGTGGCATTAGATACCTATCTTGATCCACATAGCTATAAAAATCGATAAATGGAGTTTAAAATGCGGACTACAAAACGCCGCCCCGTTACAGTAGGCGAAATGCTGCAGATGGAGTTTCTTGAACCTTTAGGTATAGAAATTAATACCTTAGCTGATGCGATGGGTGTCCATAGAAATTCAGTCAGTAGAATCGTTCATGATAAAGGTGTTCTTACTGCGCCAATGGCTATTAAATTAGCCAAGGCATTAGGTAATACACCGGAGTTTTGGCTGAACATTCAACATGCAGTTGAGCTTTGGGATGTTAAAAATATGACCTTTGGTGAGGTTTCAAAAGGCGTGAAACCTTTGCTGGAAGATGGGGTCTTGGTTTAATTATTGTCTATAGCCTTGGTGGAAACCTTGTTAAGACAGTCTTTTCAAGGCCCTTTAAATTCTGTGTCTGAGTTTTTCATCTAATTAGCTCAAATAATTTGCACCAAAAAATGATACTGTAGGAGCAAACCTCCAACAAAAACCAGAAAAAAATTAATTTAAGAACAAACTAAAATAACATTCACGACACACTAACAACTCACCTATAATTATCTTAGCAACCGCTTATTTCCTCTATTTCCACACGTTACGAGGTGTCGTTATGGGTTTTAGACCAATACCTGCCGCTATTTCTATAGCACTTGCTTTACTTATTTGTTTTGTTGTTCCAGTGCCGGAGGGAGTGACATCCGATGCATGGATGTTATTAGGCATGTTTATCGGAGTGATTTCTGCCATTATCGGCAAGGTCATGCCCATCGGCGCCTTATCTATTCTTGCCATTACCTTAGTCGCGGTGACAGGTGTTACTTCTGACACAACAGCAGGGGCAATTAATGACGCGCTTAGCAGTTTTTCTAATCCGTTGATTTGGCTAATTGGTGCCGCCATTATGATTTCAAGGGGTATCATCAAAACGGGTTTGGGTGAGCGAGCCGGTTATTACTTTATTGCTATTTGGGGCAGAAAAACGATAGGTATTGCCTATAGTTTAGCGATAACCGAGTTGATTTTAGCGCCGGTGACGCCGAGTAATACAGCACGTGGAGGCGGTATTATTCACCCCTTAGTACGGTCTATTGCGAAGACTTATGATTCGGACCCCGAAAAAGGTACCGAAGGTCGCATGGGTAAGTTCTTGGCCCTTGTCAACTATCATTGTAATCCCATCTCATCAGCCATGTTTGTCACAGCGACAGCGCCTAACCCCCTAGTGGTTAATCTGATTGCTGAAGCGACTAATATGGATATTCATCTCTCGTGGGGCACATGGGCGTTAGCCATGCTATTGCCGGGCTTAGTGGCCATGGCGATTATGCCCTTGGTGATTTATATGATGTACCCCCCTGAGATTAAAGAGACACCTAACTCTGCTGACTTTGCTTTTGAGCGTCTCAAAGAAATGGGGCCTATCAAACGTGATGAATATATTATGTTTGGAATTTTTGCCATATTGCTGCTGTTATGGGCTGGTATTCCTGCCATGATTTTTGGTCCGGCTTGGGGTGTTAATGCCACGACGACCGCCTTTATAGGCTTGTCTTTGCTGCTCATTACCGGCGTTTTAACATGGGAAGATGTTATTACAGAGCGCAGCGCGTGGGATACGATTACTTGGTTCGCGGCACTCGTGATGATGGCAACCTTCCTAAATAAATTAGGTTTAATTGCTTGGTTCTCTGATATGTTGGAAACAGGCATTGGTGGACTTGGTTTGCACTGGACGCTTTCGGCAGGTTTATTACTATTAGCCTACCTTTATGCTCACTATATGTTTGCCAGTACGACTGCACATATTACCGCGATGTTTGCTGCCTTCTTTACTGCGGGAGTTGCTCTTGGTGCGCCACCAATGCTTTATGCTTTGTTAATGGCCGCAGCTTCTAACATCATGATGACCCTAACCCATTATGCTACCGGTACATCTCCGGTTATTTTCGGTTCCGGCTTTACTACCTTAGGCGAGTGGTGGAAAGCAGGCTTTGTGATGAGTGTGGTTAATCTCATAATTTTTGTCGTGATTGGTACTATTTGGTGGAAGGCCCTAGGTTATTGGTAAATCGTTGTTTTAGTCTCTTTATCTTTTGCATGACTTTTTGGGCAGGTGTGCTATCTGCCCAAAGTCATTTTTATGTTGAGTCAAATCCGGCATCTTCAGAGACTATCAAAATCGCTGCACTCAGTTATTTAGGAGCAGACGCGACAAGACAAGAATGGCAGCCGACAGTGAATTGGTTAGTTAATGATTTGCCCCAATATGAGTTTGAGTTTATTCCCGCAGAACACGATGACATCATTGAGTTGGTTAAAAATGGTAGTGTTGATTATGTACTGACTAATCCGGGACTTTATTCTTTATTGCATTATGAGTATGGCATTAATCATATGTTATCGCAGGTTTATGCCAATGACAATGTTTCGCCCCTGAGTCTTGGTTCCACCCTGATTAAACGTAAGGATAATCATGAAATTCAACGTTTTGAGGATTTGTCAGGTCACAGCATGGCGGTGGTCAGTAAGCAGACCTTTGGTGGCTATCAGGTGATGTTGCGTGAGTTGCGATCGCGTCATATCAACCCCGAAGAGGATATGCAGGTACTACAGGTTAATTTTCCTATGAGTAATGTCCTTGATGCTGTGGCGAATGGTGTTGTCGATACCGGTGTCATTCGAGCCTGTGTATTAGAAACGATCCCCAATTGGCAAGAACATTTTACAGTGATCGAGCCAGCAGAAAATACAGATTTTCCTTGTTTAGTTAGTACGCGACTTTATCCGGGTTGGGTCTTTGCAGGCATCAATAACGACCGTCTGATCGAGACGCGCGATATTATGTTGAGTCTCTTGCAGCTGCCACCTTATGAAACTCGTGGTGGTGAAATGTATTGGTCAGTTTTGTCCAATACGCAAGGCCTTTATGACTTGTTTAAAGAGTTGGAAATTGGTCTTTATAGCCCAGCTCCGCCTACTCTAATGGATTATTTTAAGCGTTACTGGTGGGTGCTTGCAGTCGTGCTGTTGGTGATGTGTTTATGGGCTTTATATACTCTTCACGTACGCTATTTAGTAGCCAAAAGAACCGTTGATTTAGAATTTGCCTTGAACCAGCAAAAAGCTCTGCAAGATAAAATTAATGAGGTGCAAGAGCAGGCCAATCATCAGGCTAAACTAGTTATTTTGGGTGAAATGTCAGGTACGCTGGCCCATGAATTGAATCAACCCTTGGCCACTATCGGTAATTACTCTCGGAGCGTGTTGCGACGTTTAGATAACAACCGTTTAAGTCAGGATGATTTGCGTCTGGCTGCTCAGGAAATCACTGAACAGACTGAGCGAGCATCGAGCATTATCCAAGGAGTTCGAGCTTTTGCCCGTAAGCGTCCAATGCAAGTTGAACAAGTAAATATTAAGGAAGTTTGTGAGGGTGCGCTGCACTTATTTAACGGTATGTTGTCACAGCCACCACAGGTGCAACTCATTGATTTTTTAAAAGACGATAAAATCCTAACTGTTGATCCTGTGCAGATTCAGCAAGCGTTGATTAATCTATTAAAAAATGCCTATGATGCGATGCTTGAGGCCGGTAGTCAGCCGCAAAGTATTCATCTGATTTTATGGGCTGCGGATAAACAAGTTCACATCACGGTGCAGGATAGCGGTCCGGGTCTTTCGGCAGAGGCTTACGATAATTTATTTGAGACCTTTTATACCAGTAAAATAGAGGGACTAGGTTTGGGCCTGTCAGTTTGTCGGACCATTGCAGAAGCACATGGTGGTAAGTTAGAAGCTAGCGCTGTTGCTGAGCATCTTCCGGTAGAAGATTTAGGTGGGGCGACCTTTACCTTCAGTTTGCCAGCTTAGCTTAATGCTAGTCGCTTCAGTTTCTACGGTCGATACAGCGCAGCCTTTACAGGGAGGATATGTATGAAAAGTGATGGTAGTCATTTAGTCTTTGTTATTGATGATGACGATGCTTTTCGACGTTCCTTGGTGTTTTTATTAGAGGAGCTAGCGTGGCAGGTAGAGGCCTTTTCATCAGCAGCGGAGTTTTTAGAAGCCTATCCACAACCGATTGTTGAGGCGAGCTGTATTTTGCTTGATATACGGATGCCGATGATGAGTGGTATGGAGTTACAGCTGAGATTAAATGATCTGGGTTGGACTACACCGATTATTTTTATTACCGGCCATGGTGATATTGAGATGGCGGTACAGGCGATGAAGTTGGGCGCTTATGGTTTTTTAGCCAAGCCATTTAAAGATCAGGTGCTGTTAGATGAGGTTGCTGCTGCCGTGCGTTTTGCTCAGCAAGAAAAAGAAAATCTTTTACGCCAACAAGAGGCTACTCAGATACTACAGCGACTCTCACCCAGAGAGAGTGAGGTGGCTGATTTACTGGCGCGTGGCCAGTCAAATAAAGTCATCGCGCAACAACTCGACATTAGTGAAAAAACAGTACATATTCACCGTCAAAAAATTATGGAAAAAGCAGGGATTGGTAGTGCTGCCGAGTTAACACAGTTAATGCTTAGGGCTGATCCGAGTAGTTTGGATTAGAGAGTATTTAGGATAAAAGTTGTGCACTGAATTTGTGAGCTTTTAAAATATTTATTGCTTTTTTATCGAAAGAGGTAAATGTTTTTCCACCTAAGCTAGTACCTAAATGCCACAAGACACCATCAGAAAAATCACCGCCGCTATTCATAAATAGTAAGCCAGACTCCACGGCTACTTTATCAGTGCGTACATTTGTGGCATTAATTAATATAAGAATCGCCTTCTCTATATCACTATCAGCGACTTTATAAATTCTACTCAGTACCCAATAGAACTCACATAAAGCAATAGGTGAAATAGCGACTATGCTTGCTGTCAACAATACTTTTTGGGCTGCTGCTGCTTGTTTAGTATCATCAGCAACAATTGCACGGACGAGAATATTAGTATCTGCAATAATTTCCATTAGTTTTCATCACTTGCCCAGCCAGCTGCTATGGCTTGATTTATTTCCTCAATAGTAGCAATTTTTCCTGAAGTCTTATCTTTGAGTAGGCCAAAAACATCACTAATTGCTTGTGTTGGGTGTTCAGCCCTAATTTTTAGCTCACCATTAGGAAGTTTTAATACCTCGACGCGTTGACCTTGTTCTATACCCATATGTTGGAGTAGTTCTCTTTTTAAAGTGATCTGCCCTTTGGTAGTAATTGATAGTGTAGTCATAATTTCCTCCGTAAGAATACACTTATATGGTAATGTAAATTATCATTACTTTCAATAGATAAAAGACTAAAAAGATATGGGTACATATACACAAAAAAATCTCGCTACCTCCAAAGAAATAGCGAGATTTTCAATCAAACGTTGAGCGCAAAGCTCACGAACAAACTAACAGTTTATATGCGAGATTCCTCCATCACCTTGTCAACCTTATCAAAGGTCTCCATTATGCTTTGCGATGGCTTCTTATCCAGTAAGCTCACCACAATAATCGCGATGGCAGACAAGATAAAGCCAGGGACGATTTCATATAAAGAGCTGTTAGCAAAGTTTTTCCACAGTAGTACCGTACCGGCGCCAACAATCATACCTGCTAAGGCACCTTTGGCCGTAGTACGAGGCCAGAATATAGATAAGATAATTAATGGACCAAAGGCAGCACCAAAGCCGGCCCATGCGTAACTTACCATACCAAGTACTTTACTGCTAGGATCGCGAGCTAAGAAAATAGCGACTAGAGCAACAGCTAATACCATAAAGCGACCAAACCAAACCAACTCACGTTGGCTAGCGTTCGGACGGATAAATGGCTTGTAGACGTCTTGAGTGAGTGAGCTAGAGCAAACGAGTAGTTGTGCAGAGAGCGTGCTCATAATTGCCGCTAAAATCGCAGCGAGTAGTAAACCGGCAATTAACGGGTGGAAGAGGAGCACAGAGAACTCAATAAAGACGCGCTCAGGATTTTCCAGGACACGAGCAGCTGCAGATTGAGTAACAGGATCCGTCATCGCTTCAGGCGAAGAGAAGTAGGCGATACCGAAGAAACCGACAGCAACAGCACCAGCTAAACAACAAATCATCCATGTAATACTAATACGACGTGCTTTAGGAATGCTCTTAACTGAATCAGCAGCCATAAAACGTGCCAAGATGTGCGGTTGACCAAAATAGCCTAAACCCCAAGCCAGGGACGAAATAATACCGATTGCAGAAACGCCTTCAACTAAGCTTAAGCTTTGTGGATTGAATTGCAGACTGGCAGCTGACGCAGCACCAAAACCTCCAACTTCGCTAAGTACAATAATTGGCGTTAACACTAAGGCAGTAAACATGAGTGATGCTTGAATTGCATCAGTCCAACTGACCGCCAAGAAACCGCCGATAAAAACATAAGCAATAGTAAAGAATGCACCTAGCCACATGGCAGTGACGTAGTTCCAACCAAACATACTCTCAAATAAGCGAGCAGAGGCGACGACACCAGAAGCGCAATAGAGCGTGAAGAAAATCAAAATCACTAAGGCTGAGACAATACGTAAAACGTTAGTACGATCTTCAAAGCGGTTGGCAAAGAAGTCAGACAGTGTTAGCGCATTGCCAGCAAGTTCTGTATAGGCTCTTAAACGTCCCGCTACCAATAGCCAGTTAATGTAAGCACCAATGGTCAAGCCAATGGCAATCCATGAAGCAGAAATTCCTGATGAGAAAACTTCACCCGGTAGACCCATTAAGAGCCAACCACTCATATCTGAGGCACCTGCGGCCAAAGCGATTACAAATGGACCAAGACTACGACCACCTAAAATAAAGTCGGATAAGTCTTTAGTGGAGCGGTAACCTAAATAGCCGATGACCATCATCCCGATAATATATATCGCGAAAACAATGAGGATCGGCGTGCTGACAGCACCTTGCATATTTATCTCCCCTTGAAAATTGGAAATGTAATATTAAAATTTATTTTTACAGGGCTATTTTACCCAGAAAACACTTTGAAACTAAACTGTTTAAACTCTAAAGTAAAGTTATTGCTTATTTTGGCATAACTTGAGCTTTAGTAAAGGATATCTAAACGTTAAATCATGGCCATAAGGGTCGCATTACCTCCTGCTGCAGCTGTATTGATGCTTAGAGAGCGCTCAACACATAGTCTTTCTAAGCGGTAATTTTGCCCTTCTTTGAGGGCTTCGGTGCTTAGGATTTGTGGTTGGATAATTGCCGCTGCGTAGCTGGCTAAGCGTTCAGCCAAGGTTTTAAGCTGATCGCTATCACCCTCAAGAAGAGCGGCGCCGAGTGTTGACTGTTGATCGTTAAACAGTGCGTCTAAATCTGTTATCAGTTGAATATGGCTTTGTAGCGCTTCCGGTAATTGCTCTAAAAACGTAGCTACAGCGCTACCTTTTTCTACCGAGAAAAAGGCCTTATTAGCACTTGCCAAGCAATTGGCTAATTGTAACTTGGCACCAAATTCTGTTTTAGCTTGACATAAAACCTGGCCACGGGCCAATAAAAGATAGGTGTTGCGTTCGCCGGTTGGGCCGGGAAGTTCTTTTTCAATACCAATGAGGTGGCGTTCAAAAATCTCTTCTACTCGTTCTGCTTCGCTGTCGCGGCCATGCTCTTTAATCCATACTTTAAAAATGCTCATTGCTTCAAGTGCGGGATGCTCTTTACCTTCTGTTAGCTTGGACTGAAAGGTGATTGTCGGACTATGCTGGACTAAACGTAACAGGTATAAAGGGCCACCGGCTTTTGGACCGGTGCCGGAAAGACCTTGACCGCCAAAAGGCTGTGAGCCTACTACTGCCCCGACAATATTACGATTAACATAGACATTTCCGGCTTTGATTTGGGCACTTAGCCTGTTGATACGCTCATCAATACGCGAGTGAATACCGAACGTCAGACCGTAACCGTTAGCATTAATTTCATCAATCAACTCGCTCAAGGCACTGTGCTGATAGCGCAGAATATGTAGAACTGGCCCAAAAACCTCACGCGTGACATCGCTTGCCTTGTTAACTTCGATCAAAGTGGGCGGAATAAAGGTTCCGCACTTAGTGTTAGCAGTGTCTGCCAATTGCTCGACTTTAAAGCCCTTAGTGCGCATTTCCTCAATGTACTTGGCAATGCTTTGCTGTGCTTCAGAGTCAATGACTGGACCGACATCGGTATGTAATTGCTCGGGGTTGCCGAGACGTAGTTCATGCATGGCACCACGAAGCATGGTGGTGATCGTGTCTGCTACATCTTCCTGTACACATAAAATACGCAGAGCAGAGCAGCGTTGGCCGGCTGAGTCAAAAGCCGAGTTAATCACGTCAGCAGTCACTTGCTCGGCTAAGGCTGAAGAATCCACAATCATGGCGTTTAGACCGCCGGTTTCAGCGATTAGCGGAATCGGCTGGCCCGCTGCGTTTAAGCGTTGGGCGAGGTTTTCAGCGATGCTGGCAGCTACTGCGGTTGAACCGGTGAACATCACCCCCTGAATGCGATGATCGGCTACTAGAGCAGAGCCAACATCGCCCGCTCCAGGCACTAGCTGTACTACGTCTTTAGGGATACCTGCTTGATGCAGTATCTTAATCGCCGCACTGGCAATTAATGGCGTTTGTTCTGCCGGTTTAGCCAAGACCACATTACCGGCGGCTAGGGCCGCACTCACTTGGCCCAAGAAAATAGCTAATGGAAAGTTCCACGGACTAATACAAACTATCGGCCCTAAGGCGGGATGAGTGTCAATTTCAAAGTTCTCTGCTACTTGACGGGCATAGTAACGCAAAAAGTCAACAGCTTCGCGTAGTTCAGCTACTGCGTTAGCGTAGCTTTTAGCGGCTTCTCTCACAGCTAAAGCGATAAACTC
>LSQX01086798.1_pt2 | contig 18748 bp, 17 predicted proteins | sample 654561 | NCBI WGS metagenome assembly LSQX01 (sample SAMN04489861, study PRJNA283612) | anaerobic digester metagenome | isolation source: 4 biogas reactors fed with cattle manure at either 37C or 55C with and... | place: Denmark: Kongens Lyngby | collected 2014
TAGCATATTTGATAAAATGTGGCCTGGCAGGCCTGAACTTCCAAAAAATGAAATTTTTGAATTTCCCGTAAAATATGCAGGTCTGTCAAGAAAAGAGAAAAAAGAGCAGGTTTTGACTGAACTTAAGCGATTAGATGCCGATATGCAGATTATAACCACTACTGACGAGCTTGCATGGCTTTTTAATCTTAGAGGTTCTGATGTTCTTTATAATCCGGTATTTACAGGCTACGGTATTATCGGTAAAGATAATTACACTCTTTTCACAGACAACAATAAAATACCATATCAATTAAAAGTAAAACTTGAAAAAGAGAAGATAAAAGTTGCCGGATACAGTGATTTCTTTTCTCAGCTTAAATCACTAAAAGAAAATACTGTTTATTTAGATCCGTTTACCGCTAACTATTCTGTTTACAGTGCACTATTCACAAATAATAAAATAAAAGAGGGATTGTCAATAATATCAACACTCAAGTCAAAAAAGAGTGCTGTTGAACTGGCAGGTTTCCGTGAAGCTGCAAAAAAAGATGGCGTGGCATTAACAGAATTTTTATACTGGCTGAAACAAAACAGAGAATCGCCTGAGCTGACCGAATATACGGCAGGGCTTAAAATAGCGGAGTTCCGGAACCGGCAAACCGGATACAAAGGAGAAAGCTTCGCGCCTATCGTGGGTTACGGGGAACATGGAGCTGTTGTGCATTACAGTGCATGTAAAACCAAGGCTTTTCAATTAAAGAAAGAGGGCATTTTGCTGGTTGACTCGGGAGGGCATTACCTCAATGGAACAACCGATATAACAAGAACTTTTGCCCTGGGACCTGTTACTGAGCAGCAAAAAACAGATTTTACATTAGTACTTAAAGGAGTTATTTCTCTTTCAGAAGCTGTTTTTCCCCGGGGCACCAAAGGTTGGCAAATTGATATCCTGGCAAGAAAATCACTCTGGAAACACGGCATGAACTATGGACATGGCACCGGTCATGGTATCGGGCACTTTTTGAATGTCCATGAAGGACCGGTCTCCATACGCCATGATTATAGTGAAATACCTATTTCCGCAGGAATGGTTCTCTCAAATGAGCCGGGTCTGTATCGTGAAGGAAAATATGGCATTCGTATAGAAAATATGATGGAGTGTGTAAAAAAAGAGGAGACAGAATTTGGTACTTTTTTGGGATTCGAAACAATTACATTATTTCCTGTAGATATTAATCTGATAAAACCGGAACTTCTTACAAAAGAGGAGAAAGAGTGGGTTAACAATTATCACAAAAAAGTAAAAGCTGAAATAAAACCATTACTGAATAAGGAGCTGCATAAGTTTTTCGAATCATTAACAAGAGAGATAGACTAATGATGAAGCAATTATATTACAACTGTTAGGCCCTTCATTAAAAAGCAGATCGAGAATACTTAAATTTGGAATAAAACCAAACTTTTCGGAAAATACCTGGGTATACTCTTTAGGTGAAAAATTATTATCAGGCAACTCTTTATGTTCTTTAGGAGTAAATTCGCTCCGAAGGTTTAAAGTCCCTGACGGTACTTTTTCAAATGCTTCCGTATATTTTATGTCAGATCCAATGCCAATAAGGTTGCAAACACTTTCATGAATTGCCAGATTAAAATCAAAAAGGTATTTCCATCTTTTACTGAAAAATTCAAACAGATCATCTTTGTAATAACAAAAAAATGGAGATGAATTGTATGCAGAAAAAATTGTACGCCAATGATTTCTCTGCCATTCAGTGTCGTATGAAATTAAAATATCCTTTACCGGCGTTTTGCCTCTTCTCCCGTTAACAACAGGTACCACCAAAGATATGACACCATTAGCCCCAAGTAGTTCACACCGGTTTCTATATGTCTGTTTGGGAAAATTTTCAAACTGCTCTATATAAATATTTTCATAAAGCATTAATTTGGAAAAATACCTTATCTGTCCAAAAAATTGTGTGCTTAACAGCACTGGAACTTCACTTTTACTGATCATTCCCCGAAAAACGATTTATCTTCTCCTTCAGTATCCTCATCCAACTCTATTCCTTCAGGATCTATATCATCCTCCTCTTCCTGTTCTGCCTCCGGCCGGCCTCCCTGCTTTTTAATAATTTTTGCAATTCGCTTATTCTCTTTACTTAACCTCCAGACCTTGGGATAATAGTAAGAAAAAGCCAGGATGTAGCCCAATACCAGACAAACAATCAGCACCAATACCAAAGGTGCATTGCTAATCTCCCAGAAAAAAACATTAATAGTTACCTCAAAAGAATTTTGCAGTGTGAAAATCACCAATAGAATAGCTAAGATAAGGACAAAAATAATTGCTATGTGCATCTCCTTAAAATTTTATTCCAATATATAAAAAATGGATAAAAAAATTTTAACAAATCACAAAAATATCAAATATAAATTAATGAATTGATCTGAACATTCTTCCAAACCTGATCTTGTTAAGAAAAGATTTATCCTTATCCAATGACAGCCAAATAAAACTGGCTTTTCCTACTATATGATCCTCGGGAACAAATCCCCAAAATCTTGAATCAGCCGAGTTATGCCTGTTATCTCCCATCATCCAGTAATAATCCATCTTAAAGGTGTAAGAAGCAGCTTTCTCCCCATTAATATAAATTAAGCCATTCTCTATTTTCAGATCGTTCCCCTCATATACATCAATAATCCTCCTGTAAAACGGAAGATTCTCAGAGGTCAAGGTTACTGTTTCTCCTTTGGCCGGAATAGTGAGAGGACCAAAGTTGTCAACATCCCAATTGAAATTTTCATCAGACGGAAAAATACTTTCATCAGCCTCACCGGGGTCTTTAATTAATTTCTCAACCGATATAACATTATTGAACTTCTTAAGCTCTTCCGCATTTGCTTCCGTAAGAGGAAAAATATATCTTTCACTTGAATATGATGTCCTGTCTGCATTAGAAATTTTAAGGCGGTCGAGAGCTTTCGGATTTATAGCGGTGCCATTTGTTGTAACCATATAGTTATACTGTACCCCGGCAAAATGCTCCACCGGCTTTTTATTTACCAGCAATTCTCCTTTTATCATCTGTACCTCATCACCCGGTATGCCAATACACCGTTTTATATAATTTTCACGTTTATCGACAGGCCTGGCTACTACTTTGCCAAAATTGCCCGGATCATCCCAAATGCGCTGTCTGCCATAGCTCCTTTCCAACTGATAATAGCTTTGGTTTTGAAGATAGAGGGCAACAGTGTCTCCCTCGGGAAAATGAAAAACTACAATATCATTATTTTTAATCTTCCCGAAACCTTTCATCCGCCTGTATGGCCTTTTAATCCACTCTACATAAGATTTTTTTGTTCTGGTCAATGGCAATGTGTTATGAACAAATGGAAATGAAAGGGGAGTATTTGGCGTTTTCGGCCCATATGCCACTTTGCTTACAAAAAGATAATCACCAACAAGAAGTGATTTTTCCATTGAAGATGTAGGTATTGTATAAGCCTCAATAAAAAACATTCTGATAAATGTTGCTGCAATAATGGCAAAAATTATTGCATCAACCCACTCTACAAATTTTGTTTGTTTGCCTCCCGGGGGATCTTTCTTTTTCCAGAATGCCCAGTGAACTTTTCGTGTTATATAAATATCAAAGATTACTGCCAAACCCGCAAGCCACCAGAAGTTGCCCATCCAGATAACCCATAAAGTATATAAAACTCCGACAATAATGAATTTAAACCATTTATTGGACACTATCTCTTTTATCATTATACAGAAATTAAATTTTCAACATATCGCGCATTGTGATTATCCCTTTTTTCCCGTAAGAAAACTCTGCAGCCAAAACGGCACCAAGCGCAAAACCTCTCCTGTTCTTTGCACTGTGGGTAATCTCTATAAAATCGATATCCGATTCATATCTTACAGTATGTATTCCGGGTACATCACCGGTACGCTCAGAAATTACAGGCAACATATCTGAAGGTGCATCAGCCCGGTTAACCCAACCTTTTTTGGAAGGCAAAATATCAATAATATCTTCAGCAAGACTTATTGCAGTACCACTGGGTGCATCAAGTTTCCGGGTATGATGAACCTCTTTCATTACAGGCAGATAATCTTCTCTTCCGGCCATAATCTCTGCCAGATTCCTGTTTAATTCAAAAAAAAGATTAACCCCTATGGAAAAGTTGCTGGCATAAAAAAAAGTTCCGTTAAAACTCCTGCACTTATCAAAAACCTCCTCCTTACGATCTAACCAGCCGGTAGTTCCGCTAACAACCGGAATTCCTGCTTCAAAGCATTTCAAATAATTATCAACTGCAGACAGAGGAACAGTAAACTCAATTGCCGAGTCACATTTCCTGAGATTTTCAACTGTTAGTTCATCAATATTATCTATGTCTATTTTAAGATTGGTCTTATGACCCCGGGAAATAGCTATCTTCTCAATCTCTTTACCCATTTTCCCGTAACCGATAAGTGCTATTTTCATCTAAACTATATTAAAACTGTTGATTACCAATTGATTATTATGAATATCCCTCGGGGATAAATTTGTAAACGACAAAGATAAAATATTACTGAAAAGTAACTATTATTAATCAGGTGATAATGTTTAAAAAATATTAAGCATATTATATTATCAATCATATTTAAAAATAACAACCATGATCTCTAAATTTTATAACTTTAGCCACAATCAAAAATCTAAATAGATGCAAAAAATCACTAAAAACGAGGCATTAAGCTATCATGAAATGGGACGTCCCGGGAAAATTGAGGTAATTCCCACAAAACCGCACAATACACAATCTGACCTGTCGCTGGCTTACACACCCGGGGTTGCTCAGCCATGTCTTGAAATTGTCAAAAACAGGGAAAATGTCTATCGGTATACCTCTAAAGGCAATTTGGTAGCAGTAATATCGAATGGAACAGCTGTACTCGGATTAGGTGATATCGGACCGGAAGCCGGTAAACCTGTCATGGAGGGCAAAGGACTACTTTTCAAAATATTTGCCGATGTCGATGTATTTGATATCGAGGTAGATGAAAAAGATCCTCAAAAATTTATTCAGATAGTAAAAAGCATTGCACCAACATTCGGGGGAATAAATCTGGAAGATATTAAAGCACCCGAATGCTTTGAAATTGAAGAAAAATTAAAAGAGCAGCTTGATATTCCTGTCTTTCATGACGATCAGCATGGTACTGCAATAATCTCAGCAGCCGGACTTCTTAATGCAGTTGAAATCGCCGGAAAATCAATAAGTAAGATAAAAATAGTTATCAGCGGAGCAGGAGCTGCCGCAGTTTCATGTGCCAGGCTTTACATAAATATGGGAGTCCATCCTTCCAATATCATTATGTGCGACAGCAAAGGGGTGTTGAATAAATCACGTATAGACCTTAATCAAATTAAAAAACAATTTGTTACAAACCTCAGTATCAATAGTATGGAAGATGCATTAACAGGAGCAGATGTTTTCTTGGGACTATCAACAGGCGGGATCGTAACAAAAAAAATGGTCAGGTCAATGGCTCCTGATCCTATTGTATTTGCACTGGCAAACCCGGATCCGGAAATATCATGGAATGAAGCAACTGCCGCCCGCAGTGATATAATTATGGCCACAGGAAGAAGTGATTATCCTAACCAGATAAATAATGTTCTGGGCTTTCCTTTTATCTTCAGAGGAGCACTTGATGTAAGGGCTTCAGATATTAATGACCATATGAAAATTGCTGCAGCAAAAGCCCTGGCTGCGCTGGCAAAGGAGTATGTTCCTGAAATTGTTGCACGCGCATATAATAAAAACAATATGACATTCGGAAAAGAGTATATAATACCAAAACCTTTTGATCCGCGGCTGATAACAAAAGTTTCTGCAGCAGTGGCAAAAGCAGCAATGGATTCAGGTGTTGCCCGGAAACCAATCAAAGAGTGGGCGGCATATGAACGGGAATTAAAAAACAGGTTAGACAGGTTGATTAAATAAAAATATGGCTTTATCAATTTTATTAATATGCAACTTGGCGGTGCCTGAAAAATTTTAAATTTCATGCTAATGACTTCAGAAAAATATCCATCTGCCCTGCTCGAAAATGCTGTCAACGAATTTGCCAAATTGCCGGGTATCGGGAGAAAAAGTGCACTCAGGCTGGTGCTTCACCTGCTAAGACAGGAAAAAGAGACAGTGACAGCTTTCGGAAAAAGTATTATCAATCTCAGAAATGAGATAAAAAAATGCCTTGTATGCCATAACATTTCTGACACCGAGGTCTGTAAAATATGCAGCAGCCGGGCAAGGAACAGATCGTTGCTGTGTGTTGTTGAAAATATAAGAGATGTGATGCTCTTTGAAAACACCCATCAATTTAACGGATTATATCATGTACTTGGAGGAGTTATCTCTCCGATGGACGGCATAGGACCAAATGATCTTGAAATTGCTTCACTGACAGAAAGATGCGAAAAAGAGCAAATTAGTGAGGTGATACTGGCCCTGCCGCCAACAATGGAAGGAGACACTACCAATTTTTATATTTACAGAAAAATTAAAGATAAACAGGTAAAAATATCTACACTATCAAGAGGGGTTGCAATTGGCGATGATCTGGAGTATACTGATGAGGTTACACTCGGACGTTCATTAGTCAACCGGATTTTATATGAAAACATTACAGGAAAATAAAATAAAATGCAACTATCTGTAATAATTGTCAATTATAATGTTAAATACTTTTTAGAGCAATGCCTCTACTCCGTAAAAAAAGCCTCAGGAAATCTTGATGTTGAGATATTTGTGGTTGACAATAATTCTGTTGATGGTTCCACACAATTGATAAAAGAGAAATTTCCTGATGTCACCCTTATCAAAAACGATAAAAACTTAGGATTCTCAAAAGCAAATAACCTGGCAATAAAAAAAGCAAAAGGAAGATATATATTACTTTTAAATCCTGACACAGTAGTTGAAGAAGATACATTTGAAAAAACTATCGGATTTATGGATTCAAATGCTGATGCAGGAGGACTGGGAGTCAAAATGATTGATGGCAAAGGTAATTTTCTGCCCGAATCAAAACGCGGGCTTCCTACCCCATGGGTTGCTTTTTATAAAATGTTTGGATTATCAGGCCTCTTCCCCCGCTCAAAAAAATTTGGAAAATATCATCTGTCATATATTGATAAGAATAAAATTGCTGAAATAGATATAATTTCAGGCGCCTTCTTTCTCATAAGAAAGAGTGTGCTGAAGATTACAGGCCTCTTGGATGAAAGTTTTTTTATGTATGGAGAAGATATCGACTTATCATACAGAATATTAAAGGCAGGATATAAAAATTACTATTTCCCTGAAACAACAATTATTCATTACAAAGGAGAAAGTACAAAAAAAGGATCGCTGAACTATGTTAAAGTCTTTTATATGGCTATGATCATATTTGTCAATAAACATTTCTCCGGGGGAAAAGCAAAATTATTTTCAGCAATCATCCATCTTGCAATTTGGTTCCACGCCCTGCTGGCAGTAACTAAAAGAATTATTGACCACCTGTTCCTTCCCGTCATAGACGGACTTATAATATTTGGAGGATTCCTGATACTTACCCCCCTTTGGGAAATTATCAGATATGAACCCGGTTATTACCCTCCCCTGTTTATGCATATTATCGTTCCTGTCTATATCATTATCTGGATCACATCTATTTTTCTTTCAGGAGGATATAAAAAACCATCAAATCCGGCTTCCGTAGAACGGGGAATACTTTGGGGTACGGTAGCAATTTTATTAGCCTACTCTATGGTTGATGAAAGCCTGCATTTTTCAAGGGCGCTTATCATTATCGGCTCTTTGTGGTCGGCTGTCTCTTTAGCAGCCTACAGACTGCTGTTTCATAAAATGAAATGGAGTCCGCACATTATTAATCTTGAAAAAACAAAAAAAATAGCCATAGCAGGCCGGCCGGCCGAAGCTGAACGAGTTAAAAAATTATTGCAACACACTAAAATTAAATCAGAATTTGCAGGATTTATTGCAGTTGATACAACCGGTAACAATGCGGAATATATAGGTTCATTAAATCAGATAGATGAAATAGTAAGAATAAACCGGATAGATGAAATTATCTTTTGCGCCGATAATATCAGCTCATCAGAAATAATAAAAGTAATGCTGGAACTAACCTCGCTGGATATAGATTTTAAAATTGCTCCTCCTGAAAGTATCAGCATCATCGGAAGTAATTCAATTCACACTGCAGGAGACCTGTATGTTATTCACATCAATGCAATAACAACCCCTTCAAACCTGAGAAAAAAGAGGCTGTTTGACCTGGCAGCTTCCCTCCTCCTGATTGCCATGACACCTTTTATAATCTGGTTTAAAAACAATAAAAGGAAATTCCTGAAAAATATCCTGATTGTGATTACCGGAAAATACTCATGGGTAGGATATATAAAGTCATCAAACAGCATTACCACACTCCCTGAATTAAAACCGGGAATTCTCTCTCCTGCAGACATGTTTTATTACGATATAATTGATGATGAAACCTCTAACAGGCTTAATATGCTGTACGCAAGAGATTACAGTATACGAACCGATATTGAAATACTTTTAAAAGGGTGGAAAAATATTGACAGATAATCGATAGTTGTAATCTTATATAAATTTTAATTTAACAGATCAAAATTATATTCTTAAATGAAAACTAATCTCAAATTCGGTAAAGTAACACTTAGGCCGCCGGAACCCGAAGATGTTGACATTCTTTATCATTGGGAAAATGACATGGAGCTTTGGGAAATGAGCAACACAAGGTTCCCATTTTCGAAATATATCCTGTCTGAATATATAAAGAACTCATTTAAAGACATATACGAAACAAAACAGTTGCGTTTTATTATTGAAATTGATGAAAATAATCCGGTGGGAGCAATAGATATTTTTGATTTTGACCCATTTCACCTGCGTGCCGGAGTAGGGATCTTAGTGCATAGCAGAAAAGAACGTAACAAAGGGGTTGCTTTTGATGCACTGAGTGCTCTAACAATATATGTCGACGAGATATTGGGACTTAAACAGCTTTATGCCAATATAAGTGAAGATAATGCCGCCAGCATCAGATTATTTGAAAAAGCAAAATTTGAAAAAGCAGGCATAAAAAAATCCTGGTTAAAAACTTCCCGGGGATGGAAAAATGAAATACTATATCAAAAAATACTTTATTAGCCGGACTAAATTTTAAAACCTGCTAATAAAAAGGTACTTCCCGAAGAAATTTATAACTATTCGTTTTATAATCAATCTGACAAATAAAATGCTGCATCCCGTTAGATACAAGAACAAAATCAACTTTTAAAGCCATATTATAGCGAACAACCTGATCAAATGTCTCCTGTGTAACAGGCACTGCAGGTGATTTAAATTCAGCAATCATAAAAGGATCACCTTTTTTATTATAAATAAGCAGATCAAAACGAAACAGTTTGCCATATAATTTTATCTGCCGCTCAACAGACATTAATGAACCCGGATACTTCTTACTATGAATCAGATACATGATAAAGTTCTGCCTTACCCATTCTTCGGGTGTTAAAAGAACAAACTTCTTTCTGACAAAATCAAAAATATATTTTTTTGAATCAACAATCTTTATATTAAATTGATAAGCAGGCAAATTAAGCTTTTGCATATTCATTTTTTCATATTTTTACTTCACTACTGCTATTGTCAGGCGGCCGGAAAAATGTAAATTTGCCTGCAGCAATAAAATTAAAAATAAATTCCGCACTTCAAAATATGAAAACCAAAAAAGCTATAGTTGACAACTGGCTTCCCCGGTATACGGGAAGAGACCTTGATGAATTTGGCAAATATATCATACTCACTAATTTTATGAACTATGTGGAAAAATTTGCCAATCATTTCAATGTTCCGGTTGAAGGTATTGACAGGAATATGCCCAATGCAACAGCTGATGGCATCACTATCATAAATTTCGGAATGGGAAGTCCCAATGCCGCAACTATCATGGACCTGCTTAGCGCCATTAAACCTGAAGGCGTTCTGTTTCTTGGCAAGTGCGGAGGATTGAAAAAAAACAATGAATTGGGCGACTTTATTTTACCTATTGCGGCTATACGCAATGAAGGGACTTCGCATGATTATCTGCCACCTGAAGTTCCTGCCCTTCCAGCATTCAATATTCAAAGAGCCGTATCGCATGTACTTCGCAACAAAGAAAAAGATTACTGGACAGGAGTCGTATATACCACAAACCGAAGGGTTTGGGAATATGACGACGAATTTAAAAAATACCTTGCCAAAACTAAGGCAATAGCAATAGATATGGAGACAGCCACTCTGTTTACGGTAGGTTTTGCAAATAAAATTCCGACAGGAGCATTACTGCTGATCTCAGACCAGCCAATGATCTCTGCAGGTGTAAAAACTGCTGAAAGTGATAAATTGGTAACAATGGAATTCATAGATATTCATCTGAAAACAGGTATTGATTCGTTAAGAGAAATAAAAGAAAATGGCCTGTCGGTAAAACATTTAAGATTTTGATATGGAATTTGAAACTATTCTCCGCAATCTGGCAAAAAAGGAGTACCGTCCTATTTATCTTCTGCATGGAGAGGAGCCATATTTTATTGACAAAATATCCGGCTATATTGAAAAAAATGTGCTTACAGAAGAGGAAAAAAGCTTCAACCAAACCATTTTCTACGGAAAAGATTCCGACCCCCGGATAATTGCTGATACTGCATATAAATATCCGATGATGTCCGGGAAACAAGTGGTGATTATCAAAGAGGCCCAAACCCTCAAAGAGATTGAAATCCTCCGGAATTATGCATCCAAACCCATGCCTTCCACAATACTTGTAATTTGTTATAAATATAAAACCCTTAACCAAAAGACAAAATTATTTAAAGCAATAAAAGAGAATGGTGAAATTCTTACGGCAAATAAGCTTTATGAAAATCAAATTCCTTTCTGGATAGAAAAGTATCTTAAACAATACAATTACACAATCACTCCGCAAGCCGCACAGATCCTGACAGATTATTTAGGAACAGAACTAAGCAAAATATCCAATGAACTTGACAAGTTGCTGATTGCCGTAAAAGATACAACTCACATTACACCTGTGCACATTGAAAAAAACATTGGACTCAGTAAAGATTTTAATCTTTTGGAATTACAGGATGCATTGGCAACAAAAAATATATTCCGGGCAAACCGGATAATAAAATACTTTGGTTCCAATCCGCAACTTCATCCAATCCAGGCTACTACATCAACTCTGTTTGGGTTTTTCTCCAAAATGCTTGCAATCCGTTTCTTGAGAGACAAATCAGAAAAAGGTGTTTTAAAAGCAATAGGGGGACACCCCTTTTATTTAAAAAAAATAATGGCTGCTTCAAAAAACTACTCAACCGAAAAGCTTTTGGAAATAATAAGTATATTGCGTGAGTATGATTTAAAAAGCAAAGGGATTGGTGTGTCAACAATGGTTGATACCGCAGAGTTACAAAAAGAGATGATCTATAAAATTTTACATTGATGGTTACCTGGATAATAATTGGAATAACAACTGCTTTATCGGTTTTGGCTTTTAATAATGAAGAAATAATGAGAAAAATGCAATTTAATGCAGCTCAGATAATTCATCAAAGGCAATATTACAGATTAATTTCCCACGCTTTCATCCATATTGGATGGACTCATCTTATCGTTAATATGATGGTGTTATATTTTTTTGGCCGGGCAGTAGAAGACTATTTTTCCTACTTTTTTTTCAATAAAGCTGTCATCTATTTCATCACCCTCTATTTTGGGGGGATGCTTGTTTCAAATATTTGGGGACTGATAAAACATCATAATAATTACTACTATAATGCCGTTGGCGCTTCAGGAGCAGTCTCTGCGGTGCTGTTCGCCTTCATTTTCCTTAATCCCTGGGAAAAGTTGTACCTCTTTGCCATTGTTCCAATACCCGGAATTCTCTTTGGCATAGGATATCTTTTTTATTCATACCTGATGAGTAAACGGCAGTCTGACAATGTGGCACATGATGCACATTTCCTTGGTGCAATATTTGGTTTCCTCTTTCCGGTCATATTAAAACCCTCTTTGATCGGTCACTTTACAGATCAATTACTTTCATTTTTTTAATGGTAATTCCCTAATTCATTGCCGGATTTTCCGGAAAATTTTCCCATATTGAATACTGTCTGCCCACTTTACGCACAAAATCTGTCCATGAAGCCTCACTTAACCCATGCATTATATTCTCTTCATCAACATCGTTAACCAACCAGGAATCTTCTTTTATCTCCCTCTCCAACTGGCCCGGCTCCCATCCTGAATAACCAACGAAAAATCTGATCTCTGAAGGAGATATCCTTCCGGTGTTTATCATCTGCTTCAATATATTGAAATCCCCTCCCCAATAAATATTGCCAAGTACATGAATACTGCCGGGAAGCTTTTTACCAATATTATGAATAAAATAGACAGAATCAGTAGAAACAGGCCCTCCTAAATAAACATCCCCTTCAAAATCCGATATTCCCGGGAGAATATCCTGAATTGACAAATCAACTTTTTTGTTAATAATAAATCCGACAGCGCCTTTATCGCCATATGCAACCAAAAGTATAACAGAGCGGTTAAAATAATTACCGGGTAAAAAAGGTTCTGCAATCAAAACACGCCCCTTTTGAGGTGCAACATTATTTGTACGAATTCTGAATATATCTAAATTGTCTTTCATAACTATTAGGCAATATACTAAATTTCAATTAGCTGTCAAACAGCAAAAAAGTATATTGCAAAAATTATGCGGGAATTTTGAAATTGCAATTATGTCACTTCTCTTCAACAATTATAAACACATCTTCATCAGGTTTACACAGATAAAATTGCTCTCTGGCAAATTTTTCCAACTGATTCATTCCTGAAGAAAGATCTTCCAATTTTTTACGATCGTTAGTTATGTGATCGATATAATACTCTTTCTGGACTTGCAACTCCTTTAAACGATTCATATTTTTTTGATGAGCCACCATACTGTTTTCATCAAAAAAAACAATCCATGCCAAAAATAAAACAGTAGCAATAATATATTTATTCAATAAAGCTATTTTGCTTTTTTGGCCTTTATCCATAATATTTTCTTTTTTCCAAAATTAATATAAGAAAATCATCAAAAAAAGAAATTTTACCTGAACTGCTGATATGTTATCAACAATAACCGGTTCAAATTTTCAAGTCATTCCGGAATTATTATTATTATTTCTCCGGATTACTTTGTAATTTTACAAAATTAGTAGATTTACAGCTTTTAAACCGGGAGACGATTTTGATCAAGATTTTTTATAGTGCCATTTCTGAAAAATTTTGGAAAGGTTTATCAAAGCATGATAAAGTACAACTTTTTCAGATGTTGATTATCACTATCTTAGCACAGCTGATAACCATAATCAACCTTATTTCCGGTATAATTAATGGGAGCGGGCAAATCTGTTTTCTATGGAATACAGGATTAGTATTAATTGCATTATTGTCATTGGTACTTATTCTCAACGGAAAAAAAAACAGTGCATTATATACCCTTTTTGCTCTTCCGACTTTTATATATATTTTAAATACTTCAGACTTTACCCACAATCAAACTGATTTATATACAGTTTATAATTCGGGATTATGGCTTTTAGCAGGAGCTTTTTTAATGTTATACTTTTCGGGATCTGACAGCCTGATTATTTTCTACTTTTTTATTTCGGTATTAACAATAGGAGTTCAACTTCACAGCTCTTTGGATATTGGAGATTATAAAAGCAGAGGTCTGCCGGTTCTGATATATCCTCTTTTTTTGTATCTGTTATTATTTTTCCTGGCTTTTATTTTAAGACACAAGTATAAAAAAACCACAGCTTCGTTGGCTGAAAACTTAAAAAACCTTAATAGCAGTATTACAGAGATAATACGAACATCAACCTTTCCCGTTATTGAAATTAAAATTGATTATGATGATGAGGGAAATATGGAAAATCACACTGTTGTCAGAGTAAATATTGCTTTTGAAGCTGCATTTAATATAAACAACTATGAAGTAGTAAATCAGGATGCAACATTTATGCTTGGTCTTGCTTTCCAGGAGAATATTGATCTTTTCAGGATTTTATCAGGCAACAAAAAGAGAGAAGAACTACAACTTAAAAAACTGGAAAGGTGGTATAAGATCTACACACTTCAACCAAATCGCAACACTTTTTATCTGATCTTAGAGGATATCACCAAAATTAAAAAAAAGCTGTCTGAACTGGAAATGAGTAAAAAAAGATATAAAGTTTTACTCGAAGCAATACCCGATATATTTTTTGTTATCGGGAAGGATGGCACCTATGAAGATTTTGTGATAAAAGAGAGCGATCTGTTTAAAGTAGAAGATGCCAATATTGTCGGCAGTACAATATTTGATGTTGGATTCCCTGAAAATATGTCAGAAAAAATATTCAGGTGTGTCCAAAACTGCTTAAAAAATAATTCAATTGAAACAATTGAATACTCGCTAAACACACCTAACGGCACATATCTTTTTGAAATGAGGCTTGCAAAACTAAATTCAAGCTCAGTTATCTCAATAGCCAGGGATATTACCCGTAGAAAAAATGCCGAGTTCAGTCTTGAAAAGGCAAAGAAAAAAGCAGAAGAAAGCGACAGATTAAAATCTGTATTCCTTACAAACCTTTCACATGAAATACGTACCCCTTTACATATAATTACAAGCTTCACGAAAATGCTGACGGAGAGCAGGCTGAAAACTACAGAAAAAGCTGAATTGTCTGAAGCAATTATTCAAAATGGCAACCAGCTTATGAATATGATAAATAACACTATTCATCTTTCAAAAATCGAGACCGGCACCGTAGATGTATCATTCAATTTTTGTAAGATAAACAATCTTGTAAAAAAATTGTATAACCAATACAATCCGCTTATTCCCGAAACCAGGCAAGTGAAACTGCTTATCTCTTTAGATGTTCCAAATCCTGCGTTTGGCTTTAAAACAGACAGCAACCTGCTTATGGAAATCTTTGAGCTGCTTTTAGATAATGCCATCAAATATACTTTACAAGGAGAGATACTGATCAAATATGAAATGTTAAGAAATGAAGAGATAAAATTCACCGTTTCAGATACCGGTATCGGTATTCCGCCGGAAGAGATAAACAATATTTTCAGCAGATTTTATAGAATTAAAAATGAAATTAACGACATAACATCAGGTTCGGGAATCGGCCTGCCTATTGCAAAACAGTTTATTGAAATTCTTGGAGGAGAACTTACCCTTGACACAGAGCCGGGTAAAGGAACTACAGTTACATTTTCACTGCCTTTTAAAGAAGGGGAAGGTTACCTGAGGGTTGTAAGCTAAAAAAGGTTTTTCAGCAATCTTAAAAAACAAATACCGGTTTTGTGTTATCTCAATTATACCATATTGCAAATTCCAATCTCATTTTTTGAAGAATGGGTTTTTATCTTTAGTTTTGAATCGGACTAACTTATAAGTCAGGTTATGAAAAACAGTAAACCACCGTCAATTTAATGACCATTGAAGGATATATTGTAGTTGCGGTAATCATAATGATTATTGTTATCCTGGCCAAAGAGATCATGCGTCCGGGGCTGGTACTTTTTTCGGCTTCCATCCTTTTAATGATCACTAATATAATCAGCAATGAAGAGATGCTTGCCGGATTTTCCAATAAAGGAATGATCACGGTAGGCCTGCTTTTTCTTGTTAGTGAAGGTGTACGCCAGTCGGGTATACTTGACAGGGTAGCTCAAACCTACCTGCCATCCAAAAGAGGTAAAATTCCCTTTCTCATTCCCAGGATTATAATACCGGTATCACTCTTTTCAGCTTTTCTTAACAATACACCCGTGGTTATCATCTTTGCACCGATAATAAAAAAATGGGCAGAGAAACTTTCCCTCCCTGCAAAAAAATTTCTTATACCTCTCTCTTATGCAACTATTTTCGGGGGTGTTTGCACCCTAATCGGAACAACCACCAACTTAGTAGTCCACGGTCTGATAATTGAAAACGGATATAAAGGCTTTAGTATGTTTGAGCTTGGGAAAGTAGGGATCTTCCTGATGATTGGAGGAACCCTGTTTTTGTCGATATTTGGCAACAAACTGCTCCCGGGAAAAAAAACAGAAATAAGCAATGGTAACACTGCAGATCAAAAAGATTATTATTATGATGTCATAGTAAAAAAGAACAGCAACCTGATTGGAAAAGAGATATCACAAGGACACTTGGATGAACTCAAAAAATTAATGGTCAGATGCATTGAAAGAGAGAATAAAACAATTCCTGTCAGGGAAGGAAAGCATATTATCAAAAAAGGCGATAAATTATTGTTAGCCGGAAAATCAGACAGGTTAAATTATATCCTTAACAACGACAATGTCTCCCTTAAAGGGTTAGACCTGATAAAAAATATTCCAAAAAACAAGCTTAAGCAGTATGAAGCTGTAATTTCACCCCGGTTTCCGGGTGTGGGGAAAACAATTTCAGAATTTAATTTTTATGATCTGTATCAGGCTGTGGTGCTGGCAGTGCACCGGAACGGTGAAAGGATTACCTCCAACCTGAATAATTTACCCCTTAAGCCGGGAGATAATCTGGTACTTCTTACAACTGATAAATTTATAGAGAGCTGGGGTGAATCAAGAATATTTTACCTCACCTCTTATATCCGGGATTATCGTAAAACCGGTAGTTTCTGGAAAAAATGGTTTGCTTTTATTATACTGTTATTGATGATATTTGGAGGTACGGCTGGTCAATATTTTCAATCTCCCGATGGTGTTACATTAGATATGTTTTTCTTTTCTGCTCTGGCAGCAATATCTTTAATCTGGCTAAAAGTAATGCCTCATCAAAATTACACAAAAGCAATTAGCTGGGATGTGCTTATTACCGTAGCATGTGCCTTTGCCATTAGCAAAGCAATGCAGAATTCAGGTGCTGCTGAATCAATTGCCAAAACAACCATCAATTTTGCCAGTAAATTCGGCCCGGTGGGAATTATGGCAGCCATCTATATAATTACAACCATTTTTACGGAAATTATAACTAATAATGCCGCTGCTGCATTGGTATTTCCAATAGCACTTTCGGCAGCACAACAACTGAATGTAGACCCTAAACCATTTTTTGTGGCAATAACCATAGCAGCTTCAGCCAGTTTTGCAACACCGATAGGTTATCAGACAAATCTGATTGTCCAGGCAATCGGCAACTATAAATTTACTGATTTTTTAAAAGTTGGAATTCCTATTAATATTCTGGCATTTATTATTTCTATACTTTTGATTCCCCTGTTTTGGCATTTTTAAACAATACATTTTTTAATAATTAAAGCATATGCGAGCAAGCTATATAATACCATTGAAAATAATTAATTTAACGTATGAAGTTATATAATCTGACAAATCTGAGGGAGCTGGAAACAGAGGCGATTCACATTATAAGAGAGGTTGCATCTGAATTTGAAAATCCTGTTATGCTTTATTCAATTGGCAAAGATTCGTCCGTAATGGTGAGGCTGGCAGAAAAAGCTTTTTATCCCGGGAAAGTACCGTTTCCTCTTATGCATATTGACTCAAAATGGAAATTCCGCGAGATGGTTGAATTTCGCGACAGTTACGCAAAGGAGAAGGGATGGAATCTCATTATCCATTATAATGAACAAGGCTTTAAAAAAGGGATTGGCCCATTCAGCCATGGAAGTAAAGTACATACCGATGTAATGAAAACCCAGGCTCTGCTTGAAGGGCTTGACAAATATAAATTTGATGCTGCTTTTGGCGGTGCCCGGCGTGATGAAGAAAAATCAAGAGCAAAAGAACGAATATTCTCTTTCCGCGACAAATTTCATCAGTGGGATCCAAAAAACCAAAGACCTGAACTTTGGAATATATACAACGCCAGGGTTCATAAAGGGGAATCTATAAGAGTATTCCCGTTAAGCAACTGGACGGAACTTGATATATGGCAATATATAAGACTGGAAAATATACCTATCGTGCCTCTGTATTATGCAAAAGAACGTCCTGTTGTTGAGGTGGACGGGAATCTGATACTTGTGGATGATAACCGTATGCCTCCTGAAATGGCAGCAAAAGCAACGGTAAAAAAAGTTCGCTTCCGTACACTTGGATGTTACCCGCTCACAGGAGCCGTAGAATCGGATGCCGATACCATAGAAAAAATTGTAGAAGAGATGATGACAGTTACAAAATCGGAACGAACAACGCGAGTAATCGACTTTGACCAGGAAGGAAGTATGGAACAGAAAAAAAGAGAGGGTTATTTTTAGCCTGTCAGTCAGATATTCATTAATAATCGAATCAAAATAATGACAATACAAAACCTTGACATAAAAAAGTTCCTTGACCGGGATCAAAAAAAGGATCTCCTAAGGTTGCTGTCTGCCGGATCGGTCGATGACGGAAAATCTACCCTTATCGGCCGGCTGATGTTTGACAGTAAGATGTTATATGAAGATCAGCTGTCGGCACTTGAACGCGACAGTAAAAGAGTTGGGCATGCAGGAGATAATATAGATTATGCACTTCTGCTTGACGGATTAAAAGCAGAACGTGAGCAGGGAATTACCATTGATGTTGCATACCGTTATTTTTCAAC
>LSQX01195094.1_pt1 | contig 18748 bp, 14 predicted proteins | sample 654561 | NCBI WGS metagenome assembly LSQX01 (sample SAMN04489861, study PRJNA283612) | anaerobic digester metagenome | isolation source: 4 biogas reactors fed with cattle manure at either 37C or 55C with and... | place: Denmark: Kongens Lyngby | collected 2014
AATGCCTGTTTATCGACAGTCTGCGCCTTTACGCTTAGTAAAGGCGTTTGCCATTTCGGCGAACTTGTCAAAGGTCCACTCACCTTTTTGATACAGGTCATACGGGTCCGGCTGGTTATTCTCGGCAAGTATCCTTTTATTGTAGAAAACCATGCTTCCAATTTCCCGCAGATAATAGAAGCCGTACTGTTTCCCGTTTATGTTGGTGAGCCTGATGGAATCAGGATTAAATCGTTCATCACTCAAATCAATCTTCAATGTTTTTACCGCTTCGCTCAAGTCAGCCATGATGTTATTCCGGACATAAGATGCTATGTAAGTGTCTGTGCCAAAAAGAATGGTCGCCATTGGCTGCCCCGCCGCTATTGTGGGTATCATGGCGTTATAGTAGGTAGCGCGCCCGCCGCTTTCTTCAAATGTTATCCCAATCTCTTTCTCTACTGCTTTCAGGCGGTTATAGTATGCCATGGTGTAATCATCAGTCCCCTCCGCAGGGTCCGGCACCTGCCATGGCCATGCCAGCGTTACTTTCATGCCTTTAAGGCTTTGCAGAAATTCCTCAGAAACCCCAGCGCCACCTTTTTTATCATCCTTTCCGTTGCCGGAACACCCCGGCGAAAGGGCTAAAACCGCAGTCAATACAAGAATACAGAATACAAGAGCAATTTTACGAATTCTCATAAAGCCCATATCTCCTTTCCTTGTGGCAGAAGCTTAATAGGTCAGGTTTACCAATACCCGCCCGTTTGAGCGAATAGTAATTGTTGCAGTCCCGTTGCTGTAAGTCATAGAGGCTTTGCAATTATTGTCGCCGTTAACCACCACTTTGGGTTCGGCTTTCAGCCCGCTCAATTTTAAGGTCAAATTCTTGTACACCTTGTCTGTGGAAAGGTTTTTTCTGGCCAGGAACTGATTAACAACATGTGTCTTCCCTGCCGCCAGATTTGCGTCCATCAGCGAAACATCATATGTCATGTTGAAAATTTCCATCTGAAAACCTTTGTCTGTTTCCGCAATTGTGCCGCAGGTCCACTGATCAATTTCCAGTCTGGCTTTAACTTCTGGTTTTAGTTGCATGGAAAACTCAGAAAAAGTGGTTACCAACTGGTTCTCGTTTGGATTGAAAAAAGTCCACCTTTTCAGGCGGGTATCAGCATGCATAAATGATGTGCCAGTATACCTTTGAGGGTACTTGCTGTTAAACAGATTCAGCTTTTCTGCTTTGGTGTCATACTGATTGTAATTATCCGAATTTATTATGGTTGCGCCAGGCAATACGCTTGCCGCATTAACCCTTTTGGGAAGGAAAGGTACTATTCCGTATCTCCCGGTACTCATAAGCCATTTCTTCGTCACCTTTGTTATACCCCTGGAAGTAAGCATATCAAGCCATTCGGTGGTTGGGCCATACAGGTCTACCAGCAGCGCAGCTTCCCTTCCGGCAATAGCAGGCTCTGAAGAGGCGTTTGCTATTTGATAAGCTACCTTTGTATCTGACCTGAGCTGTTCACGGGTGGGAATTATTTTGTCTCTGAGGATTTGCTGGTATACCGGATAAAGCATGTCATAAAAAGCAGGCGTCATGGTATTCATATTGGTCTGGTACATTCCAGCCACTTCGTGGGAGCAGAATACCGTGCCCCCGCCCATCACAGTTGTATAAACACTCATGATGTTTAACGGCAGAGGGTAATAGTATATCATATCAATGGGTCCGGAACGCCAATCGCCGCCCAGTTCGCCGTATTTGCCATAGGCCTCCTCATACCACAGGTAATTTTCCAGGTTTATTCCCCAATTCCCGCAACATCCCGAAAGCCAGGCGCCATACGGTGAACTTATGAGGGAATACTTGCGTCCAAACCCGTTTTCTTTCGCTTGAAAAATAACATTTTGGGGATTTTGCGAACAAAGGTTGTAAAATTCAGCATCGCGGTTCAGGCCATCAATAATACATGCAGGGCTTAGATAATTCTCCACTTCCTGCCATATCATAATCCCGCCGTATTTGATAGCCGATTTAAGGGATACTTTCATGCGGGCAATCTCATCGTCTTTAAGTGTTGTAGCACCCAATTCGGTGTGTACCATACCAATAAAATATTTATAATCTTCATAAAAACCATCTGTTTCGCTCTGTGTCAATGGCGGTGAGTAATTCGCCTCCCCCAAAGCGTTATGGTAATACTCAATCATCACAAAAAACGGTATTTTCAGCTTTTCGCATTCTTCCATAAGCCCCTCAATTTCGTTTCTCATTTGAGCAGTGCTGGTACGCCAAGCATCCGCCCAGATGTAAAAACAGGAATACTTGCGTATATCCTCGGGGATACTGTACCATCTCTCGCGCACTGCCTTCCTGTTGGCCTCACTTTTTGGGTTTACTTTATCCACCACTGAAATCCCAAACATAAATAACGGATTTTGGTTGTCAACATACAGGCGCATCCCTGGATCCTTTTTGCGTTCAGGCACATTCAGCGGGGCAGGAGTCATGCTCTGGTCTACATACACAAGCCCCTGTTTTGGAGGGTTGGACAGTGTCTGTCCGGTTTTTTTTGAGGTTGTACGGGATGTGTTTCTAATGCTGTTTGATGTTGAGGTGCCGCCAATTTCTTCATTTGTGCTCGATTCGCTATCTATTTCAGTACTGCCAGTTGTGCTGGAATTGCCTGTATTGCCCGTATTTACCGGAATGCTTCCCTTTAATGCCGGGTCAGCCAGAAAGATTATTAATATTGAAAGGCACAGGCAAATACACAATGCTGAGCTTAACACCACCATCAAGGCGCTCCGGCGCTTGCGGTCAAGGGATGACACTTTGCCGGCTAACCGGGCAAAGCCCTCACGTAATCTGCTGATAATACCGTTTAATCTCATTCTGTCTTGCTCCTTTTTAGTTAAAGATTCTCACCACATTCAATACACGGAAGGTTTCAGGGGTATGGTGCTCTAAATTTAGCCGGTCAGGCCGCTTCGGCTGATGCTTTGCACAAAAAACTTCTGAGTGAAGAGATAGAGTATAATCAAAGGCAGGATAAGCAGCACCATACCGGCATTCCGCAAAAGGCTGAACAGCGCCTCTGTATCCACATTTGCCTCAACCCCAAAACCGGGATGGGTGAGCATTCCTATATTGACAGGAAGGACATCCCGATTCTGAAGGAATACCGGGGTATAAATCATATCCGTCCACATAAACACAAAGGAAAAGAGAAAAACCGTCGCCATCATCGGCCAGGCGCAGGGAATTATGATACTCACAAGAGTCCTTCCCATCCCGGCTCCATCAACATAAGCCGCCTCCTCTAATTCTTTTGGCAATCCACGGAAATACTGCCGCATGAGGAAAATGTAAAGCCCGTTTTTCAGCCCAGTGCCGGTAGCTCCCAATATATAAAAAGGCAAATAACTTCCCGAAAGGTTTGGCGCTTTTCCGAAAACTGCACTGATTATTCCAAAATAATCGAAATTAGAAAATCTCAAAAAGTACGGTAAAAGCAACACATTAGGAGGTACGACAATATTGAAGAGTACAAAACCAAACAGCAGATTGCGGAAAGGAAACTTGAACCTTGCAAAGCCATAGGAGGCAAGTGAAATAAAAACAACCGTAATAAAGGATGTAGTGCCTGCCAGCACGATTGAATTAAAAAGGCTGGCAGGGTAACGGAGCAACTGGATTGTCCTTTTATAGTTTTCCAGCGTAAATACCCTTGGAAAGTACCGGACCATAGGGTTGTAAACATCATCCAGGGTCATAAACGATGCTGACAGTTTCAATAGCAGCGGATATAAAATCACAAAGCTGATGCAGATTAAAAAGAACAGCCTGAAAGCAGTTACCATTGCCTGCCGGAAATGCTTTTTAACCCATGAAGAAAATGCTTCCAAATTCCCATCCTCCTTAATCCGCATAATGCACATACCTGTTGACAAGCATGTAGGCGATACCCATCGCTGCAAAGACAATCAGCATATAACACCACGCCATCGCAGTACCTCTGCCGTACTGAGTATTGGTAAATGTGGTTGTATGGATGGCGTTAATCACCGGATTCGCCACGCTTGTGAAACTATCCACGACGCTGTAAACGCATGCTGCGAGCATCAGCGGGCTGACCATTGGAAAGCTAATCTTCCAGAAAACTTCCCACTGGGTAGCCCCCTCCATATAGGCAGCCTCAAATATCGAGGGGGATATGGACTGCAGCCCTGCCAGCAATATTAAAACTGGAATTGCGGACATAACAGTAATGTCATATATGCGTGAGACAATATCTGTCAAAAATGAAACCAGAGCGGTACTGATATTAAGGTTTGTTAGAAACCCCGAAAACACGGTAGCCAAACTGGCACCTCTGGATACTGATTCAGAGCTTATGGCGCTTGTGACAATGTCCATATTCTCAAGTTCGATGATAATGCCGGAGGAAATTATAACAGGAAGAAAAAGCAATGCCCTGAATAGAGCCCTTCCGAAAAACCGCTGATTCATCAGGGTTGCAATAAAAAGGGAAAACACTACAACCACAGGAACGTTAACCATCATGTCAACAATTGAAGAAAGCAGAACCTTCCTAAAATTAGGTTCCACCCCAAGAACATAATAATAGTTATCGAGGCCAACCCATTTGGATGCAGACAGGTTGGATACATTCAACTGAAAGAAGGACAACCGGAGGGATTGGATTAAAGCAGGCACAAAAAACAGAACCACACCTAAAACAACAGGCGATGCAAACAAAATCCCATACAGCGCATTCCGGCGCTCCAGGCTTAAACCCCTATGCTGCTTTCCTGCCTTATGTTTTTTCATAGGCTACCCCTCCAATTCCCTGGTCCATTTCATGCTAAGTGCCGGCATTTGAATTCCGCTGTCGCTGAAATCTTTACCTGTGGTGTTTACTGTAAAGATATCGCCGGTTACAAAAGTAGTGCGGTATACTCCGGGGCTAAGGATATCGAAACGTTTGATTTCCCTGCCGAAGACATCCGGAACCCCCTGAAAATATCTCTCTTTTGTTTCAGCAATGCGTGGAAGTATATCCTTGAAATTTACAGCATAAAGCATATCAGTTTTGTTTCTGCTAAGATCCACCGGGGTTTCAAAAGCTGCAGTAGCGCTGAGCCCCGCGCCGCACAAATAACCGCTGGCGATATCGCGTAAACTCATTTCAGTTAGGTTTAATGGTTCCAAATAAAACTGGACATGCCCACTTGCTACCATTTGATAAAAGGGCACTGCTTCGTCCATCAAATCAGCGCAACGGGTAAGAGATGGCATTTTGGTAATGGCGCAGACATATGGCAGCGCGTAAACGTTTGCCCCATCGGAAATAAGCTTGAACCTGCCCGATGCATCGGAAAGCAGCGACTGGTAAATGGCGGCAGCTTCGTCACGGGAGGTATAGCCTTTATCAAAATTGCTAAAGAGCTGCCATGCCAATCCTGGAAAAGAGAGTTTTGCAGACGGGAAGGCAGAAAGCTGGTCCAAATAACCGGAACCAAACCGGGCTGACGCCTCCGGCGAAAGAAGGTTGAAAGCCCTGCCTTTGGTATCCGGGGTTCCTCTGTTCTTACTGTAAGGATAAAGTATAGCCGGTTCATCGTTTATCTGGGTCACCATATCCTGTTTTTTAAGCCTTTTTGATGATGAATTCAATGCGACATCCAGATAAACTTCGTATTTATTCTTTGCCGCGCGTTCTAAAAATTCCCGCAGGCCGCCATCACCCCCCAGTGAAGGCAATGCCCTAATTTGTTTGCTGACCGTTGGCCTGTCGCCCCCGGTATACCAGCCCATAATCCGCAGCGCCGGGGTAATATTGAGCCTGTCTTTCAGTATTTCCGCCATTTGAAGGGATTGGCCAAATGTTGTCAGATTCAGGCGTTTTGCATACCCAAATCCCAGAAAGCTTTCGCTTACAGTCGAAGTGCACAGCACATTCAGCAGAAAAGGCTGGCACCCATTCTCGCCCTGCTGGCGCCTGCCGAAAACAAGTTCTCGGTACAGTCTTGCCATGCCGGTAATGTCAGCCTGCTCATTGCTTAAAAGATAATAGTCCAGGGCTATTTTTCCGCCGAACGGCTTATCCTGGTAAATGGTGTAGTACTCCTTGCTGTCTGTTGCGGAGGTTAACGCCTTAACCCTCGTATAATCGGTGATAATAAAGCTGGCATAAACGCGGTTTAATCCTGATTGAACTACGTTTTCAGCATTTATTCTGGCAGCCCCCGCCCCTTCGACTATTACCGCAAACAAGGCATCAGAACCTGCCTTTATTCCAAACACCGGCACATAAACCTGGTTTTGCCCAAATGGGTCAGACTGCAAATTTGCAGCCAAATCCTCGCCGTACACCCGCCGGCTGAAGGGTTGCGCCCCTTTTTTTGTATTGTTCAGATACATTATGGCACCGCTGCCATCGGGTAACAGCAAATACCCATCTTCCCGAAAAGGCTGCCCCCCGAAATCAGGCAGCAATGTCAACTGCTCAAGGTGGTATGTGCCAAAAACATTAATGGCACCTGTATCTATTTCCACACGAAGCTTTGAGCCTTTTAAAATAAAATCCATTGTAATGTTATAAGTTGGAGACACCTTGCCGCTGGTGCTCCCCATTATGCCGCTGTCTTCCCTGAAATCAGATTCAGAATACCCTCCTTCCCGCAAAATCCCGTCAATTTCCCTCTGAATGTTAGGCGGGATATCTGTGGCCCTTAAAACAAAAATATCCCTGCGGGTTTTCAGCAAAGGGTAAGTGGAATAAAGCTTTTCCTTCTGCTCATCGGACAGGTTTGTCACATCAGGCTTGTAATACCGCTGCTTTAATCTCGCCAGGGAAGCTTTGCTTAATTTTTCGGCAATCTCATTAAAACGGTACTCCCTGATTGCCACTGGCACATACAGAACTTCGTTTGCCTCCCCAAGGGTCATGGAAACCCTCAACCCGTCCGCACGCTTTGAATATGTATACTGCCCGCGCCGGATGCAGTCGGCATAGGAGTTCAGATAGCTGGTACTCCCCTTCTCATCCGATATGCGCAGGGATACAAGGGTATTTGTATACCCGTCAGTATTGCGTGCACTGGAATAGACGTGGCCGGTTATCTTGTTGAGGATACGAATTTCTGCTGTATTGCTGTTAAACTGCAGCGCCGCAGCATCGTTTTCACAAACCATTTCAAAACTATCGGTGCGGTTGACGTCATTATTGGCCGTACCATAGGGAATAGCGTCAGGGTTTTTAGCATAAAATGCCCCGGAGGGCGAACAGGACGATAAAATCAAGGAAACCGCCGCCAATAGCAATACAGCCGTTTTTTGTAGTATTCGTTTCATCCAAACCCGTCCTTTATGTTCTGTACCGTAGCTCAACCGCCATATCGCGGAACATTCCATATATTTGCTGCCCAAGAGCCAATATCAGCATAAAAATGAAAACCACCAGCAACATTACAATCACAGTGAGCAACAACACAAACAGATTTTTCGACATAGAAAAATTATGTGTCTGCATATTCCCAACAATAATCAGTATTAAAGCCCATACATTGGCTGCCACTACTACAAGGGAATAGATTGCCCCTTCCTCCAATGTGAGAATATTGCTAAGAATAGTCGCAACAGGTGTCAGCAATAACAGAGGAAACAGAGCATAAACGGTGTATATGAAAATGTCCGCCAGCTTTCCTTCCCCATCCGCAAGGGTTGTCACACACCAGTTGCATACCACATAAAGGCCCAGGGGGAGCAGCACAGCCAATACAGGGAAAACCACATTGATGCTTTCAAGGGGATTCAGGCGGAAAATGTACCCGGTAAAAAGGCTGTTTGCAGCCATGGCTGCGCATACCATCGCCAACAGGATAGCGGCAGACCGCAAGCTGCCCCGGTTTTCACGTTTTAAGTCCCAGAACCCGTCAAATGGATGGAACAAGATATATCGTGCATACCGTATTCCCTTCATTGTGCAATATGTATTTTTCCCTTTGCGCGCCTTTATCCGGATATATACAAAAAGTGCTGCAACCGCAACAACCACGCCTGTTGCTGCATATGGAAAAACAGCGCGAATAGACCTTGCCCGCAATTGGCCAAATGCCTTTGAATAATACTCCCTGTTTCCAACTTTATAAAAATACTCTGCCGCCATTTTATAATCCTTTTCGCGGTAAGCAGCCTTTCCCATTCCGAGCAGGGCAGTCTCATTAAAATTGTTGAGGGACAACACCTGCTGCCACACTTCAACCTCGGTTGCATAATCCCCTTTCCAATGAAGCTCGGCTGCCCTGAAAAGGAGCTTTCCGTACTCGGTCAGTTCGTAAACCGAAACAGAGCATTTTGCCCTGTCCAGTACATAGTAGGCATTGTCAGCAAATGCAAGCGACACCGGGGCTGAAAACTCGCCCCGCTCATTCCCTAAACTGCCGAACACAAAAAGCAAACCGCCCTCGCTGTTATAGGTAAACACACGCCCACGGAGGGAATCCAGCGCAGCATACAGCCCAAAATTCATTGTTTTACAATCAACAAAACGTGACGGGCCTGACAAATCGCCCTGCCTTTCATAATCAATATCGCCATAGGGCGGCAGTCCGTCAAATTTGAGGATATCGTTTCCAAGTGCATTCAGGCGCCTTATGGGTGCAACCTGGCCGCTTTCAAATTCAGCGATGCTGAAGATTGAGGTAGTAACAAACAGGAAATCCTCATCGTCCAATGCGAGGTTGTTGTACTCAGTGGGTACAAAGGATGCTGAGCGCTCAATTTGGGCCTTCGTAGAAACCATACGCCAAAACAAATCGATAGGGCTCACCACAACCCGCGGCGCACCCAGGGCCGAAATAAATCCGCCGTCGCTGTCCAGTTCGATTATGCCCATGTTAAATCCACGGGATACCACTAAAATACGGCCGGAAGTGTCTTTCTGGGCCTTGACAGGCTGGTAATCAAAGTTTTCCGGCAACACGCTCGAAACCGGCGCCGGTATGATTCTTGAAAATGAAAAGTCCAGGTTAAGCTCCACCAGCTGCTTATTACCGGTATCAGCAATAATCAGCCTGCCATCAGGCCCAATGGTAACGGAACTGGGGGATGAAAAGTTTTTTCCCTTCCCGTCCTGTATGTAAGAATCAAGCACCGTCACTTCCTGGTTGCGGGTATCGATGCGCAAGATACGGTTATTCCCTTTGTCAGTAATAAACAAATACCCGCCATGCGCATAGATATCCGACGGCTCTTTAAACTCGCCCACACCCAGGGATTCACCGTCCATAGTCCAGCTATAGCGCGCACCCTCAGGGGCAGGCACTGCCTGCCCCCGGGCATTATAGATGTAGCTGCCGGACTCGGCGCGGGCGAAAAAACAGGTAAAGCCCGTCAGATATATTGCAGCAAACAGGGCAATAATCCTTTTCAGCAACTGGCTCCGCCTCTTTCTTTAAGCAGGATGCAAATCTAACCTGTAATTATTTGCAATTAGAGTTTTGAGCACATTTTTTACCTTACAGGGTCGCTTTTTTCTTTAAGCAGAGAACAAACATAATCGATGCCATGAGCGTAACAATTGCCCAACCGGGAATAAATCCGTATCCTGTGTCCGGGGCATCTACCGGCACAGTACTGCCGGTTTCCGTTTTTGTTGTCTGGGCACCGCTGGTTTCAGATTTAGCTGGCTCAGTGACGGTTATACCGGTTTCATCTTGCTCAGTATTCCCAGCCTCTGGCTCATCCGTTCCGCTCCCATCGGGCTCTGTGCCGCTGGGCTCCGTTTCGTCAGTGTCGTCTGGGATATTTGGGTCCGGCTCAAGGTCAGGGCCATATCCTTCCACCATATAGCCATTCGGAGCGATGCCGTAGTAATATCCAATCTCATCAATCGCAACGGTCACTGCCTGCACCGGTTCTACGACACCTTCGCTTATAGTGCCATCAATCCATGCGACACTGTCCCTGGCGTCATCCCACCCGGCGTTTATTAACTGAATGCGGGCTAAAAAGTCATTTTGAGTAAAATGCTGCCCTCTTCCGTTGCTTTCCCTGAGCCTCCAGGGATTCTGGGGATACACTGTCACAGGGCTGCCCCCCAACATTGCCGAGGACCAGACCAAACTAGTATACGGGATATAGTAGGTGTGCCATCCGGGCTGAACCGGTATCAGACAATAGAAATCAGATTTTTTACTTATTGCACCGGGCTGCTGGTTCATCACAGTTACGCAAAATGCGATGGTAGCCTCTTTGTCAGAATTCATTGTCAGGTAAAAACCGGAGGCGTTTTTGTCAAGGATATTGCTTGTGGAAAAATCCCTGGAAATGGACGACATGCTTTGAGTCTCCAAATCGCACACCAGCATATTAACAGCCATGCTTTTGTTGTCGCCCCAGGGTGTATAGGAAGTGCTGTCAAACATATCTGCAGAAGCAGCCATTAACCAGTCTGAGCTGGAGCCTCTCGGGGCGCATCTTAGCACACCCCATTCGCCAGCAAAATCATTTGACCATGCCGCCCAGGTGTGGCCATACTGCGGGTTACTCAAAGTATCCAGCGGCTTGTAGTTTTCTTCATTCTGTTTCGGCGGGTCATAAACTTCAACTTCGTCATATACTCCAATACTGTCAATCTTAAAAATGACTGCGGTGCCATCAGGGTTTGCCCCATTGAGTTCACCTTCCAGAGTTTCGCCGGTTGAAGACACCAGATTGGCGGGAACAGCTCCCCTCGGCGCCTGGAACTGCACACGGGCAAGGTACGCGTCAGGGTTTGACTGGTTCATGCCGCTAAAGAGGTAGTTTTGTGCCTCTAAATCCCAGTTGTATGATCCTCCCATTGAAGTTGCCGACCTGAACGCCGAATTGGCAATATGGTATGTTTTCCATCCCTCCTGCACTTCTACGACTGTGCCCAGCACTTCCCTTCCAAAAAAGTTGCCGTTGTCGTAGAATTCAAGCAGAATCACCAGGTCAAACGCTCTTTCTGCCCATATTGTAAAATATATGCCGTCATGCTCACCCAGCTTGTTTGAGCTGCTGTAGTCTTTTGCAAACACCTGATAGCCGTATGCCAGATTGGCGCCGAGGGATTTGTTGTCCCCGGACGGTGTGGCGGTGGCAGCATCCGCCGAAAGCCCGGCATCAAGCTGCAGCCATTTTCCTGCGTTATCCGCGTTGTATCCTGCCCAGCCGCCCGATGATATTTCAGGGCTGTCCATATTCTCCCGTTCTGTCAGCACAAATTCAATCCTCGCGTTTGCGCTGTAGCTTGCCACAAGCGGGACAATCAGAAAAGCAAGAGCAAAAAGATACGCCAGACATGCTTTTTTTGTCAGTTTCATAATCATCACCTTTCTATTTATTTTAAATCTGCATACAGATTTTCCGGTATGTTTATATGGCCAGATCACGCCCCATGCACAGCATTCTCAAATCATTCTTTAATTCCGCTGTAAGCCATGGTTTCAATTATGTTTTTCTGAGCCATCAGGAATACGGCAATCGGCGGGATAATCATAAACAGCGAAACCGCTGCCGCAGCACCCTGCCTTGAAACGCCTGCAGAAATTATTTGCGACAGTGCAAAATTGAGAGGCTTTTTTGCTTCGCTGGTAATCAATGTCCCCCCTGTCATTGCCCACAGAGTTTGAAACGACAAAACTATCAGAGTCAGTGCAGCCGGGCGCATTATCGGGAATACGACCCACGCAAAAGTACGAAGCTCGCCAGCACCATCGATTTTCGCAGCTTCAAGCAAAGTGTCGGGAACAACCGACATGAACTGTTTCATCAAAAACAGGCCAAGGGGTGTCGCCATGGAAGGGATAATCAGCGCTGCATATGTATCAATCATGTGAAGCCAGCTCATGATAAGGTACTGGGGTACCTGAAGCACTACCGGGCTAAACATTAGGGAATACACAATAATTTTTGAAATAAGCTCCCTGCCCGGGAAACGGCGCTTTTCCAGAATCATTGCCGAAAAAGAAGAAATAATGAGAAGGCCCGTCACCGATACCATGGTTATAAAGATGGTGTTGAAGAAGTAGCGAGAAAAAGGCACCCATGACTCCCGCATAATTCTCATCATGCTTTTGAAATTTAAAAGCGTAGGGTTGCGTACAAAGAAATTCGGCGGAAACCTGTAAATCTCGTCCACAGGCTTAAATGCATTATTTGCGATAAAAACCAGCGGGAAACTCATAAACAAGGCTATTAAAATTAGAATCAGGAAATTGATAACATTACCCCACCGGGACCGCCCGTACCGGTGTACCGCGTCATTTCGGTTATAGATTCTGGCGCCCATTATTTCCCAACCTTTTCTAAAATCTGTTTAACTAGAATATTAGTGAAAAACATCAGAACGAAGAGTACAACGGCAATTGAGCAGGCATAACCCATTTCATAACGTACGGTGCCGTAGTCAACCATATGGTTTGCCAGAGTATATACAGCAAAGTCGGTGCTGGGGTTCCCAAAAAGTGCGGTCACCTGGTCCCCCACAGAAAAAGCCCCAGTGACGCTCATCACCGCTCCAAACAACAGTTGCGGCTTCATGGACGGCAGGGTTATAAACCACAGTTCCTGCCAGCGATTGCGCACACCGTCCACAAGGGCAGCTTCATACATGGATTTGTCAACTGTCTGGAAGCTTGCCACAAAGGCGAGGAATCCAGCTCCCAGGCTAAGCCAAATCAGGATGATTACCAATACTGGCATCATATATTTGGTGTCAGTAAGCCATTGTACAGGAGAACTGATAATGTTGAACGAATAAAGGATATTGTTCAAGTATCCGTAAGAGTCACCGCTGAATATCAGGGACCAGATCATATACGCTCCCCCGGTGATGGAAGGGGCATACATCACCGTTACCAATACCGCCCGCAGGAAACTGTTTAATTCCGATATAGCCCATGCCAGTAAAAATGAAGCGAAATATCCTATTGGCCCGGTGATGATAGCAATAGTTAAAGTATTGCGAAAGCTGATTGAAAAAATGTCATCGTCAAGAAAAAGGGCAAGATAGTTATCCCAACCTATAAACCGGGGCATTTCCAGCAGGTTGAAATATGTGAAGCTGAAAAATAACGCAATAATGACAGGTAAAATGGTAAAAAGGAAAAATATTATAAACATCGGCATCAGGTAAAGGTAACAATCCTTATTTTTTATAATCTCCCTGAAGGTCTCCTTAAAATAACCCCGAAAGCGTCCCGGTGTCACTTTACATCGCCCCCCAGCCCAAACTCTTTTCGCTTTCTATCCAGCTCCTTGTTTGCCCTCTCCACATAATCGGCTAACGTTTCGTGCGCATCTTTGCCTTCAATAACCACTTTCCGGAAAGCGAAATCCAGATAACGGCTGGTGGCGTAACCGCCTATCGCTTCAGGAACTGCCTTAAGGGATTTTAGGTGCTCCCCAATAATTTCAAGCTGCACATTAGTCCAGGGCAAGCTGAGGAAGGCATTCAGATTTGCACTGTACTGCATGGCGGCTGCCCCTGCAACGCTTTGCCACTCGCGGTTGTATTCAACCTGAGTTTCCTCGTCTGTCCACCACTTCAGGAATTCCCATGCTGTATCCGGGTTTGATGCTTTGCTCATGATTGAACACGCAGTGCAGCTTATAACAGATGTATTGTCAATGGAGCCGTCAGGCTTGCGCACCCCCGGCAGCAGTGAAAAATCCCAAAGCCCCCGAATCTCCGGCGCAGAAATATACATGACATTATTAAAGTTATAATCCGAGACGGCAACAGGGATTTCACCCGTGCGGAAACGGTTAGCCAGGTCGTATGACAGGGGCATACCGTAATTTACAAAAAAGTTTGTCCATTTAATAAAGGCTGCAGTGCTCAATTCATTCCCCAGCAACAGCCTGCTGTTATCATCGCTGTATATGCTCCCGCCATTTTGGTAAATAAGGGAGTAAAATACCGGCAACCCACCTCCGGAGCCTATTGCTGAGGAAACCGGCAGTGCAACCCCCATATTGTTGCGGGAAAGTACCTTTAATACCGCAATCAGGTTTTCCCATGTATCCGGCGGATTAATGCCGAGTTCTTTCAATATATCTGTGCGGTAATACAGCAGCAGACTGTTCATGCTTTCCGGAAGCGCAAAAATCTTTTCATTCAGCTTTAACGGCACCATAACCTGTGGGCAAAAGCGGGAGGAAACTTCCATAAAGTCCGGGAAACTGCTCAAATCGTACAGGGCTTTTCGTGAAGCATAGTTGATTACATCGGTGGAGCTTATTGTTACAATAATATCCGGGCCGTTTCCTGTAAGTGTGGCGGGCAGGACAGTTGCCGGATTAACCAGCTCCAGCGTGACGCCTGTTCCCGAGCGCGGGGTAAAAGTGCGGTTTATCATGTTGCGCATAATCTGTGCCTGGTCACGGCTGGTACCTACCCAAACCCGCAGGCCGCTTCCGCTTTTTGAACCTAACATGCCAACTCTGGAATAATCAATGGTAAATGAACGTACAAAATTCTTTATACCGTGCAGCAGCTTTAGCAAAAAGCCGGCGTTTTCCACAGGGGTTTCAGTTCCCGGCGCTGCCAGGGTAATATAATCAATCTCCAAAGGCTGCTCAGAAGCAGAATTAACCCATTGCCCGAATGCCCCAATATTAGATTTCAGGTAATTCAGTTCCCGAGCAATGCGCTCCGGCTTTGAATTCAATCTGTAAAGTTGTGTATAAAGGGTTTGTATCACAGCAGCATTTGAGCTGGCACCACCGGAGGAATTCTGCAACTGCTCATAAATCTTTTTTAACCTGTCTGCCACCAACCTCATCTGTTCGATTGAAGGTTTGATAAGCTTATCAAGCTTATAATCCCGGTTAATATCCGGAGAAGTGCCGGTAATCTTAATAATCTGCCGGTAAATTGCATTGGACTCCTCAAGGCAGCCCGCAGCCTCTCTGATAATTTGGCCCATATGCCCGGCTATGCACACCATTTTTAAGGTATGTTTCCCCGCTTTCAGGTAAACAGCATAAGGGAAACCGGTGCCAATTACTTTATTCTCCCAATCCTCCGAATAAGGGAATTCAATATTAGCAAATTCACTGCATAGCAGCTCGTCATCCACCAACAGCATGCAGGTTGCCGCAACCCCGGGCATATTCTGGCGAAACTCGACACTTATCTGGTACAACCCGGATTCTGGCGTTTCAAATTCCCATATCAGGAACTGGCGCGGCTTTTGGATTGAAATCTTGTTTAGCGTAATAACCCCATCCCTGTATGGGCTGGTATTTACAGAACCATAGTCCGCGGCGGCATAAAGAGTGGGGTCTGACTTGTAGACAGCCGATTCGCCTTCAATGCGTATTGGGTAACCTTTGTACACTCCGTATATCCCGCACCGGCATACATACCAGCCAGCACATCGTAACTTCTTTTTATCCGTGCCGCCCTTATAATCCGAATTTCTGCAACTGATAAATCACCTTCGCCACCTGACAAGGCGAGAGTATTTTCCCCGGCAAGAAAATTAAATATAAACGCCGGGCTGTAGCCAAAGTAATCGGAAAGGATTATGCGTTGCCATGCACCGCTTTCAACCTGGGAAGGGCGGATTTGGTTGCCGAAAATGTCCACCAAAGGCTCGGTTTCATCCACGTAGACTTTACTGAAGGATATTTTCTCTGCTTCTTCAAAAGGCAGCCCGCCGTTAATCTCCAAACTGCGGGTAACCTCATTTGTACGGCTTTTATCCACCCTGTACTTAATATCAATACAGTATTCTCCCGCTTCTTCCAGTTTAAAACGGAAGACAGCTTTTGACGAGGCAGGCAGATAAACATATGTAAACCCGCCATCTGTGACAAGCTTGGCCCCAGACTCCAACGCCTGTATATCCCTTGCATCCAATATCATCAAATCTTCGGAGAAGATATCTCCGCTCCCATTGTTGCCGGTTGCAGCACCAGTGGAAAGCGGCAAACCCATTAAAATAACAAGTGTCGCCAGCGCTACGCAAGCTAGTTTCTTCACAGCGCTCCCACCTTCTTTCTGCCAGCCTTAAGTCAACGGGCACACTCACGTAAAAGGTAATCTATCAGCTCCTGCAAATCGCAGGTAGCAACACAGCAGTACTTGTCTGCCGCGCCGTAGTATATGTAAAGGGTACCATCCACCTCGACGGCACCGGTGGGAAATACGCAGCCATTGTAAATCCCCGATGTTTCATAGGGCTGGTCCGGCTCCATTATGAAATCGCGCGTACGGGCAATTATCCGCAGGGGATTGTCAATATCCATAAGTATCGCACCAACGCGGTAAATCCCATGTCCGTCCACCGCATGGTAAAAATGCAGCCATCCTGCCTTTGTGCGAAGCGGTGGTGTAGAGGCGCCGACTTTTGCACTTTCCCATGGCTGTTCACTGGTAAACAGCAGACGTGCCTTGCTCTCATCAAATTCTGAAATATCATCAGAAAAGGTGATAAAAACCGAAGGTGTTTTGCATCCCCAGGCATCGCCAACATATTGAAGGGGCCGTGACAGCCGGGCATACATCCCGCCGATTTTTTCCGGAAAGAGCACCACATCGCAGTCGTCATTCCTGCTGTCAGTAATCCGCCCGCATTTTTTGAAGTTTATTAAATCCTTTGATTCCGCAAGGCAAGTCTGGGAACGGTTATGGCGCATAAAACTCGGCGAACTTGGCCCAGTATCAACATAGCTCATGCACGAAGCGTGTTCCGGCAGCCAATACTGGCCCGGCGGAAAGGCTCGGGGGAAGCATATGTAATATAATAAGTCCCATCTATTTTGACGATTCGCGGATCTTCAATACAGCCTCCATCCACGCCATCCCTGTCCGGGGACAGCACAGGGGTATCCTGTACCCTGGTAAAATCAAATCCATTTGTTGATTTTGCAAGCCCGCAGTAAATATAATGCTCTTTATCGTGCCCGGCAGCGCGATAAAGCAGATAAAAGGTGCCGTTTTCATAATAAGCGCCTGGATTCAGCACACAAAGGCTTTCCCATTCGTTATTTGGGTTCGGAGTAAGGATAGGATTGTTTTTATATTTCTTAAGTTTAAATGGCATTTTAAATCTCCCAACATTTTAAGTTTTAAAAATAAATTGATACAGCACGAAGAAGCTCTTGGCGGCTTTTTTCAAACTCCTGCACATTAGTATTGTAGTTTGTAAAGTCCTGCACATTCCGAGCGGCTATACTGTCAGCAAGCTTTCTGTCATGCTCCGCCAGAATGGCAAGCAGTTCAAATTCTTCCACACCGAGGCGGAGGTTTTCAAGCCGGGCGCTGCTCATCAGTTCCTTATCTTTCACATAGATAATGGCGGAATCCCCGGCGGGAAGCCCGTTTGGCCAAACCTCATCACCCGGCAGCAGGGTCGGCGAAAAATAACCGCCTTTGCTGTTCATCACATAATTAAACCCCCAGTGAAGGTAACCCGTGAACCCGTACCGGAAAGCAGCCCAGGGTATGTATCGGTTGCGGATTAATTCCATATCAAGCATGCGGTTAAGGTATTTCCCGGTGGGGCTTCCGGCAACGTAAAACCATTTTTCATCGCATGTGTATTTCCGGATAAAATCATAAGCATCCATTTTATAATCTTTCATAAATTCATCTGCGGCAGGCGCCCAGATGTCAATCGCGCCTAATAGTTCAGGAGTCTGGCAAGCCTCAATTATTGGGACTCCCGGCATGAATTTGCGGATGATGGAAGATATTGCCCTCCAGCTGGAGGAGTTTTCCTCCACCGGCTCATCCGATACATGGCAAACCACTTTATCATACCAGCCGTTTTCCCTGAAAAAGTTTGCAAAAGCTTTAAGCAGTTCGGCAAGATATGCGTATCCGAGAGGTTTAAGTACATTCTGATGCCCATTATCGGGAGTGTTGATGAAAAATTCATCGCTTTCCCAACCTTTGCGGAATATCGGAGGCTGCAGTTCAATCCGTGACAGGCCTGCCTCCAGAAAAACCTCATTCATCCTTTTTGTGAAGGAAAAATCAAACCGGTAATCCCCCAGTTTCCCCGAAGAGCTGAAACTCTGGTCTGACAGTATGAACATATTCTGGCGCGACCTTGCCATCAGGCGGGCATATTCTTTCAGCACTGAAAAGTACCTGTCGGAGCCAAATTCCACATCGTGGAACTGTGCAATAGTCACCAGGTTGTACCATGTGGTCATACTGAATCTAGGCCTGTTGGGTACCTGTGCAGCCACAACTTCGACCCTATACGGAAAAACGCATCCCCACTCGTCAATTGCAAGCGATATTTCCCCTTCATATATGCCTGGCCGCTGGTCATAAGGAACTGAAAAACTAACCCAGAACACATTAACACCTTCATCTGTCACCGCGTCCTGGGGAAGGCTGCCAATAGCATCATAGACAAGGAAAGGGGCAACCTTTGCGGCATATTCCTCAGGCTGGTCGCCTTCTTTGGCGCAAAACATTTTTTGCCCGCAGTTTAATTCAACATGCACAGGCAATATGCGCGATACCGTCAGCGCAAGAGAACACGGCCCTTTGGGATAATGCCCAAAAATAACAGGCAAACCCTTTTCGCAACCGTCCACAAGTATTTGGCAGGCGGCAAAGCTGTTGCGGGGAGATATGAGACTAATCTTATGCTGTTCCTGCTTTACCACATCGTCTGCATAAAGAAACTGGGCTGGGCTGACAATGGTAGTTTTCATCATACACCTCCTAGTTGTTTCCAACGTATTGTAAAGTTAAATGAA
>LSQX01046680.1_pt2 | contig 18747 bp, 16 predicted proteins | sample 654561 | NCBI WGS metagenome assembly LSQX01 (sample SAMN04489861, study PRJNA283612) | anaerobic digester metagenome | isolation source: 4 biogas reactors fed with cattle manure at either 37C or 55C with and... | place: Denmark: Kongens Lyngby | collected 2014
ACTCTCTATGCCTTCTCAACTGAAAACTGGAAGAGACCGAAAGAGGAAATCAAAGCAATTATGTCTTTACTGGTGGAGTATCTACGCCGGGAATTGGATGAGCTACACAAGAACAATGTAAAAATTGTGACCATTGGTGATATAGCTTCTCTCCCAAAGACTGCCTATGAAGAGATACGAAAAGCCATAAGCACTACATCTGGCAATACCGGTTTACAGGTTAATGTTGCGTTGAATTATGGAGGTAGACTTGAGATTGTTACAGCCATTCGGGAAATATCGCGTAAGGTAGTCTATAAAGAATTAGATTTCGATGATATTGATGAGGATCTGGTTTCAAATCATCTATACACAGGAGGTATTCCAGACCCTGATCTGTTGATTAGGACTGGTGGAGACAATAGGGTCAGTAATTTTTTGTTATATCAGATTGCATACACTGAACTCTGGTTTTCCGATGCCACTCTCTATTGGCCTGATTTTGATACTAATCACTATCTGAATGCGATCTATGATTTTCAAAACCGTCAACGCCGGTATGGAGGTGTGATAGAAAAGGGGGAAAACTAGAAGTGTTGATGAAAAGAATCCTTAGCGCTGCTCTTGGTATTATCTTTATTTTTTTTATGCTCTATATAGGGGGTTGGTTTTTTAGGGTTTCGGTTTTGATTATGTCTCTCATTATGATGCATGAGTTCTATCATGCATTCATAAAAAAGGGATACAAGCCCCTAACTTGGTTGGGTTATTTATTTATTATTATATTGTTTTGTTCTTATCTTGTTAGTTATAAATATTTAGTAGTATTAATAACCTTATTTGTTTTAATCGGGTTGACCCTGCCGGTTTTTATAAAAGGGGTTTCCATAATGGATATATTGACCACGGTCTTTGCCACCTTATACCCAGGTATGCTGATTTTTTTTCTCATACCTTTGGCATTTAAGTCATATCCCTACGGTATGAATCTGCTTATATTGGCTTTCCTAATAACTTGGTCCACGGACACATTCGCATATTTTTTGGGGATGGCGTTTGGCAAAAAAAAGCTATGTCCATCTGTAAGCCCTAACAAAACAGTTGAAGGCAGTTTAGGAGGGCTGTTTGGGGGTATAATAATAGGTATTCTATATGGGCTTATATTAAATCAGAACCATAAATTTGGGATACCTTTGTATCACTTTGGTTTTATGGGCCTTTTAGGAGGGATACTTTCCCAATTGGGAGATTTATCAGCATCTTCCATTAAAAGGTTTTGTGGTGTTAAGGATTTTGGCAAGATACTCCCAGGACATGGGGGACTATTAGACCGATTTGACAGCCTGCTCTTTACATTACCAACTATTTATACATACTACCTAATCTTTTTGTCTTCGTGACACCATGTCCGATTACCATACTAAAGTTTGGTTGAACTACGTTTTGTAGAATTCTTTGCTGAATTATAACTTCACATCTAGTTCAAATATGGTAGTTCGGAATTAGATTGGTAGACGGTGGGAGGATGTATTTAATTGATAAAGCGTATAGCCGTTATTGGGTCAACTGGCTCTATTGGTACACAGGCCTTAGATATATTAAGCGAATATCCTGATCAATTTGAAATAAAGGTACTTGTCGCTAATCAAAACATTGACTTACTTCGGTCGCAGATTGAAAAATACCGGCCGGATACAGCTGTTGTAGTTGACAGAAATAAGGCGGATAAACTGTCCCAAAGGTTGTCTGGTAAGGAATTTGTAATTAAGGCCGGTATGGAAGCTGTAATGGAAATGGTAACAAGAGAAGATATCGATGTGATTCTTATGGCCATTGTCGGTATTGCGGGTTTAAGACCAACGATTGCAGCATTACGGTCCGGTAAAACCATAGCACTTGCCAATAAAGAAGTAATGGTAGTGGGTGGGCACATTATAAATAATTTAGTCAGGCAATACAATGGCAGGATTATACCCGTTGACAGCGAACACTCGGCTGTTTTTCAGGCTATACAGGGATGCAGGAATCCTGATGAGATAGGCAAGATTATTCTTACTGCTTCCGGAGGACCTTTTAGAGGATATGATAGGGCTATGTTGAAAGACATAACTCCGGAAGATGCATTAAGACATCCCAATTGGAAAATGGGGAGCAAGATAACGATAGATTCTGCGACCCTAATGAACAAGGGTTTAGAAGTTATAGAGGCAAAATGGATGTTTAATGTAGATTCAAATAATATAGAAGTGGTGATACATCCCCAGAGTGTAATACATTCTATGGTTGAATTTGTAGATGGTACGATTATAGCACAAATGGGAGTTCCTGACATGCGAGTTCCCATCTTATATGCCTTGACATATCCCAATAGATTTAGAACCAAACTGGAGTCCTTGAACCTTACCAGGATTGGTAGCCTAACCTTTGAAGAGCCGGATCTGGATACCTTTCCATGTCTATCTCTGGCTTATGAAGCTTTAAGAATAGGCGGTACTATGCCTACCGCCCTAAATGCAGCAAATGAAGTGGCAGTTAATTTATTCCTGGAAGGAAGATTGGCTTTTAGCCAAATACCCATAATAATAGAAAGGTCTATGGCATCCCACAAAATTATTAAAGATCCTCAAATCGATGATGTATTGTATGTGGATAAAGTTATACGACGCAACCTGGATTTTTCTTGTTGTTGAATAAGAAGTGATCAATGATGTTATATAACTAGATAAGGTATTAAAAAATCCCTTCCACACCGGTGCAATATTACTATATAATAAGATTACCCTACAAAAGGAAGGTGCACGATGACAACGATTATTACTGCTCTGATACTATTTGGGATAATAGTATTAGCCCATGAATTGGGGCATTTTTTAGTAGCAGGCTGGGTAGGAATACCTGCTGAAGAATTTTCTATTGGGATGGGGCCCAAAATTACCCAACTGAAAGGCAAAAAAACAATCTTTTCTCTGAGAGCCCTACCAATTGGTGGGTATGTCAAATTTTATGGAGATGAAGGAAATAGCGACGATCCCAGGGCTTTTGCCAACGCAAAGGTATGGAAAAGAATCTCGGTTATTGCTGCTGGGCCCATTATGAATTTCCTGTTGGCGATTTTACTTCTGGCGGCTTTTTTTGCTTTTTTTGGAGTATACGAAAACTCCACTCATATATTCGAGATAGTTGAAGGTTCCCCTGCAGAGTATGCTGGTTTACAGGCAGGTGACAAGATAGTTTCGGTTAATGGTATCCAGGTAGATGTTGAGGATCAGGAAAAAGGTATCGAACACTTTAGGAAGGTACTAAAGGAGGAAGGAGACAAAACCTTAAAACTCACTGTCTTAAGAGATGATAAAGCACATGAAATAGATATCACACCGGATTATTCTCCAGAGAAAAATACCTATGAGATAGGTATTTACTTTGGTAGATTAGAAAGAATGAGGCCATTATCTGCTATAGGCTTGGCTATTGTTCAGGCAGGCAGGCTTATTATCCTTATGATTCAATTACTGGGTAGTCTGATTTTTCAAGGTCGTGGAATAAATGAAGTTGTGGGACCTATTGGGATCATTGGAGAAATAGGTAAGGCCGTTAAATCCGGTGTTAAGGACGTTTTAAACCTTGCAGTGGTGATAACATTAAACTTGGGCATTATGAACCTGATACCCTTTCCTGCCTTGGATGGAGGAAGATTAACCCTATTGTTGGTGGAGGGTATCAGAGGGAACCCAATCGACCCCGAAAAGGAAGAGTATATCCATTTTACGGGTTTTATTATTCTCATGTTATTGATGATAGTTATAACTTTCAAGGATGTAGCCAGGCAATGGTTTTAATTAAGGATTATAGACAATTAGGGATAAATTTATTATCAAAGGGACGAATAATATTAATTAACCTCGAAAAGAACGTATTTCCATTTTAATGAGATTCGGGGATGACGAGAGATGAAAGTATCTGCTATAATACCAGCATACAATGAGGAAAAAAATATTGGCAGGGTTATTTCTGTATTAGTACAAATTGAAGAGATAGTTGAGATTTTGGTAATAAATGACGGCTCCACGGATAAAACCAGCGAAATAGCCCGTTCATATGGAGTGAAAGTCATAGATTTTCCTGAAAACCGCGGGAAAGGTTTAGCCATGTGGGTTGGAGTGATGCATACCAATTCGCCAGTAGTAATTTTTTTGGATGCGGACCTAATAGGACTGACTAAACAGCAGGTAAGGGATATGATATCCCCCATTATAAATGGTTATGCTGATATGACTTTAGGGATATTTTGTCAAGGACGGCCCATGACAGATTTAGCTCAGAGAATTGCCCCATATTTAACAGGGCAGAGGGCTATGAAAAGGTGGGTATTGGATAATCTTGATAAAGGGGATTGGCAGGCTGGATTTGGAATTGAAATAAAAATCACCCGCCTAGCCAAAACTTCCAATATAAGGGTTATGGAAGTACCCTTAGTCAACACTACCCATACTATGAAAGAAGAAAAAATGGGATTTGTAAGGGGAGTTGCTGCCAGAGCAAGAATGTACTGGGAGATTATAAAGCAGTTGAACTAATGATATTGGTTGGGGGGAACTTAGTAAGTTGCTTTTTCGTAACTTTTTAGACGCAGATTATGAGGAATTGGTTCAGGATTGGAAGTTAAAAAAAACAAAGGTTTATTTAAAGGATAAACGTTGGGAAATCATAATTGAAGCCACAAATTATATAGATGCTCCTACCCTGTCAAAGATTGAAGGATTAATAAAGGATAAAATAGGGTGTATAGATGATCTTATAATTATTATTAAATACGCCAAAAGTCCAGAATGGTTTTACAATTACTTCGATAAGGTTTGGGCTGATATTGTATATAGTATCGGTAGGGATATAAGCGATTGTGCTAAATGGCTATCCAATTGCGATACTAGGCTTGGAACAAATGTTTTGGAATTGGTATGTAGGAATCCAATGATTTTACAACTATTGGGTAATAAAGGCATCGATAAATATATAAAAAAATGGATAGCCGATAGGTATAATTTATCCTTTGAAGTATTGTTGGAGGTAGACACAACCTATTTAGAAGCAGATCAAATTGAATACAACACAAAGAAGCAGCTGGAAGATTCCAGATTTATCAAGAATGCTCTTAACACAAAATGCAATTCGACATCCACAAAAAAAGGAGAAGGAAAATCCAGTACTGGTCAAACAGTTATTATAGGGAGGCCTATTAAAGGCGAGCCTGTATCAATTGATACACTGACAGAGGATAGCGGGAGAGTAATCGTTAAGGGACAAGTATTCGATATAGAATCCAGGGAGACCAGAAGTGGAAAATTAATATATACAATGGATATAACTGATTATCAGGGTTCGATAACCGTGAAGACTTTTTGCGACAAGGAGCAAGGCGAAAAGATAAATAATCTGATTGATAAAGGAGATTGGGTGACGGTCCGTGGTGAGTGTTCATATGATAAATACCAAAGAGATATAACCATAATTTTTGATGATTTGATGCTTTCCCAATCTATGGGCAGAACAGATGATGCGTCGAAAAAAAGAGTGGAATTGCATTTACATACTCAAATGAGCGCTATGGACGGTGTTTCCTCTGTAGAATCCTTGGTATCCAGGGCTGCTAAATGGGGACATCCAGCCATAGCTATTACCGATCATGGGGTTTTGCAGGCTTTTCCCAACGCCTATGCAGCTGGCAAAAAGCATGGTATAAAAATAATTTATGGGATGGAAGCATATCTCATCAATGATTGCAAACCCATGGTGCAAAATGGAAATGATTTGGACTTTGATCAGGAAATAGTTGTTATAGACATTGAGACTACGGGGTTGGATTCAAAACATGATGCTATTACTGAGATAGGCGCTGTTAAGATTAAAAACAGGAAGGTGGTCGACACCTTTCAAACCTTCGTAAATCCTGGTATACCCATACCTGAAAAAATAACTAAACTAACAGGAATTAATGATAGCATGGTAAGGGACGCTCCTATAATACATGAGGTACTGGACGACTTCAGAGATTTTTGTGGAGATTGTGCCTTGGCAGCCCATAATGTTCCCTTCGATTTTGGGTTTCTTAATGAAAAGGCAAAGGGGTTTAATTGGGAAATAAATAATCCTATTATTGATACCCTTGCACTATCGAGAGAACTGCTTAAGGATTTAAAAAGACACGGATTAAACCATGTAGCCAAGTATTTTGGTATAGCATTGGATAATCATCACCGTGCTTATCACGATGCTATAGCTACGAGCGAGATTTTGATAAGGTTTTTCGGGATTCTAGAAAATATGGGCGTTAGAACCCTATCAGAGGTTAATACCACCTTTACCCATATAACTAATTATAACTCTTTGCCCACCAACCACGCTCTCATTTTGGTTAAAAACATGAAAGGCTTGACCAACCTTTATAAGCTGGTTTCAAAATCCCATTTGGACTATTTTTATAGACAACCTAGAATACCCAAAAGTATACTGGTTCAGCATAGGGAAGGTTTAATAATAGGCTCCGGATGTGAAGCAGGGGAACTGTATAGGGCTATGGTAAATGGAAGACCGTATAACGAGATCTTGGAGATAGCCAATTTTTATGATTTCCTGGAGATTCAACCTATTGGGAATAACGAATATTTAGTACGGAACAAACACCTTAACAGTCATAGGGAACTGGAAAATATAAACAGGAACATTGTGAAGCTTGGCAAAAGAATAGGGAAGCCTGTTGTGGCAACCGGGGATGTACATTTTTTAGATCCCCAGGATGAATACTTTAGAAGGATTTTAATGCACGGTCAAGGGTTTGATGATGCCGAATTCCAACCACCTCTTTACTTTAAAACAACAGAGGAAATGTTGGAGGATTTTAAATATTTAGGACCGGAGATTGCCAAAGAGGTTGTAATCGAAGCACCGAGGAATATTATGGACTCAATTGATAATATAGAACCTATACCCCAGGGATTAGCCACACCTGAGATTCCGGGTGCCGATGAACAGATAAGACAAATGGCCATTGACAATGCTAGGGGAATTTATGGCAAGCCGCTGCCGGATACGGTGAAAAAACGCCTGGATAAGGAATTAAAGTCCATTATTGATCACGGATTTGCTGTCCTGTATCTAATAGCCCATAAGCTTGTGCAAAAATCCCTAGAAGATGGTTATCTTGTTGGTTCAAGGGGGTCAGTTGGGTCATCCTTAGTAGCATATTTGACGAATATTACCGAGGTGAATCCCCTGCCACCCCACTATATTTGTACCAAGTGCAGTTATAGCGATTTTCATATAGACAAGGGGAAATATGGTGTGGGTATTGATCTGCCTGATAAGAATTGTCCAAACTGCGGAGCTAGTTTTAAGAAGGACGGGTATGATATACCTTTTGAAGTATTTTTAGGTTTTAAAGGTGATAAGGTTCCAGATATCGACTTAAACTTTTCCGGTGAATATCAACCAATAGCACATAAATACACGGAAGAATTATTTGGTGAAGGTCATGTTTTCAGAGCAGGAACCATTGGAACTATAGCAGAAAAAACGGCTTATGGTTTTGTAAGAAAGTATTTGGAAGAAAAGGATGAGGTAGTTACTAATGCGGAGATAAAAAGGCTGGTTGCTGGATGTACAGGCGTGAAACGAACCACAGGTCAGCACCCAGGTGGTATTATGGTGGTGCCAAAAGGTCGCGAAATTTTCGAGTTTACACCCATACAATATCCGGCGGATGCAAAGGAATCTGGTGTCATAACTACCCATTTTGATTATAATTTTATCCATGATAACCTAGTAAAACTAGATATATTAGGCCACGATGACCCTACTATGATTAGGATGCTGGAGGACCTTACAGGAGTGGATTCCAGGCAGATTTCATTAGATGATGAGAAAACCATGGCAATATTTTCAGGCACTGAAGTTCTAGGTATAGAGCCCGAAGACATAAGAAGCCAAGTGGGAACTTTCGGAATACCTGAATTTGGTACTCGTTTTGTCAGACAGATGTTGGTTGATACTAAGCCCAATACCTTTAGTGAGCTTATACGCATCAGTGGATTATCTCATGGGACGGATGTATGGCTCAACAATGCACAGACCTTAATAAGAGATGGAATTGCACAGTTATCAGAGGTTATATCTACAAGAGACGATATAATGGTATATTTAATGTATAAGGGTTTGGAACCGACAATGGCCTTTCAAATCATGGAGAGTGTGCGAAGAGGAAGAGGTTTGACTCAGGAATTTGAGCAAGCAATGATATCAAAAGGCGTACCTGATTGGTTTATTACGTCATGTAAAAAGATTAAATACATGTTTCCAAAGGCCCATGCTTCCGCCTATGTAATAATGGCTTTCAGGATCGCCTACTTCAAAGTTCATTATCCAAATGCTTTCTATGCTGCGTATTTTACAATCAAAGCTGCTGATTTTGATGCGGATTTTGCTTTAAGTGGAGAAAAGGCGATAAGGGAGAAAATAAGAGAATTGGAATCCAGGGGAAACGATGCAACAGCCAAAGAAAAAAACCTCTTAACCATTCTGGAGGTTATATTAGAGATGTATTTAAGAAATATTTCATTTTTGCCTATAGATCTATATGAGTCCCATCCCACTAGATTTTTAGTTGCCGATGAAGGTATTAGACCGCCATTGAACACTCTACAGGGGATTGGTGCAAATGCAGCTCTTAGCATCGGCCAGGCCAGACTTGTGGGTGAGTTTATTTCACTTGAAGATTTAAGGGAGAGAACAAAGATTACCAAAACAGCAGTTGAAATCTTAAGAAAGCACGGAGCTCTAGACGGTATTCCTGAAACCAGCCAACTTTCCCTATTTTAAGCCTTGCTTTAGTATATTTTTAATGCTATAATTGAATTTGGACCAAATAGTATCGTTTTGTGACAGAGTGGGGAATACCCACTCTTTCATATTATTTTAGGATGATTAAATAGTATTGAGCAAGATTTAGTATGGGAATGGATCATACTGTAGCCATAAAACAGAGAATTTATGTCAGGGTCATTGTGTAAACTATATTCATAAAGCATGGCTACCACTACGAAGGTAGAAGATGGAGGTAAGGAATTTGTCTAGAAAAAGCATTGAAAAAATTGCTCAAGAGATTGCGTTGCCCATAGTTGAAGAATTAGATTATGAATTGGTCGATTTAGAATACAAAAAAGAGGGACCCCATTGGTGTCTGAAATTATACATAGATAAACCCGGCGGAATCACTCTTGATGATTGTCAGGAGGTTAGTCAAAGGGTAGGCGATATGCTTGATATAAAAGATCCCATACCCCACAATTATTTTTTAGAGGTTTCATCCGTTGGATTGGATCGTCCACTAAAGAAGGAAGAAGATTTTGTCAGGTTTAAAGGTCGTAAAGTTGATCTAAAGTTATATAGAGCAATAGACGGATCAAAGAACTTTAAAGGCGAATTGATCGGATTGGTTGGGGATACGATTCAGATACAGGACGGAGAAAAAACACTGGAGTTCAAAAAGGATGAGGTTGCCATTGTTAGATTATCAGTGGAATTTTAGCAAGTTTTAAAATTAACAGTTTTAGTTAAAATCAATGCTCTTTGAGGAGGAGTTAAAAAAAATGAACGGGGAGTTTCTTGGTGCTCTGGATCAGATCGCCAGTGAAAAAGGAATTGACAAGGAAGTATTGGTAGATGCCATTGAAGCAGCGCTATTATCAGCCTATAAGAAAAACTTTGGGACTAGTCAAAACGTGCAGGTAAACATCGATAAATCAACAGGCGTAGTAAAGGTTTATGCAATGAAAACTATTGTTGAAGAGGTAGAGGATAAATCACAGCAGATCTACTTGGAAGATGCCCAAAGGATTGACCCGGTATATGAATTGGGAGATGTAGTAAAGATAGAGGTTACCCCCAAGAATTTTGGCCGTATCGCAGCACAGAATGCTAAACAGGTTGTAGTACAGCGCATACGAGAGGCTGAAAGAGCTCTTATATACCAAAAGTTTGTTGAAAAAGAAGATGAAATAATGACCTGTGTAATACAACGAGCAGAACGCAGGAATATATTCGTCGATATAGATGGAGCCGAAGCCACCATGCCACTTAACGAACAGGTTATAAATGAGAATTATCAGGTTAATGATCGCCTAATAGTGTATATTACAGAAGTGAAGATGACCAATAAAGGCCCTCAAATAATAGTATCCAGGACCCACCCAAATCTAGTAAAAAGGCTCTTTGAGAGGGAGGTTCCCGAGATAATTCGTGGAGAGGTCATCATAAAGGATATTGCACGGGAAGCGGGTTCAAGGACAAAAATGGCTGTTTTTACTCATCATCCCAGTATTGATCCTATAGGGGCATGTGTAGGCCAGCACGGCATCAGAGTACAACATGTTGTTGATGAATTAAAGGGTGAAAAAATTGATATCATTAAATGGAGCGATGACCCCAGGGAGTATATTGGTAGTGCCTTAAGTCCCGCCAGGATATTGAATGTACAGATCAATGAACTGGAAAAATCAGCGAGAGTAGTAGTCCCGGACAATCAGCTATCTCTTGCTATCGGTAAAGAGGGTCAGAATGCTAGGTTAGCCGCTAAACTAACCGGTTGGAAGATCGATATTAAGAGCATATCTCAAATGGATAGTATTGATACTATAGAAGATGAGAATTTGATTCAAGGGGATGATGCACTTTGAGAAGAAGAAAGATTCCTCTCAGGATGTGTTTAGGTTGTAATGAAATGCGGCCTAAGAAAGAACTAATAAGGGTGGTTCGAAGCCCGGAAGGTGACCTTAGTATAGATAAAGTAGGTAAGAAACCAGGGAGGGGGGCCTATATATGCATGAACCCCAATTGCTTGGAAAGTGCCTTGAGGAACAAGAGGCTGGAGCGCGCCTTTGGACAAAAAATTCCCCATGATATACATGAGAGCTTAACTATTCAATTGGGTGAAGGTGAGAATAATTAACGATAACAATAAAATTTATCAACTGATTGGGCTTTCAAAACGAGCTGGAAAATTAGTGGCTGGTTCTTTTGCCGTAGAGAATTCAATCAGATCAGGGAAGGCGCGATTGGTTATTGTAAGTGAAGAGGCTTCAGCAAATACGGTTAAAAAAATTCTTGATATGTGTGAATTCAGGAAAGTGGATATAATACAATTTGGTAGCAAAAAAGCCTTAGGTGAATGTATAGGTAAGGCAGAACGTACCTTGCTTGCTGTAACGGATATGGCTTTTAGGGATATGATAATTAGAGTGTTGCCATCGTCTATAACAAAAATGGGGGTGATGGATTAATGTCAAAAATTAATGTATACTCAATAGCGAAAAAAGTAACTGTGGGTGCCAGAGAACTAATGGATAAGGTAGGAGAAGTAGAAAGGGATATAGCTGGGTATAAAAATACCCTTTTGAAAATCAGGGACAGATTGAATCAGGAAGTTATTGAGAAAGAATTGGAAGAAAAGAAAAACAGGCAAAGACTTGAAGAAGAAACCCGCAAGAAGAGAGAAGAAGAAAGAATTAGACTAGAAGAAAAGAGCAAAAAGGAGTCACAACGTATAGCGGTAGATCGAACAGTTAGTGAAAAAGAAAAAAGACCGGAAATTGAAGATGTCAATGAGCGGTCACAAGGGAAATCCAAAGGAATTATCCGCGAACTTGAAATACCAGTGGAAAAACCCGGCAAAGATAAAGCCGTTCCAAGTAAGGGACATGAGAGTGCCCAAAAGCGAAGAGAACGAAGGAGTAAAAAGGACTATTGGGAAGAAGAGGAATACTCCAGAATTAAGAGGCTGAGAACAGGCAAGACATCCAGCCAGAAGAAACAAGAACAATCTGCAAAAGTACCGGAAAGGAAAAAAGCTATCATAATGGGTGAACTTATATCGGTAAAAGAGTTATCAGAAAAAATAGGGGTATCTGTACCCGAAATCATGAAAAAGTTGATGAGCCTTGGTATCTTAGCCACAATCAATCAAGATTTGGATTACGATACAGCTGCTTTAATATCGGCTGAATTTGGGATTCAGCTGGATAAAAGGGTTGTCAAAAGCTTTGAAGAGATTCTGGAAGATGAGGATTTTGAGGACGATCCTTCCAGTTTACAGCCACGTCCTCCCATAGTTACAGTTATGGGGCATGTTGATCACGGTAAAACATCATTATTGGATGCTATCAGGAATTCAAAGGTTACGGCACAAGAGGCAGGTGGGATTACCCAACATATAGGTGCGTATACAGTAAATGTGGACAATAGACTCATAACTTTCCTGGATACACCGGGCCATGAGGCTTTTACATCAATGAGAGCGCGAGGTGCTCAGGTTACCGATATTGCGATTTTAGTGGTAGCTGCCAATGATGGTGTTATGCCACAAACCGTTGAAGCCATAAATCATGCAAAAGAAGCAGGGGTCCCCATAATAGTGGCGATAAACAAGATAGACGTTACTGGCGCGAATCCCGAAAGGGTTAAGCAGGAGTTGACGGAACACGGATTGTTGGTGGAAGAATGGGGAGGCGATACCATAGCAGTCCCTGTTTCTGCTTTGCGTAATGAGGGTATTGATACCCTGCTGGAGATGGTGCTATTGGTAGCTGAAATGCAGGAGTTAAAAGCAAATCCAAACCGGCTGGCAAAAGGAACCATTGTAGAAGCAGAACTGGATAAGGGCAGGGGCCCCGTTGCTACTGTCTTAGTACAGAAGGGTACCCTTAGAGTAGGAGACTCTATAGTAGCTGGTACAGCCTATGGCAGAGTGCGAGCAATGATGGATCATACGGGTAGGCGGCTAAAAAAGGCAGGTCCTTCGACGCCCGTTCAGGTCCTGGGACTTACAGAGGTGCCGGAAGCCGGAGATATTCTATATTGTGTAGAGGATGACAAGCTAGCTAAACAGGTTTCAGAGGAGCGTAAGGGAAAGATCAGAGAATTACAGATCAAGGCTTCGTCCAAGGTATCCCTGGATGATTTGTTTAGCAAAATTAAAGAAGGAGAAGTAAAAGATCTGAACCTTATCATAAAAGCTGATGTGCAGGGATCGGCAGAGGCATTGAAGCAATCCCTTGAGAGGCTAAGTAATGAAGAGGTGCGGATTCGCACTATACATGCGGGTGTAGGTGCTATCAACGAATCTGATGTCATGCTAGCAACTGCATCCAACGCGATTATAATAGGATTCAACGTTCGGCCTTCTCCAGGGGCATCGGATTTAGCAAATAGAGAAGAAATTGATATCCGTCTTTACAGGGTAATATATAATGCTATTGAAGATATTGAAGCCGCTATGAAAGGCATGTTAGATCCTGAATATAAAGAGGTTGTCTTAGGCCACGCAGAGGTAAGGGAGATATTTAGGGTTCCTGGCGCTGGCATCGTTGCTGGCTCTTACGTCACCGATGGTAAGATCATAAGAAATGCAGATGCACGTATAGTCAGAAATGGAATAGTGATTTATGAAGGTAAGATTGATTCTCTAAGGCGTTTTAAGGATGACGTTAGAGAGGTTGCTGCCGGTTATGAATGCGGTATCAGTCTGCAAAATTTCAATGACATAAAAGAAGAAGATGTAATTGAGGTCTCTATACAAGAAGAGATTAAGAGGTAGCATTGTTTAATAAAGGTAGGTGGGTACCATGAGGCACCAGAGAATAGATAGGATTTCCGAAGAAGTAAAAAAAGAGGTAAGTAGAATCATCCGGGAAGAGGTCAAGGATCCCCGTATAGGCCAGTTGGCGTCTATACTCCGGGCAGATGTATCTGGAGATTTACGCCTTGCAAAGATATACGTGAGCGTATTGGGCGACGATAATGAAAGAGCTTCTACCATGGCCGGGTTGACCAGAGCAGCTGGCTTCATAAGAAAGGAACTAGGTAGGGCTCTTAAAATTAGATATGTTCCCGAGCTTAGTTTTATTCTTGATACTTCTATTGAATATAGTGTTGATATCAGCAAAAAGATAAGGGAAGTTACTAGTCAACAGGAGAAGGCCAATGAAGATGACTGATATCGTAGAAGCAATTAATGAGAGTAATTCTATTGCACTCATTACCCATATCAATCCTGATGGGGATGCAGTGGGAAGTCTGATTGCACTCATGCATGCCCTGGATAAAATGGGAAAGTCAGTATATGGATATTGCCAGGATGATATACCAAGGTCACTTTCTTTTTTAGAAGGTGTAAAAAGAATAACCAAACCAATAAACCCAATCGAAGGATACGACTTAGCAATTGCCCTGGATTGTAGTGACCGTGAGAGAATGGGTGATTGTGTATCGATAATGGATAAGGCGATGCGTTCTGCTAACATAGATCATCATATAAGCAACACGTATTATGCTGATATAAATATCGTTCATGGGAATGCTTCTGCAACCGGTGAGATAGTCTATGAATTGGTACAATTCCTTGAGGATACTGGTGATAAAAATATGGCTGAAGCCCTGTACACCGCAATAGTAACGGATACGGGTGGATTCTCTTTCAGCAATACCTCTGCTAGAACCCATAGGGTGATAGCCAGTTTGATAGAATGGGGAGCAGAGGTTTCCAAGCTGTCGAATAGGTTGTTTAAGAATCATTCTCTGGAGTGGACACGGCTCCTGGGAGAAGCGATAAATACTCTGAAGACTTATCATGGAGGAAGAGTGTCTACCTTGTACGTAACAAGAGAGATGCTCCAAAGGGTAGGTGCCACAGAAGAGCATATAAATGGAATGATTCAATACGGAAAAGATATAGCCGGGGTTGATCTGGCGGTTTTCTTTAAGGAAGTAGATCCTTCAACAACAAAGGTTAGTTTTCGATCCGATTCATTAGTAGATGTAAGTGCATTGGCTCAAAGGTTCGGAGGAGGAGGACATAAAAGAGCCTCAGGTTGTACCATTAATCAGCCGTTGTGCAAGGCCAAGAAAGATACCATGGAAGCGATAGACTATTATTTTAAGGAGACTATGAAATAAATGGATGGGGTCATCAATGTGTTGAAGCCACCGGGAATGACATCCAGCGATGTGGTAGTATATTTACGCCGCTTATTGAAAGTTAAGAAAATTGGACATGCCGGAACTTTAGATCCCGGTGCTGCTGGGGTTCTGGTTGTATGTGTAGGAAGGGCTACAAAAATAGCCGAATATATGATGGAGGCTGACAAGGCCTACAGGGGCGGATTAGTACTCGGTGTAGAAACAGATACATTGGACGCAGACGGAAACATTACAAATGTGACTACATACCTACCTGAATTATCCCACATTGAAGAAGTTTTTCAAAAATATCAGGGTAGGATATTACAAACCCCACCTATGTATTCAGCCATAAAGCATAAGGGCAAGCCTTTATATAAGCTGGCAAGACAAGGCCAGAGCGTAGAAGTAGCACCCAGGGAAGTAGAGATCTTCGAAAACACATTACTGGAATTCTACCCACCCAATGAGGTTTATTTTCAAGTAAGCTGTAGTAAAGGCACATATATTCGTTCCCTTGTCAGGGATATAGGGAAATCATTGGGTTGCGGTGCCTATCTCTCCCATTTGATTCGATTAGCCAGCGGTCAATTTAACATAGCTGAAAGTGTATCACTCCAGGAAATAAGTGGAGCTCTTTTAGAAAGCAAAATAGAGAAGTATGTTACTCCAATGGACATTGCTCTATCAGGATTTTCTTCAGTAACTATAGCTGACAATGCCTATGCGAGAGTAATTAATGGTAACCTTATAAGAAAAGAAAGTATCATTTCGGGTTTAGGCTGCATAGCTGAAGGTGAACTATTGCGGATCTACTGTCGAAAACGTTTTATTGGATTAGGCTATATAGATTCAGACAATATGATTAGAATGAGAAAGGTTTTAGGTTAGTGCAGAAGATGCGGGTAATTTTCAATTATAATAGAAAAAATAGTATGAAAGAGCCTATGGCTATCGCTCTAGGTACTTTTGACGGTATTCACATCGGTCATCAGATGTTGATCAATCAATTGAAACTGATTAGTAGTACCACAGGTTCTAAAAGCCTTGTATATACCTTTTTGACTAACCCATTGAAACTTCTATCCCCCAAGAACGCCCCTCCCAAAATTATGACTGTATCCGAAAGGATTCAAAAATTCCAAGGCCTGGGAATTGATTATCTTGTATTCAATCCCTTTGACAGCATTCTAGCGTCTATGTCACCGCAAGGGTTCATTGAGGATATTCTTGTTAGTAAATATAATCTTAAGTATCTGGTAGTGGGTTATGATTTCAGATTTGGGCATATGGCTAGTGGCGATATAGCATTACTACATTCACTGAGCCAAAAATACGGATTTGAATTGGTCGTAATACCTCCACTATCTCTGGAAAAAAAGGTTATAAGTAGCAGTTTTATACGTGAACTCATCCAAACGGAAGGGCAGATGGAGAAAGTATCAATGCTTCTGGGGGGCCATTATTCAATTCCCGGCAGAGTCATACATGGTTATGGGCGAGGCAGGGATCTGGGTTTTCCCACGGCAAACCTGGAATTCGATGTCCAAAAGGCAATTCCCAAATATGGTATTTACCTAACCAAAGTTAGCATAGGTGCTGTATCCTATTGGGGTATGACTAACATAGGGATTAATCCAACCTTCAATAATAAAGGCTTATTTATAGAAACCAATATACTGGACTTTGATGACGATCTCTATGGAAGAAGGATTAAGATAGAATTTCTAAAGCGAATCCGGGATGAGATTAAATTCATAAGTATAGAAGACTTAAAAGAGCAAATATCCAAGGATATTAAATGGGCAAAAAACTTCGTTTACAAATTGCATTGAATATGATAATATATCAATGGATTATAGGTTAAATCAACCATATTCTTGGTCTGACGCTCCTCCAGCGTTTTTCTAGGATTATGGGGGTACCTAACTTTAGGAGGTGAAAAAATGGATAAAGCCAAGAAGGATCAAATTATCAACGAGTATAAACTTCATGACGATGATACCGGTTCCCCTGAGGTTCAGATTGCAATTCTGACTGATAGGATTAACCATCTTAATGAACACCTGAAAATCCACAAGAAGGATCATCATTCAAGAAGAGGATTGCTAATGATGGTAGGAAGAAGAAGGGGACTGCTCAACTATTTGATGAAGAAGGATATTAGTCGTTATAGAAGCATTGTTGAACGGTTAGGGCTTAGGAAATAATACTTGGAGCGGAATATCCGCTCCATTATTCTAATTAAAAAGATTTTATATCCGCTGCTCTATTTAGGAGTAACAAGGGATGGACCTATTATGGTATAGTGAGCTTCAACCTATACTTGTATAGTAGTTAATTAGGTTTGTCCAAAGCTATTATGTGACAAATCCAGCGTTGTTTTAGCCTATATCGGGAATACTAATTACAAATACTTTGTAATGGTAACTTTCTTACCATACATAGAATTTAGACTGTTAAGAAGTTAGACTATTTGATATCTCCTTGTCTTAAGAACTAAATTATAGCTAAACTGCAATAAGGCAATTAACATAACAGTTAATTCTACTTATTCCATGGGCTATGGTTTATATAAATTAACGATTGAGAGTTTCATATGGTAGTGTAGTTTTTGAAAGGAGAATTATTTGATGGAATATAAACAATACTCTATGGACTTAGCCGGAGCTACTATAACTGTAGAGATAGGTAAATTTGGAGAGCAGGCCAATGGAGCTTGTACTGTAAGGTGTGGTGACACAGTAGTTTTTGTATCGGCAACAGGTTCAAAAGAACCCAGGGAGGGAATTGACTTTTTCCCACTAAGCGTAGATTTTGAAGAAAAGCTTTATGCCGTAGGCAGAATTCCAGGGGGCTTTATTAAAAGGGAAGGACGGCCAACGGAAAAAGCTATTTTAATTTCCAGATTGATAGACAGACCAATCCGACCACTCTTCCCTGATGGTTATCGTAATGATGTACAGATAGTAGCCATGCCCCTGTCTGTAGATCCGGATTATCCACCTGATGTATTTGCAATGCTTGGATCTTCTATTGCATTGTCAATTTCGGATTTGCCTTTTATGGGACCCACTGGTTCCGTTGTAGTTGGGCTGGTTGATGGTGAGTTTATCATAAATCCCATATCTGCCCAGCGAGAGAAGAGTAAGATGAGTGTAGTGGTCGCCGGTACTAAGGATGCCGTAATGATGGTGGAGGCGGAAGCTCAAGAGATACCTGAAGATCAAATGTTGGAAGCTATAATGTTCGGACACGAATATATAAGACAACTTGTCGAATTCCAAGAAAAAATAGTAGAAGAAGTGGGTAAGGAAAAGTTAGAATTTCCTGTAGAGGAAATAGATTTAGATTTGGAAACCAAGGTTCGAGAATTTGCTACAGATAAAATAAGACAAGCTGTTAAGGCCCTTGAAAAACAAGTACGTGAGGACAACTTGGAATCTACAGAAAATGAAGTCCATGAATACTTTGCTGAAGAGTATCCTGAACAGGAAAAAGTTATAGACGATATATTAGAAAAGATTAAGCGAGAAGTGGTCAGGGGTATGATTCTGAATGAGGGTATCAGGCCCGATGGCAGGAGTCTTTCAGAGATCAGACCTATTCATTGTGAGGCAGGACTATTGCCCAGAACCCATGGCTCTGGTTTCTTTAAGAGGGGTCAAACCCATATACTTACTGCTTGTACTTTGGGACCTATGGCTGACGTACAGATACTCGATGGCCTTTGGGAGGAAGAGTCAAAGCGTTATATGCATCACTACA
>LSQX01320810.1_pt1 | contig 18746 bp, 17 predicted proteins | sample 654561 | NCBI WGS metagenome assembly LSQX01 (sample SAMN04489861, study PRJNA283612) | anaerobic digester metagenome | isolation source: 4 biogas reactors fed with cattle manure at either 37C or 55C with and... | place: Denmark: Kongens Lyngby | collected 2014
ACGTGCCATGCCCGGCACACATAAAAATAGGAGGGAAATCGTAAGAAATCCCTCCCATCTGATAAGTCTTTCGGATTTAGCCGAAGAAATTCAATAATAATCCGGCTGCCACTGCAGACCCGATTACACCGGCAACGTTCGGTCCCATGGCGTGCATGAGCAGGAAGTTGGACGGATTGTATTTCTGTCCTTCCTTTTGTACAACACGTGCTGCCATTGGAACTGCAGATATGCCTGCAGCACCGATCAAAGGGTTGACTTTGCCCTTGGTCAGGACATACATCAGCTTGCCTAAGAGAACACCGCCCGCGGTTCCGATTGAGAAAGCAACCAGACCAAGTATCAGGATCTTAAGCGTCTGCGGCTTGAGGAAGTTCTCAGCTGTTGCTGTCGCTCCTACCGAAGTTCCCAGGAAAAGAGATACCGCATACATCAGGCCGTTTTCTATGGCATTGACCAAAAGAGGCACTTGCTCAGATTCTTTCAACAGATTGCCAAACATCAGCATACCGATCAGCGCTGCAGCTGAGGGCAGGAGAAGTATAGTAAAAATCGTAACTACAACCGGGAAGAGAATTTTTTCCGTCTTACTGACTTCACGGAGCTGTTCCATCTTGGTCTCACGTTCTTTCTTTGTCGTGAGCAGCTTCATTATGGGTGGTTGTATGAATGGCACCAGCGCCATATAGGAGTAGGCAGCTATCGCTATCGCTCCCAAAAGACCCGGCGCGAGTTTTCCCGTCAAATACAAGGCTGTCGGGCCGTCGGCTCCGCCGATAATACCTATTGAAGCCGCTTCCTGAGGTGTAAAGCCCATGGCCAGTGCTCCGAGAAAGGTTATGAATATTCCCAGTTGTGCCGCTGCGCCCAGAAGCAGACTTTTTGGATTGGCAATCAGCGGTCCAAAGTCAGTTGAAGCGCCTATACACAGGAAGATTAGAGGCGGATAAATCCCCAGTTTGGTTCCCTGATAGAGATAGTAGAGCAAGCCGCCGGGTTCTGTTCCCAGCGGACCGGCCATCAGGCCGCCTAGTGGCAAATTAACCAGAAGCATACCGAAAGCTATCGGTAAGAGCAAGTATGGCTCAAAGCCCTTCTTGATCCCCATATAAATCAGGAGACAAGCTATTGCCACCATAATCAGTTTGCCCGGCAACATAATTCCAAAAAGCGGTGTATCCAGTGAAAAGAGTTCCGGAAAACCGGTGCTCTTTAAAAAATCAACAATCATATCTAGCATAGTGGTCTCCTACTGCAAGTTAATAAGCAGATCTCCTGATTTAACAGCATCACCTTTTTTGACATGAATATCGCCAACGACAGCATCGTGCGGGGCAACTATTTCATTTTCCATTTTCATGGCTTCAATAACTACAAGGGTATCTCCTGCTTTGACACTATCCCCGCTAGTGACCGGAACATCCCAAATTTTTCCTTGCAAAGGAGCAAGTACCGCTTCTCCACCGGCTGCGGCGGGCCTGGCTGCAGGAGCAGCAGGAGCTGTCGGAGCGGCCGGAGCTGACGGAGCTGGCTGCGGAGCAGGTGTGCTTGTGGCAACCGGGGCCGGTGCGGTGCGTGGTGCAGTTGTTGTCACTCCGGTATTCCCGCTGCTAAGTTCTTCTACATCGACGTGATATTCCACGCCGTCAATTACTATACGAAACGTTTTGGTCATTTTCTTCATATTCCCTTCTATAACGAACGTCTTTGTGTATCTAAAATACCCGCTGCTTCCCATTCGGACAGCGGCGCCTTATGGCGGTTTATCTTTCTAATAACAAAGCGGCTGTCTTTTCCCAAAAAGGCAGATACTGCTGCCGCAATGATGGCAGCCGTCTTGCTATCCGGCTGATCAGCTGGTTCCGACGGTTTTTCCTGCGAAATCGGGCTGTTGTCATCAGGTTTGTCATCATTCTTTTTATTTTTTTTGCGATAAAGCAGAATCTTTACCAGGTCAATCATGTAAGAGATAATTAACAGCACCAGAAAGACAACCACAATTGAAAATATCGATAGCCAGAGGGCGTCCAGCATACTCAAATTTTGAAAATCCATATATTCTAGCTCCTTTACAAGGGAATATTTCCATGCTTTTTAGCAGGTACAGAACTGCGTTTGCCCCGGAGTGCATCAAAAGATGAAATCAACCGCTGTCTGGTTTCCTCAGGCAGGATGACATCGTCAAGATAACCTCTGGCGGCCGCTACATACGGATTCATCATTGATTCGGAATACTCGTCAATCTTCTCCTGACGCCTGGTTTCCGGATCATCAGCTGCCTTAATTTCTCGGGCAAAAATAATATTGGCAGCACCTTCAGCACCCATGACAGCAATCTCAGCGTTAGGCCATCCCAGAACAATATCCCCTCCCAGATGCTTGGAGCACATTCCTATATAGGCTCCACCGTATGCCTTGCGGGTGATCAAAGTCACTTTCGGTACGGTCGCCTCACTGTATGCATAGAGTATTTTCGCCCCGTGTCTGATGATGCCGCCGTACTCCTGCTCTGTTCCCGGCAAGAAGCCCGGAACATCGACCAGGGTCAGAAGCGGAATATTGAAGGCATCACACATGCGGATAAAACGGGCAGCTTTATCTGAAGCGTTGATGTCGAGACAACCGGCCAGAACGCGCGGCTGATTCGCAATGACGCCAATGCTTTCACCGTTCAGTCTCAGGAAGCCGGTAATCATATTCTGGGCATAATATGCCTGCAGCTCAAAAAAATCACCATTATCAGCCAAGCTGTAAATCAGGTCTTTCATGTCATAAGGTGTGCGGGGATCGTCGGGAATCAGACCGTTCAAGGAATCCTGTATGGCATTCGGATCTGCATTACTGTCGAAACGCTCAGCCTTTTCCATGTTGTTCTGGGGCAAATAGCTCAGAAGCTGACGGATCTGTGTAAAGCACTCATCTTCATTAGCAGCTCTGAATTGTGCGACACCGCTGATGCTATTGTGTGTCATCGAGCCACCAAGTTCCTGAGCTGACACTTCTTCGCCGGTCACAGTTTTGATGACCTCAGGGCCGGTGATAAACATTTCGCTGGTGTTATCTACCATAAAGACAAAGTCCGTCAGGGCCGGTGAGTAAACAGCACCTCCGGCACAGGGACCCATAATAACTGAGAACTGTGGAATTACTCCTGACGCCTTGGTATTGTTGTAAAATATACGACCGTAACCGGCTAGTGAATCAACACCCTCCTGGATACGGGCGCCTCCGGAATCGTTAATTGAAATAATCGGACAGCCTATTTTCAAGGCCAACTCCTGTGTCTTAACGATTTTGTCGGCATGCATTTCTCCAAGTGATCCACCGATGATAGTAAAGTCCTGCGCAGTCACGCAGACCTGACGGCCATCGATTGTGCCGTAACCGGTAACTACACCATCTCCCGGAGAATTCTTTTCATCCATGCCGAACTGGGTGGAACGGTGTTTGACAAACATCCCGGTCTCGACAAAACTTTTTTCGTCGAGCAACGCATCTATGCGTTCACGTGCTGTCTTTTTGCCACGACCGTGCTGGCGTTCGATCGCCCTTTCGCCTCCACCTTGTCTAAGTTTTTCTTTTACTTCGACCAGCTCTTTTTGTTTTTCTGTCAACAAAGCTCGTCCTCCTCTATCTTAAGTTTGATTTCCTATTTTCTAAAAGCTTCAGGAATTTCATACAGGCCGCCTGACCATTCGACAAGTTCATCGAGTGATTGAGCTGCCAGTCTGTCATGTGTTGCAGTAGCCGGATCAATCTGCAGATCATCCGGCAAGGCGACCTTGCCATCTTTGCGCATTTTTTCAATTTCAGCTTTGCTGGCATATTCGCCTAAGGGTGTTTCTTGTGCGACTGCCGCTAAGAGAGCTCTGCGCTCTTCTTCACTTTCAGCCTGGTAAAGATAGGCAATGCCCTGCTCTGTGACGACATGGGTAACATCTTCACCGTAGATCATGACCGGTGGCGCATCGAAACCGCTTTCTTCACCGATCTTAACTGCATCGAGCTCGGGCTTGAAGTTGTAGCCGAAACGTCCCTGACTGGCAAGCATCTGTACTACTAGTTTTTTGCCTCTTTGCAGGGAATTGCCGGGATGGGGCATCATATCCAGCCAGGCCGGGGATGTATGTCTTCGGCCTAAGGTGTTATGGCCCATGTTGGGAGCACCGCCAAAGCCGGTGAGACGTCCGCTGGTCACAGTAGATGAGTTACCCAGATAATCCATCTGCAAGGTCGCACCCAGGAAAAGATCAATACCGTAAAGTCCCGCTATCTGAGCGAAGGCACGGTTTGACCGCATAGTTCCGTCAGGGCCGATCGGGAAAATATCTGAACGTGCTTGGGTGTAACGCTCCATGCCGATTTCTCCGCCGAAGGTGAACATGCTTTCAACCCAACCCCTTTCCATAGCAGGAATCATTGTGGGATGCGGATTCAGGATCCAGTTTTTACAAACTTTACCTTTCAGGCCGAGTTCTTCTCCATATGTAGGGAGTAAAAGCTCAATAGCTGCGGAGTTGTAACCGATGCCATGGTTGAGAGATGTTACTCCGTGTTTTTCATAAATACCTTTGATCGTCATCATTCCCATGAGAATATGCTGGTCGCGGATTTTTTTCGGATCTCTGGTGAATAAGGCTTCCAGCTGATAGGGCTCATCAGCAAGTACAACCAGGTCGACCCAGTCTCCCGGGATGTCTATGCGCGGCAAGGCGCCACGTTCGACTATCTCATTTGCCTGGACGACAACAATCGCCTGGTGAAAGGCGGCGGATTCGACCAGTGTCGGAGTATCTTCTGTGCTGTAACCTGTGAATAGATTGCCGTCGGGGTCGGCCTGGTCAGCTGCGACGAGACATATATCCGGAATAAGATCTACAAAGAGTCGGGAATACAGTTCAAGATAGGTATGAATTGCCCCGATTTTCAACTTATTTTCTGCCAGCATATCTGCCAAACGCACGCTTTGCACACCGGCATAGGCGAAGTTGATTTCGCTGGCGATGCCTTTATCAAATACGTCCAGATGTTCAGCTCTGGAAATTGAAGGGACAATCATCGTCACATCATGGACTTTATCAGGATTAAGTTTTGTCAGCGCTTTGGCCAAAAAAGTGGCTTGTTTCTGGTTGTCTCCTTCGATGACTACCCGGTCCCCGGGGCGCATCAGCGCTTCGAGCGCCTCAGCAATCGATTCAGTTTCGATCAGCTTGTGATTAATGTAGGGAGATGCGCTTTCAAGACGTGCTCGCTTCATATCACGCTTGCTATGCCAGTTCATTATGAAACCTCCTGTTATTTATCTTTATTCTTTAATTCTATCAGCTTAAAGAGTCTTGTCGGCTTCTGACAATCTGCTACTAACGTGCATAAATCGTCACTTCAACTTATCACGGAGTATTAGATTCAGTCAAATACTAAAGTGTCTCAGACTCATATAGTTTTTGATATGTATTCGTAACTAAGAAAAGGCCTGTTCAGAACAGGCCTTTTCTTGAGGAGATAAACATATAAAGGGCTTTCCTGCTCCTCTATATTTAAAAGTTGAATTCTGTTGTCCGCACATTCTTGACGATGATCTCACCATCTCTGATCACATAGGGGCGGTTGGGGGTCTGGGCCATTGCTTCCCGGATATTCTTAGCATCAATCAGCACAAGATTTGCCGCACAGCCTTCCTCCAGGCCGTAATTATCTAGTTTCATAATCTTGGCGGCATCATGGGTAATCATATCAAAAACCTTCTCCAGTTCAGGCGGGAGACTCATCTGGGCTGCATGAACCGTTACGTTTGCGACCTGTAACATATCTGCACTTCCCAAGGGATAGAAGGTATCGTTAACACAGTCCTGACCAAAGCTGACGTTTACACCGGCTTCGAGCAGCTCCTTTACACGTGTGATACCACGTCTGATGGGCTGCTTGTCATTTCTTCCCTGCAGCATCAGGTTGGTCACGGGGTTAGTGATCATGTGAATGCCGGCACGTGCTACTTTTTCAATAACATAGGCGGCATAGTGGTCATCATAAGCTGCTAAAGCACAGGTATGGCCAGCGGTAACCCGGCCTTCCCAACCACGTTTAATGGTTTCATCAGCCAGCATTTCCAGGGTGCGGTAGAAAGGATCATCTGTCTCATCAACATGCATATCGACGTCAGCGTCATATTTTTCTGCCAGATCAAAGCAGTATTTGACGTGAGCCAGGCTGTCATCAGGTGTATTCTCATTGGCAGGCATTCCGCCAACTATGTCACAGCCCATCTGCATGGCTTCGTCCATTAGTTTATCGCAGCCGGGATCCTTAATTATGCCTTCCTGTGGGAAAGCAACCAGCTGCATGGTCATAACATCTTTATATTTTTCACGCAGGGCAAGGACACCTTTTAAGGGTTTCAATCCCCCGACTGTATCGATATCGACGTGGGTTCTTATGGCCAAAGTGCCATTTTTAATAGCTGCTTCCACCACCTGACCTGCGCGCTCGATAACATCTTCGTCAGTATACTGGCGTTTACGGTCCCAAATAATCTCGATCGCTTCAGTAAGAGTACCGCTCACATTTTTTCTGACACTATCCAGGATGTTCACTTTGTCCAGATGAATATGGGGATCGATCAGCGCAGGGACCAGGAGGCTGCCCTCAGCATCTATACTTGTATCTGCTTGCAGGTCAAGCTTTTGCCCTATCTTGCTGATAGTCTTATCTTCACAGTAAACGTCCCAGAGACCTTCTTTGTTTCTTAATATACAGTTCTTAATTAATAGCGACATTTGTCCTCCTTCTAGGCTCAGTTCCTTTTTAATAACTGCAGCTGCTAAAGTTTATCCTTTTCTGTCAGAAGTCGAATCGCCGGAATTTCTCCCGGCGATTCACGTAACAGACAAGGAGTTATTTGCTGTTTAGTTTCTCTGCTGCGTTCTCTATAGCATTAACAATCGGAATATATCCCGTGCAGCGGCAAATATTGCCGGCTATTGCCTCGCGGATCTCTGCTCTGCTTGCGTCCGGGTTTTTCTGAAGCAGGGCATAGGCGCTGAGGATAAAGCCCGGAGTGCAAAATCCGCACTGGACTGCATCCTCCTCCACAAAGCTGCTTTGCAAGTTCTTTCCCAGATCCAGTTCGCTCATACCCTCAATGGTCAGGATTGTGCCTCCATCCATCTGAGGGGCGAGAATCAGGCAGCTGGAAACCGCTTCACCATTCAGAATTACAGTACAGGCTCCGCATTCCCCGACGCTGCAACCTTCTTTGGTCCCGGTAAGATGAAGATCGTTTCGAATGACATCAAGCATGCGTGATCCTGCATCCGTAAAAATCTCGTAATCTTTTCCGTTTAAATTAAAATTCAGTTTTATCTTATTCATCTTGTTCACCTTCGATCAGTTCTTTCAAAATACGCTCGCTGAGTCGGCGGCACACAGGCTGTTTATAACGTGTCGAAGCACGAACACCGGCAATTTCAGGTATTTTGTCTGAAAGAGAGCGGGCAACTTTTATAATATCTTCTTCTGTAGCTTTCTTCCCGACCAGCATGGCTGAAATATCAGGGAATAACATCGGTTTAGGAAAAGTCGCTCCTACTGTCATCTGAAACTTTGTAACTACGCCTTCCGCATCCAGCTCCAGCAAAGTTGCGATAGTCATGCGTGAAATTGACAAGGCTTTCCTGCGTCCCAGTTTAGTGTAATTGCAGCGGACACTCTCAGCTTGTTTAGGTACAAAGACCTTCATGATCAAGTCGCGGTCTCCCAGATTGGTTTTATAAGGAGCTGCAATCACATCCAGCAGGGGCATTCTTTGCTCGGTTCCGTCTTTTAGTACAAGAACTTCCGCTTCCAGCACTGCCAGAGGAGCCAGAGTATCTGCAGCCGGCGATGCGTTAGCAATATTGCCGCCGATCGTCGAGTGGTTGCGAATCTGTAATGAGCCGACGGACAAGGATGCTTCTGCCAGGATTGGGGCGTAACGCTTTACCAGAGGTGATTGAGCGATTTCCTCATGGGTGGCACAGGCGCCTATTTCAATGTACCCGTCTGCTTCTTTGATCTGGCGAAGAGCTTCCACCTTTAATACATCGATGACCGTATGGTCTTTAAAGCGGTGGTCTCGTGCCTGAACGAGAACGTCACTGCCGCCTGCCAGGAGAAGAACGGGTCCTTCAACAGAAGCGACTGCTTGTTTAAAGTCTTCTAAACTGTTTATTTTTAAATAATCACGAAATTTCATCGTCTTCCCCCCATAGTTCTTGTGCGGCCTCAAATACACTGTCGAGGTCAAACGGTATTTGTTTAATCATTCCCGGTTTTCCGAGGGCCATGTTTACTGCGCACGTTACTGCTCCGACTCCCGGCTCCATTGAAGGTTCACCCATCGATCTGCCGCCAAAAGCAGTTCTGGGGTCTGGGTTTTCTTCAAGCAGGGGCTGGTTGATATCGGGAACATCAAGCACTGTCGGCAGCAAGTAACCGGAGAAGTTTTGGTTCTTCAATGCTCCGGTCTTTGAATTATGACCTAAGTTTTCCAGTAGTGCCATGCCCTGCGACATTGCCATTCCGCCATAGATCTGGCCTTTAAGCATGGTGGGGTTGATAGCACGTCCGGGGTCATGGCTACCTACCATCTTGATAACTTCTACTGTACCAAGATCGAGGTCAACTTCCACTTCCGCTGCGTGGCAGGAATAGGTGTAAGTAAAGAAAGGTGCGCCGCAGCCTTTTTCCTCATCCCACTCTAAAATCGGCACGGTATAGGTGCCAACAGTCGTTGGTGTCAGGTTCCAGTCGTAAGCCAGTTTAACAACTTCATCAAATGACAGATCCTTATCATCAAACAAGACTCTGTCGTTTTCGAAGGTAACCGGTCCGATTTCTTCGCCATAGCTCTTCTTCAGACCCTGAGTCAAAATTTCTTTAAGCTGGTTTGTGGCTTCACGGGTTGCGCCGCCACCCAACATAGTACCGCGGGAAGCAATACAAGCACCCGTAACCGGTGCTCTGGAAGTGTCGGTTTCAGCCATGGTAACCCGCTCAAAAGAAACACCCAGACCTTCGGCAACCATCTGCTGCTGTGCAGTACGCAAGCCCTGGCCGAGTTCTACCAGGCCAAGATTTACGTGTACACTGGCATCCTGCATAACCTCTATCAGGATACGAGCAACGTCAAAACCATTGCCGTCTGCCCCGACACTGGCGCCTCTCATGGAAACGGCCAGGCCAACTCCACGGCGAATACGGCGTTTTGGATCTTTATTTTCCTCTTTGTATTGGGCAAATTTGCGATCAAAATCAAGCTCTGCAACTGCATTTTCCATGACCTTGAGAATGCTTACTTCGTGGAAATCGAGCACATGTCCGGTTCCGCTTGTATCGCCATTACGCAGCAAATTCTTGCGACGGAGCTCTGTCGGTGTCAGACCGAGTTTGTCTGCGAGTACATCCATTGTATTTTCCAGAGCAAAAATCGCCTGAGGTGTTCCGAATCCACGGTAAGAGCCTGTGTGGTTATTATTGGTCAAGACTCCGGTAGCTGTATAATGCACAGCGTCCCAGCGGTAGGGGCCCGGACCCAGTGTCGCAGTTTTGTATGCTACAGGGGGTGACATGTTCGTATAGGCACCAGCGTCCAAAATGGCATCACAATAGAGGGCCTTAAGCCTTCCATCGCTCTGGGCTCCCACCTTAATATCGAATTCGATCGGATGGCGTTTGTAGCTTTCTCTGATTGACTCTTCGCGGGTCAGAACATATTTTGCCGGGCGACCGGTTTTCAAGGCAACTAAACCGGCGCGGACTGCCATCGCTTCAGCTGTTTCAATCTTGCCGCCAAAAGAGCCGCCTATGGTGCTTGGCCTCATTATGACCTGAGCCATCGGCAGCTTCAGTGTTCTGGCTATTGATATACGTGCATTGTACGGGGCTTGAGTTGAACCCTGGATTATCAGTTCCGGCCGCATTTTGCTTGGTATTGCGACAACAGCTTCCGGCTCGATGTAAGCATGCTCAACAAAATCAGTTTTGTAAGTCGATTCAATCACAACTTCTGATTCTTCCAGAATTTCTTTGGCGTCACCTTTAATGGTGTGCACCTCACCGCAAATGTTGTTAGGACATTCGGGGTTAATCAGCAATTCGCTCTCAAGTGCTTCTTTCGGGGACGTTAAAAGAGGCAGGGGTTCATAATCAGCTGTGATTAAGGCAGCAGCATCATTAGCCTGCTCCTGTGTTTCAGCTGCGACAACTGCAATTACGTCACCGAGATATCGTACTCTATCGTAAGCAAGTGGGTACTGATCAATGTAAAGCTCACCAATCATGCGCTCACCGGGTATATCTGCCCCGGTAACAACACATACAACACCCGGCATTTGCTTGGCTTCCTCTGTATGCACGGCAAGTAATTTTGCAGACGCATACTCACTATAGACGCCCTTAAGGTAGAGGAGATCAGGCAGACGTATGTCAGAGCCGAACTCCGCCTTGCCGTATACTTTGGCTTTGGCGTCAATCCTTCCTTTAGATTTCCCGACGGTATGAGTTTTCATGTGTTTGTTTCCTCCACAAAACTATTCGGAGATTTTTTAAATTTTCCAAATGTAACTACTTTCATTGAGCTCATTCTAACGAATATCCTTATGCATGTCCACAAGCAATTCGTCAATTTGTATAACAATTAATACTGACTGATAAAGAGTGAAGATTAATCAGCTTACAGACCGGGTAATAGTATGAAAATACCAGATTAAGTGCTTGCTTATTGGCACCATTTAAGATCGAGTAAATTGTGGGGGCAACGTGCTACACAAAATCCACAACCATCACAATACTCTTCTTTGATTTCAATAATATTATCTTCATTTAGGAAAACTGCATCTGGAAGGCAACTGTCACTGCAGAGCAGGCAATCTTCGCGTGAACAGCTTTCTTTGATCGCGGCACACAGTTTCACCGGAACTATGTCTTCGTAAACCTTAATCGAAGGCAGGGCAGCTCCTCTGATGTCATTAATTGAAATAATATTTCGTTCTTCCTGCCAGCTTTGGAGAGAAGACAGGATATCTGTAATCGCAGCATAGCCATTACATTGAATAACAGATGCAAGCTGCACTGCACTGGCTCCCAGCATAATGAACTCGAGAACTGTTTCATAGTTCATGACACCACCTGAACTTACTACCTGCAGCGAAGTATATTGGTGTAATGCTGCGGTCGTCGCCAGAGATATGGGACGAATGCTTTCTCCGGTATAACCCCCATAAGTCGGCATTAATGTTACAAAATTCTCAATATCAACGCCTGATAGCCCTTTCAGAGAGTCAATGGCGCTTACAGCTTTGACCCCGGCGCGTTCCAGATCACGAAGAAAAACGGTTGATGATGCTGCCTCATAGGAAAGCTTCAGCATGACAGGAATATCTACTGCGTCAACCGCGGCTTTAGCGTAAGTATAAATATCCGCAGTACTTTCGGTCAGGAAGCGGTGTCTGCTCCCTATGGGAGCTGAAATGCTCAACTCAATTGCATCCGCTCCCATCTGCTCCACTTTCTTTGCCATATAGGCAATCTCAGAAGCGGTCGCTCCCCAAATACTGAAGATCAGTTTTGCATCTTTGCGATCAATCTCTCTAATCTCATCTTCCCATTCCTCCAGATGCATATAGGAGTAGATCATGGTATTAAAAAGTTTTTCGTCTTCTGCATGCAATCTGGGACTAATGCGCGGTCTGGCTTCCAGAGAGATCGTTTCCGTTATAACTGCAGCGGCTCCGGCATCAATACAGCGCTGAATGCCCACCGCGTTTTCAGCCCAGGGACCTGCGGCTGTCAATATCGGGTTCTTAAGTTTAAGACCCATCAGGTCAATTGCATTAAACATAGCTACCTCTAATCAAATAATTCGAATATGTCACTCGTATTGCCACACGATTCACGGATTTTAAGTTTAGGCTGCAAAATTAATTCCTGGGAATATTCTGCTTCGTCATCTTCATTCTCAATACCGTCAATTAATAAGCGTGCCGCTGTCATACCTAATTTAGCAGCCGGCATTTCCACACTGGTTAGTGCAGGCGAAACTACACTGCATACCGGAGAATCATTGAAGCTGGCCAGGGCCAAGTCTTGCGGGATTTTCAATTTACTATCTCTGGCCGCCTTCAGGGTTCCAATAGCCTGCAGATCTCCGGCTGTGATAAGAACATCAGGCAATGAATTTTCTTTTATGATCCTCTGCAAAGCTAAGTAACCGCCCTCAGTACTGTCTTCAGCTTCATAAGACTTAAAAAAAACCTTATCTCCTGATTCCCGGGCCAAAGTCTTTAAAGCATTTTCGACCGATACAGCAATATCTTTATCTTGTTTCTTGTCGTAAACAAGGCTGATTGACCTATGTCCAAGATCTGTCAGATGCGACAGGAGGCGGCGGGCAGCCTCATCGGTATCAAAATAGCAATGTATTTTACAATCACAGCCTTCATTTTTCCCGATGTGAACCAGCGGCATATCCAGTGAAAGTGATTCCTCATTTGACTCTTGAGCAAATATGGTGCCCACATGGATAATGCCGTCGACTTTTCTTTCTTTCATTAGCTTTAGAAAATTATACTCTGTCTCCCAATCGCCACGGGTTTGTCCAAATATAACTGCATAACCTTTATTACCGGCAACAGTTTCAACTCCGGAAATAATATTTTGATACAAGTCAGAAACAATGGCAGGAATAATCAAAGCAATGGTCTTGGTCGTACCGATCGTAAGGCCGCGTGCAAACCAATTGGGCGTGAAATTATGTGCTTCTGTTACAGCCAGCACCTTTTCACGGGTTTCAGGCAGGACTTTGTCCGGATGGTTGAACACACGAGAAACAGTAGCTACCGAAACACCAGCAAGCTCAGCTATTTTCTGTATATTCATCAAATATCCCTCCCTTTAGGGTACATGTGAAAATTATAGCACCGATATGCGTCTTTCATGAAACTACTTTAGTAATTAGCTATAATCTGCTTTTCTGCTTATGATAATTATACACATAGCACAGCTTAATTTGCATTTGATGATTGACATATCGTCTATATTAACCTAAAGTATTTCATATATCCGAATGTAAATAGTTTCATAACGCTTAAGAGGAGGTTGTTATGGCAAAGAATCAAGAGGTGCAAACGGACGCAGTCGTTGATGTCGACTTTTCGTTTGTAAGAGTGCCGAAGAAAGCTCGTACCAGAGGTTTCTGGTCGATGTTCGTCATTATGCTGGGCTTTACTTTCTTTTCAGCCAGCATGAGCGTTGGTGCAAGAATGGCCAACGGACTGGACTTTACCGGCTTTTTACTGGCAGTAATTTTAGGCGGTGCTATTCTGGCTGTCTACACAGGAGCATTAGGTTATATCGGATCAAACACTGGAATGAGCCTCGACTTGCTATGCCAGCGTTCATTCGGCACAAAGGGATCTTATCTTCCTTCGGCACTGATCAGCTTTACGCAGATAGGCTGGTTTGGTGTCGGTGCAGCTATGTTCTCAATTCCGGTATCCGAAATGCTGGGCATAAACCCCTGGTGGCTGATAATAGTTATCGGTATTGCAATGACTACATCAGCATACGTCGGAATTAAGGGCATTGAGGTAATCAGCTTTATATCTGTTCCCCTGATCACGATTCTGGGAGTATACTCAATGTTCCTGGCCCTTAGAGATGGAGGCGGCTTTGTCGCTGTTTTCGGCCGCTCAACTGAAGGTCTGACACTGTTTTCGGCCATTGCTATGGTCGTAGGGTCATTTGTTTCCGGTGGAACAGCGACACCGAACTTCTCCCGTTTTGCGAAAAACAATAAAATCGCAGTAATTACGACAGTCATCGCCTTCTACATTGGCAACACCCTGATGTTCTTCTTCGGTGGTGTCGCCGGAGCCTTTACCGGTCAGGAAGACATCTTCTATGTAATGATCGCGCAAGGACTGACCATTCCTGCAGTAATAGTGCTTGGTGCCAATATTTGGACAACAAACGATAACGCACTTTACACGGGTGGTCTCGGTCTGGCAAATATCACAAAGTACAAGAAACGTCCTATGACAATTGTTGCCGGTATTGTCGGAACAGTTGCTGCCCTCTGGCTCTATGACAACTTTGTTGGCTGGCTGAGCGTTTTGAATGCAACTCTGCCGCCGGTCGGTGCAATAATCGTAGCGGATTTCTTCATGAGAAAATCTGCCTACGAAGCTGAGGCAGATAAAGACCTGAAAAAGGTTAACTGGTTTGCTGTAGCAGGAGTTGTCGCCGGTGCTGTAGTAGGTAACTTTGTAACCTGGGGCATCGCAGCAATCAACGCCATGGTCGTATCCGTTATTATCTATCTCATCGGCCACTTTATTCAAAAGAAGAGTCGTGCAGCCGCCTAGGCTAAAGTTACTATAACAAATAAAAAAACCTCCGGTTTCTCTCGATTCCGGAGGTTTTTTCATGTCAATTACTGTTTCTATTTTCCCAGCTTTGCCAGCAGCTCACATACCGGAAGCCCATAGCGCGGGTCAACATAGTTGGGAACAAGCTCACATATAGGCTCCAGCACAAAGTAACGCTTCTGCATTTCAGGGTGTGGCAGAGTAAGATCTGCACTATGAATTATCAAGTCAGAGTAGTAGATGAGATCCAGATCCAGGGTGCGCGGTCCCCAGTGGCGGGTCCGGACCCGTCCTGAATCATCCTCTACTTGCTGCAAATATTTAAGCAGAGCATGGGGAGAAAGTATGGTCTCAATGTAGACAGCTCCATTTAAAAAATCTTCCTGGTCTGTAACCCCATAGGGAGATGTCTCAATCAGCTTGGAACTGGCCAGACGGCGGATTGCCTTATTCCCGTCCAAAGCCTTCAGCGCAGTATCAATATGCGCCCTGCGATCGCCCATATTACTGCCCAGAGCTACAACTGCCGGCTGCCAGCTGCGGCATAATTCAATCGCTACTTCATTAAGAGGCAAACCCACGGGAGCCCAGGGTTTAGCCAATCTGACCTGAACTTTTCTCAGCAGAGTATATGTCAGCAGCAAGTGTTCAGCCAGACGTCCGGCTGCCGTCTCTATCAGGTTATAGCTTTCAGCCTGCAGAAATCTGGTTATCTCCAGCGCCGCCTCGCCATAGTGGATTGAACTATCCACATCATCTTTAATTACAGCCGTCTCCGTATCGAGGTAGAGACGGACTGAAACAACAAATTTCTGTCCCAACTCTTTTTCCTGTTTAAAAACACCATGGTGGGCAAAAACAATCAGATCTTTTATTTCAACGCAGTCCATATTCCGCCTCCGCAACCGCTTGTGCAATAGTAAGCGCTTCTCTCGTTTTTCTTACATCATGAACCCGAAAGATACGACAGCCTTTTTCATAGCCGATCACACTGGTCGCAGCCGTTGCAACATCCCGTTCCTTAGCTGGGACGCCATCAAGAAGAAGTCCCAGAAATCCCTTGCGGCTGGTCCCCAGAAGAAGGGGCAGTTCAAAATCCTGTAGTTTTTCCAGGTGCTTCAGGACATATAGGTTTTCCTCAATTCTCTTGGCAAAGCCGATGCCGGGATCAAGGCAGATCTGCGAACGGGCAATACCTGCCTTCTCTGCAATTTCCAGCATAGAGGCCAAATCATCCTTCAGATCTCCGATCAGGTCCTTATAATTCATATCCCGTCGATTATGCATAATGCAGACTGCCGCGCCATATTCAGCGACCACCCCTGCCATCTCGGCATCATAGGCCAGCCCCCAGATATCGTTGATCATATCAGCCCCTGCTTCCAGAGCAAGACGTGCCGTTTCCGCACGGTAACAATCAATCGAAATAGCGATATTCGGATAGGCCGCCCGAATCGTATTCAATATGGGTAAAAGCCGGGCAATTTCTTCTTCGGTAGAGATCTGCTCATGACCCGGTCGGGTCGACTCCGCTCCGATATCTATAATATCAGCACCTTCGGCCAGCAGGAATTCACAATGTTCCAGGGCGGGAGCAATGGAATCATAGCTGCCCCCGTCCGAAAAGGAATCGGGCGTGATATTCAGTACTCCCATGACATAAAAGTCAGCATCATTTTTTACTGTTAGCGGGCCTATTTGCATATGAGTTCCTCTTAGTATCGAAAAGATTTATTCTTCCGGCTTGCTGGCCACTTGCATTGAGCCCGGGCCGGACAGTTAAAACATGGCCGGGAAAGCTTATCTGCTTTGCGGATAAGCCCGGTCAGCAGAGTTTCTTCTTCCGCTTGTCTGCGATGTCCGCTTACTGCTTGCAGGATGGCTGCCCGCTTTTCCACCGGATAAGCTATCGCCTCCAGAAACGATGCCGCAACTGCCACTCCGGCTTCATCATGAGGCGTGCCTTCTTCGTATTCTTGCAAGCGCCCCAGATCATGGAGGAGAGCTGCCAGGTAAATATCGTCAGCAGGCAATCCCAATTTCTCCTCACAGCTGATGATGCGGCCAATACGCGCCACAGCCATGAAGTGGTCCAGGTCATGGCCGCAAAAAATACGTTCCCGCTCGGCTTCTTCGATTGCTGCCAGCAGTTGGAGGTATTCCGGATTGCTTAACAAACGATCTGTATAGATCATAGTTTCAGTAATGACAGAATGTGTTCCTGCTGCGCAGGATCTTCAAAGACGCCGCAGGAAGCCACCGTTATAGTAGTTGCACCCGGTTTTTTCACACCACGCATGCTCATGCAAAAGTGCTCTGCCTCGGAAACGACCAGGACTCCTTTTGGATCCAGCTGGTCATATATAGCGCGACAAATTTGTTTTGTCATACGTTCCTGTAATTGCAGGCGTCTGGCAAAAACTTCAACTGTGCGTGCCAACTTGCTTAAGCCCGTTACTTCTTCACGGGGCAAGTAAGCTATATGTACTTTGCCTACAAAGGGCAGCATATGGTGCTCGCACAGAGAGTAAAAAGGAATATTGCGTTCAATGACCAGTCCCGGATCTTCCAGAGGAAAAACCTGAGACAGGTGGTCTGCCGGATTTTGGTCACGGCCACTTAGCAGCTCCTCAAACATACGTGCTACACGCGCCGGCGTATCAACAATACTGGGATTGTTTACATCCTCTCCCAGGGCGGTCAGCAAATCACTTACAGCTTTTTCTGCCTTTAGGCGGTCAATCATTTTATTACTACCTCATCTATTTCTATTAACGCTTTACGCGCTGCTTCCAGGTGTGAAAGCGAACCGAAAACAACAATCGTGTCTTCAGCCGCTGCTTCTGCTTTAACTGCTGCCACTGCATCTTTCAGCGAGGGCATAACAAGACATTCTGTATCCTGCAAATACTTCCGGCAAATCTCCTGCAGCTGCTCTGCCGGCAGGCTGCGTGGCTTGTGCATCTGAGGTAGCCATATTTTGTCAAAAATACCGGCCACTGCCTGCAGAACCCCGACCACGTCTTTGTCTTTGAAAATATGTAAAATGCCGAAGCACTTGCCTTTGCTGCAAAACTGCCTTAAATTTTTGCTTAAAGCGATTGCGGCATCAGGATTATGTGCACCATCTAAAATAATATCCGGTTTGCGGGCAATCAATTCAAAGCTCCCCTTCCAGTCGGTCAGTTCAAGACCTCGTCCAATTGTTTCTGGAGATAAAGAGTATGGTTGAGGCAAGTTGCTGAGAACCATGACAGCAAGAGCCGCATTCAGGATCTGATGTTTCCCTGACAAATGTATAGTATAGCTGTGACCATCATAAATGAAGCATTGCGAGTCCAGCGAATCTGTCAGTATGTCAATATCTGCTTCAGACAGTATCCTGAACGGAGCTTCAAGTTCTGCGGCGCGGTCGCCCAGGACTTTCTCGGCTTCGGCCAGCTGCACAGTACTGAAAACCGGAACCCCCGGCTTGATGATGCCCGCTTTCTCCTGAGCAACAGCTGTGATGCTATCACCCAGTTCCGCTTTGTGATCCAGGCTGATACTGGTAAGCACTGTGGCCAGCGGCCGCTCGACAGCATTAGTGGCATCCAGCCTGCCTCCCAGACCGGTCTCCATAATAAAGAGTCTGGCTCCAAGATTTTTTGCCAGTATGAAGGAAATAGCCACTTCCATTTCAAAGACTGTGGCATGGCGACTTTGTTTTCCAGCAATCCGGCCGGCAGCCTCCAAAACAATGGCTTCTGCCAGATCAAAGTCTTTTTGCTCAACAGCTTGTCCGTTAAAGGAAAAGCGATCCAGATACTGTCTCAACTGCGGTGATGTAAAAGTCATAACATTGATTTTTTGCTGAAAAAAAGCATGAGCCAGATAGCTGACCGTAGAACCTTTGCCATTTGTTCCTGCAACATGAATAATGTCCAGATCTCTCTCAGGGTGATCCAGATCCTCTAAAAGCGTCTGAACAATATTCAGCTCATAATGGCTGCCTAATTCAAGAAATGCATCTATTGCCGGCATCTGTTTCTCACAGTCTTTATTAATACTCCTCAAAATAAAAAAACCTCCGTTAGAGGAAGGTATTAGTTGGGGCTAATTGCAACACCGTAGTTAAACTTTCGTCTAACGGACTCCCTCGTCCCGTTAGCACTTATCGGTCAGACCGAAACGCGCTGCAACCTTCTATTCAATTAGCCCACACAGTATAGCCTGCCCTCAGCCCTTTAGCAAATCGCAAGGGCTTTTGTTTCCAGTGCTCCTGCCTGCCGCTTTTTCTGCAAGAAAAAACCCCAAGCAGCAAGCTCGGGGTCTTTGTTTGTATCCGGCAAGTACCTACCTTCC
>LSQX01189020.1_pt1 | contig 18742 bp, 6 predicted proteins | sample 654561 | NCBI WGS metagenome assembly LSQX01 (sample SAMN04489861, study PRJNA283612) | anaerobic digester metagenome | isolation source: 4 biogas reactors fed with cattle manure at either 37C or 55C with and... | place: Denmark: Kongens Lyngby | collected 2014
GGTTGGTAGGCTCGTCGAGCACCAGAAAATTCACAGGGTTGAGCAGCATACGTGCCAACGAAAGGCGCGATTTTTCGCCACCGGATAGCACTTTCACTTTTTTGTCGAGGTCTTCACCACGAAACAGGAAACTGCCCAGCAGACCTTTCACGCGCGGGCGCCAGTCGCCGGCAGCCACATCGTCGATGGTCTCAAAAACCGTCCTTTCCATGTCGAGCATCTCATGCTGATTTTGGGCATAGTAGCCAATCTTTACCAGATGTCCCAGTTCCAGCGTTCCATCATAAGGCAACTGCCCTACGATCATTTTAGAAAGTGTGGTTTTCCCCTCACCATTGCGCCCGACAAAGGCTACTTTTTCACCACGGGCTATCGAAAATTCAAGATGGCGCAGCACCAGATGGCTGCCATAGCTTTTGCTAAGTTTTTCGGCACGCACCGTCACCCGACCGGAATGCGGCGCCGGAGGAAAACGGAAATTGATCGTAGCTTTGTCGGTCTCGCTCACCTCCACCTTGTCCATCTTATCGAGTAGCTTCATCTTTGACTGCACCTGCCGCGCCTTGGTATTTTTATATCTGAATCGTTCGATAAACCGCTCTATCTGGGCTATCTGCTGCTGTTGGTTGTTGAAACTCGCCCGCTCTTTGTCCAGCCGCTGTTGCTGCAATGCTTCAAAATCGGAATAAGAGGCTTTGTAATCGTAACTGCGCCCCAACGAAAGCTCCACGGTTCGGTTGGTAACATTGTCGAGGAAAGCTCTGTCGTGCGACACCAACAGCACTGCCCCCGGATAGTTGATCAGGAAATCTTCGAGCCATTGAATCGACTCGATGTCGAGGTGGTTGGTAGGCTCGTCGAGAAGAAGGATGTCGGGCATGCGCAGAAGTATCTTGGCCAGCTCCACTCGCATTTGCCAGCCGCTGCTAAATTCCGACAACAGTCGCTGAAAGTCGCTTCGCTCAAAACCAAGCCCCAGGAGTATCTTCTCGCTGTTTTCATCCATGGTATGGCCGCCCAGCAAGGCAAAACGATCGTTGGCATCGTTTAGCTGTGTAACCAGTGCCAGGTATGATTCGCTGTGATAGTCGGTGCGTTCGGCAATTTGTCGGGTAAGGTTTTGAAGCTGTCGCTCCAGCGCCAGATGTTCTTTGAAAGCGCGTCGTGCTTCGTCCATCACCGTCAATTCACTTTCGGTGTTCATCTCCTGCTTCAGGTAGCCCAGGCTTTGTCCCGATGGCGAGAAAATATTTCCTGACCCCGGCTCCATCTCACCGGCAATCACATTCAGCAGCGTAGTTTTACCACTGCCATTTTTGCCCACCAGCCCTATTCTGTCCCGATCGTTAACGAGAAAACTGACGTCGGTGAAAAGATCCTCTCCGGTAAAATGAACCGTTATGTTGTTGATAGCTATCAAATCCTGTAGGTTTTCATTATTAATGGCGGCAAAATTAATGAATAAAAAAAGGGAACCCTTTCGGATTCCCTTTTTTGTATCTATTCCGGTTAAGGATTATTGGATGACCACTTTGTGTACCGAGCGGCCATCTTTGGTTTCGACTTGCAGGGTGTAAACACCTTTTGCAAATTCGTTGGCATTGATGAGCATCTCGTTACCAGTAGCTTTACGATTCATGACCACCTGGCCGGAGTAGTTGACCATGATCACCGACTGAATTTCTGTTTCAGCTTTGATGGTGAAATGATCGTTGGCCGGATTCGGGTAAACCTGCAATGCGCTGGAGGCTCCCGAAGGATCGCTGATAGAGGTGATTTCTACAGTTACCTGATTACTAGGACCTGATTCGCCAGCAGCATATTGCGCTTTAACATGATAATGGTAGGTACCATAATCAAGGTTTTCGTCAAGATAGTTAAGTGTGTTGGCAGAGGTATTGCCTATGAGGCTAAAGTTACCTGAAGTACCTTTACGGTAAACGTTGTATCCTTCAACCTGCATTCCGCCTTCTACATAGCCTTTCACACACCAGTCGTAGTCAAGGCCGGTTCCTAATTGTGAGAGGGTTGTCCATGCACCGTTCCAGAACATCATGTTACCAAAGCCTTCTGTCTGCGGACCACCGTCGCATCCGGCGGGGTGACCACCAGTAGTATTGACGCTGAATCCTATCCAGAGTTCCTGGGTGATGTCGATGGCAACAGGTTGTGTTAGTGTTACAACATTCCACTGATCTTCCACGATATTAGTTACCGCCTGAGAGTATTTCAGTGTGGGGTTGTTGTTTCCACCCTGCCATACTTTAACCTCATAGGTGCTAACATTTCCGGGTTCTCCGGGAACGAAGTCGATTTTGGTAACCATTCCGCCTGCAAAGTCGCCAAGCATGTCGGGTGTCCAGCGTGCAGCAACATCAAAGCTGATGGCTCCGCCGGTTCCAATGGAGTTGCCGATGTCTTCGTTGGAATAGGTAATCCATTCGGGGTCAAACCCGCCGCCTGGAGCATTCCAGGTAAGATCAACATTCACAAAGTCCTCGATAGTATAAGCAAGGTTAGTCGGAGGTTCTCCTACGCCACCCGTTTCAACGTTAAATGTTACAGGAACCACGATGTCGGGCTGGCTGCTGCTGATGGTAAGAAAACCATCATAAGTACCTACATCTAATCCTTCGGAGTTGAAGGTTACGTTAATCGCAACTGATTGGCCAGCGGGTATTGTACCACTTACAGGGCTGGCGCTGAGCCATGGGGCTACTTCGCCGGTACCTGTGATGATAAATGGTAAACCTTGTGGGCCAACATCTTCCAGCGGAGCCCATCCTGTAGCAGTTTTCTGGATGGAGTTACCGGTAGTGGTTTGTCCTACGATGGTAATCGGAGGAGCCCAGGGACCGGAAGCAGCCGTTCCACCTATTTGCATTTCAACCCAATAGGTGCCGGGAGATAGTGTTAAACCACTAGTACCTGCAACGATTTCGAATATCGGGCGATTTTCGCTCGGTGATGATTCGAGAACACGGAAGGCATTTGTCCAACTGGTGCTTGTCATCAGGTTGGTTGTAAGGTTACCCCAAATTACGGTACCACCTGCTGACGGATCGCCGTCATAAATCTGACAACGAACATCGTTCAGTGTAGAAGTATTACCCGATCCGGTTTGATAAGCGAAGAAGGTAAATGACTCTACTGTCCAGTTATCAGTAACTACGAAGTCGTCGGCAATAGAGTTGCCGGCCGAAACCTGACAACCTGATCCATAGGTAGTCATACCCAGAGAAGCATCCTGCAGTTCGCTATAGTCGGTGCCGTTGGAGCCTACGCCAGCAGCGGTAACAAAACCACCGTTGTTGTAGAGTTCGCCACGGGTGCCGTTATAGATTGCATAGTTGGTATAGGCAGGGCCTTCTACCATCTCACCAGGCGTAACGCCGGGTTGGCTTTCCACCTGAATTTGTCCGGTATAAACCGGTGTTTCGGCTGAAACTTCAGGAACAAGATTCAATGCCCCTGCATCGGTACCGGCATCAATAGCCAGTGTCCAGCTAACGGGAGCGCCGGTATTGTTAGTCAGGTTCAGCACCTGAGTAGTAATTTGGGCAGGAGGCACAATGTGGGTCTCTGTGAGTGAGGTAGGATTAACTACCAATTCGCCGCCACCTCCATTCACTGCTAACGTAGCAATAACTTCAACCAGCGGATTTTCAGGATCGTTGCTGGCAACATTAACTGCACCAGTGTACAATCCATTTTCCAATCCGTCAGAATTGAAATAAACTGTAACAGATCTTGCCTCATTAGGAGCCAAAGTGAAGTTTTCATTTCCTTCATCAATCGACAGCCATGCAGTTGTGGTACTACCACCTACTTTAATGGTGTAATCTTCTACCTCACCATAGCTCATCGGTCCGCAAGGAACCGGGTCGAGGCTGTAGCTCATCCTTACGCGCATGCGATAGTCGCCATTGGGTGTGCCGGCAGGAACGGCAATAGCGCCTGTGAAATTAGCACCGCCAGCATTGCTGGTGAGAACAAATTTTTCAGCACCATCTTCAAACTCATAGTTCATGTTCCAGTCGACCCAGCAGGTAACTTTGTCAGATGACCAGGCATTACCATTGGTAACGGTGATGGCCTCTGATTCGCCGGCATTGATCTCGGCGTAGATGTCGGTATAATCTGCTACGCCACCCTGCCAGCCGCTGCTGTTGTTGATGCTTCCGCACAATACATTGGAGATGAACTCATCCTGAGTATTAGTAGTAGCCGGACAATAAGTGGGCGGATTGTTTGAAACTGTTTTTTCTTTACAGTTATTGGCGGGATTTTCGTCACCAGCCAGGTTAACACATGCTTCAAATGTGTAATCGCCGTAAGTAGAGAGATCGGCAGTTCCGGCAGTAATTTCAACAGATACTCCTGCGGCAAGCGAGCCACTGTAGGTTCCGTTGGCTGATCCTGCTCCGGTTGGGCCATTCCAGGTTACCGTCCAGGGGAAGTTGCTCTGTGCAGCGGTACCATTATTTTTAATCTTAATGATAACAGCCTCTGAGCTGGTAAGGTTAACGCCGGTAGTTGGAGAAACAATCGAAGAAAGGCTCAGATCTTTAGTCAACGGCGGGCCGCTGGTATAAGGAATAGCAAAACCTGTAACTTCGGCACCACCGGCAAAGTTGCCTACCAGTGTGGCTGCACCTGTTGCAACATTTACGGTGTAAAGTCCGCCTGTTGTGGTGTAACCGGCAAGGTAGCAAATGTCGTTGTCTTTGTCAAATGCCATATCCTGAGCATAGTTATAATCGAAACCCAGTGGTCCGACTACTGTTGCGGCACCGGTATTTTTGTTGATGCTGTAGAAATTGTCGTCACCAATGTCATAACCATAAATATCACCATCGGCATCACATCCAATTCCTATCATCAATCCTCCGGTGGTACCCAGTGGTCCGATGAGTGTTCCGGCGCCAGTGGCAGGGTCGATAGTGTAAAGGCTAGTAACAGAAGCGCCGTACATAGTACTTCCGTCCCAGGCTATTCCACTCAAATCAGGAGAAGCGCCAACGAGAGTCATTGTGCCGGTTTCCTCATCAATAGTGTAGAGGCCACCGCCATACATACAGCCGTACCAGGTGCCATCAGCCCAGCATGCGCCGGCAATAAAGTCGGAGCTTGATGTGGCTGCTAATTGGGTAAGCGAACCCGGTGTTTCAAGGTCGAATGTAATGGGGCCTTCAACCAGGACGCTTGATGGATCATAAGCGTTGTAGGCAAATACCATGTCGCGGCCTAAAGAGTTTATCGGAAGCAGATCTTCACCGGTTGGCACATAGCTCGTAAACGGAGCGCGTCCGGTGCTGTTTACGATACCTTCGGCTGCCAGGCGTTCGGCCAGCTTGCGTTCATCAGCCTCAGGATTGATGGAGAATGCAGGAGCATCGTTGCCACCCAGATCAATAGATATCGTTACATCCAGAGGAGTGTCACCACTATTGGTGATCATGATATCTTTTTGTGTCTGCTCCGGTGGATTGTTATGCGTTTCAGCAAGCGTCATCGGGGTTACATGTATACCAGGAGTTGATTCACCCACTTCAAGTGTTGCAGTAACAATAACCAAAGGATTGTTGGGATCGTTGCTGGTTACATCAAGGGTACCATTGTATGTACCTTGAGACAGATTAGCAGAGTTGAAGGTAACGGGTACCGTAACGGACTGACCTGCACCCAGCGTGCCACCGGTATTCTCAGGTACCGACAGCCAGGCGGTTAATGGAGGAGTACCACCTTCAACCAGAGTTGAGGCGATGTTCCAGTTATAATTCAGGCCTAAGCCCGACATAGGTTCGAAAGAAACACCATCCAGTGAAATCATGTCACCAAATCCGGCAACGGCGGGGCCTGCATCACACCCTGCGGGAAATTCGCTACCACCATGGGTCACTTCGTAGCCAATCCAGATGTCAGCACCGGTAATATCTACTTCTTGCGAAAGCTCGATAACGTTCCAGCTCTCACCTGTTACAGCAACGGTTTCCTCGTGTAGCAGTGCTCCGGGTACGGTAGATGTACCTGCACCATAAATCTTAATAGTGAAGGGGGAGGGTACATCGTTGATGTAAACTTCAACTTGCGAAAGTTTCATGCCGGCATACTGCCCCATAGTAGAAGCAGGCCAATAAGCAGAAACCTCGAAGGTACCACCAGAGGTCAGGCCAATGGCATCATCGTTTGTACCATTGTCGTAGCGGATCACTTCATCATCAGTTTGATTGGGTGATGGAGTGGCTACTGTGGTATTTGCCTGGCTCAAAAGATCACTATTGCTATGCCCTTTTAATCCTCCTGTGAGGATGCGCTGATTTTCTACAGGGTTGCTAATAATAGTAGCTCCTGTTTGTTTCGTGGGGGCATTAGCTACCATCGACCACTCAATCGGGGTGGTACCCGTGTTGGTGATGGTGACGTCTTTGGTAGTCAGCTGCGGTGGGTTTTCATGAATTTCTTCAAGCTCCATAGGGGCTACAACAATACCAGAACCACCACCCTTTGTCAATGTTGCAGGAACTACAACCAAAGGATTGTTAGGATCATTGCTGGTAAAGTTGATTGCGCCGGTATAAGTACCGTTGGACAGATCATTGGAGTTGAAGGTAACGGTTACAGGAGCAGATCCGCCAGGAGCCAGTGTGCCACCTGTATTCTCAGGTATCGACAGCCATGCGGTTGTTGTGCCACCACCTACTTTAATGGTGTAATCTTCCACTTCACCATAGCTCATCAATCCGCAAGGAACCGGGTCAGTGCTGTAGCTCATCCTGATACGCATGCGATAATCGCCATTGGGGGTTCCGGCAGGAACTGCAATAGCGCCCGTGAATGTTGCTCCGCCACCATTGCTGGTGAGAACAAATTTCTCGTCGCCATCATCAAATTCATAGTTCATGTTCCAGTCGACCCAAACGGTAACTTTATCGGAAGACCAGGCATTGCCATTGGTAATGGTGATGTCTTCTGATGCACCTGCATCTATTTCGGTGAAGATGTCGGTATAGTCGGCTACGCCACCTTGCCAGCCACTGCTGTTATCAATGCTTCCGCATAATACATTAGCGATGTACTCATCTTCGTTGCTGGTAGAGGCATCGCAATACGTTGGCTCAAGGTGAATAACTGTTTTCTCTTTGCAGTCATTATCAGGATTTTCATCACCAGCCATCATGGTACAAGCTTCAAAAACCCATTCTCCCAGCTCTTCGCTAAGGTCGATTGTACCACAATCTACTTCAATAGATTCACCCATTGCTAAGGGGCCTGCAACAGTACCAGAATAGAATGAAGCTCCATCAACAGTAACCGTAAAGGGAATATTGCTTTGTGCGTTGGTCCCCAGATTCTGTACATTAACAATTACATCTTCAATACCCAAAGCCTTTCCTGTACTTGGTGATGAAATACTTGAAATACGCACATCATTAGTCAATGGAGGACCTGCGGTTCCAAGTTCTAAACCAACTACCAGGTTTGGTGACTGTTGGATGTTAACTGCAAGTACAAATTTGTTGTTGGCGTCAACATAGCTTGTTGCACCACCTGCGATGGTTGCACTAGCGGCAGTTCCCGGTATGTATCCGGGCATATTAGCACTCAGCGTAAACAGGTCCATGGTGAAACCTGTAAAGGTACGGGTGTTGATATCAAATTCTTCCAACATTATTAAGTCATTGGCACTCTGTCCGGCATTTTGTGTAAAAAGCCAAAGTTTGGGAGCTCCCGGGGTTGAATAAGCATCGTAAGCAGAACCATAGCAACTTTCCGGTGCCGGGGTTTGAGAGTTAGAATAAAGGGTATTACCCGTCATATCAACTGCTGCTAATTCGCCCCACTGGCCAAGCCAGAAACCACCGTTTCCATTGTCGAGCTCAGGGTCGTAAGACAAGTGACGCGAACCGGTAACACCTGCGGAACTTGAAATGGTGATGGTTCCTATTGTTGTTTCATTTGCCAGATCCAAAATAGCTATGGACATGCCTCCACTGGGTGCACCATAGAAATAGGTGCCATCATAAGTTAAATCTCTGATAGCAGCAGCTCCTGAAAGGGTAAATGACGAAATGTAATTGCCATCCATATCGAATTTGTCAAACAGTCCGGTACCATTCCAGTAAGTCATGTACATGTTAATGCCATCGGTAGAAACAGCCTGACATGAGGGTGCCTGCGCACTGAATGTATAGAGGACATCCCATTGTTCGTCTGTACCGTTGGTAAATGTACGCGCTCCCATTGGTGATTGATCAGTCTCAAGATTTTGACGCGGCTCAGCAGCCAGTCTTTGGTTGAGAATACGCAGATCTCCTTCCGGATCGCTGGAAGAAACATCAGCACCTTGCTTTGAATTGGTGGTGGCTGTTGCTTCCCAAACAAGCGGTTCACTACCATCGTTGGTTACGGTGAGCGTCTTGGTAGTGATCTGTGAAGTAGCATGAAGTTCGGTAAGTGACATCGGGTTTACAGAGATCGTTGGATCGCTACCGCCGGGAATAATAACCTCAACCGGATTTGAAGGATCGGACAAGCCACCGGTGTAAATCGCTTTAGCAAAGTAAGTATAGGTTCCGGGTGTGGAGAACACATCGGTATAGGTACGTGCTGTGGCAGAAATAGGATTGGCATTCACCTTCACATTATCTCTATAGATATTGAAACCTTCGAGACCTCTGGTTGTGCCGGCAAGGTTGGCACCACCCGATTTTTCGCTCTGGGTGACAAAGGTTGCGGAAGGATTGCTAACAGTATTGCGGGCAAGAATTTGTTTTTTTCCCACCATGCCATCAACTTCTTCTGCTATGTAAATACCAAGGTTGAAGTTGTTGTCGATTTCAAATTCAGTAGCCATCGACACGAAGTTGATACCGTCGAGGGAAACCAGGTCGCCTTTACCGGCCACTGCTGGTCCTTCGTCGTAGCCTATGGGATACTCGCCAAGTGGCTGAGTTATTTCAAAACCAACCATCAACTCAACAGAAGCGTCGATCATGTGCGCCTGGTCAAGCGAAATGGTATTAAATTCATCCCAGGTCAGCCCGGTAAGTACTTGTTCGTAAACCAGGTTGGCAGCGCCTGCGCCTTCCCAGATCATCAATTTAATACCTGGTGCATTATTATAGAACATAGGATAGAACTCGAATTCGGTGATGTACTGGCCACCAAGACCCGTAAGATCGGAAGGCTCCCAGCGGGCGGCAGCCCAGAAAGTACCAGCTTCTTCGAGGCCTAAGCTACCCCAGTTTGTGCCATCGTCCCAGCGCTTCCACTGTCCGGCAACTTCCGGCATCTCCCATGAAGTTACTACTCCGCTACCGGCTACATAATTAGCTGCGAAGTCGATAGGAGCAGGACCGGCAGGAGGAGCTGTTTCACCAGGAATAGCAAAACCAGTAATTTCAGCACCACCGGCAAAACCTGCCAGGAAAGTAGCTGCACCGGTAGTAACGTCAACACTATACAATCCGCCAGTGGTAGTGTAACCAGCCAGATAGCAAACACCGTTTACTTTATCATAAGCCATATCCTGAGCATAGTTGAAATTATGTCCCAATGGGCCAATGACAGTAGCAGCACCTGTAGCTTTGTCGATGCTATAGAAATTGTCGTCGCCAATATCATAACCATACAGGTTGCCGGCTGCATCGGCAGCAATACCAATCATCAGTCCGCCGGTAGTACCCAATTCTCCGACAACTGTTCCTGCACCTGTGGCAGGGTCGATGGTGTAAAGAGTAGTAGAAGAGGCTCCGTACATAGTAGCTCCGTCCCAGGCAAGTCCGTTCATATCAGGGGAACTGCCTACCAGAACCATTTCTCCGGTTTGTGTATCAATGGTGTAAAGTCCACCGGTATACATACAGCCGTACCAGGTGTCGTTGGCCCAGGTTGCGCCGGCAATAAATTCGGCCGTTGTGGTAGGAGCCAACAGATTCATATTACCAGGATTCACTACATCAAAGGTAACAGGCCCTTCGGCAATTGCGCCTGAAGGATCGTAAGCATTGTATGCAAAAACAAAGTTGCCTTCGGCAACGGTGATGCCCATGCTTTTACAGTCGTTGGCTGGATTCTCGTCGCCGGCAAGTTGTGTACAAGCTTCGGCGGTATAGCTGCCTACGGTAGCATTCCAGGTATCAAAGGTTACTTCCTGGATGTCGCCTGTAGCCAAAGCAGTAACGCTCTTGGTAGAGCTATAACTGCCAATGGTCATGGTAACGTTGAAAGTTTGGGTTGCTGAACCAAAGTTTTTCACTGTGGCTTTGGGAGTCACAACGCCTGGCTCATAGAAACCACCCAGGTTAAGAGCACTAACGCCAACATCATTGGCGGCACCTTCGCCTACCGTAATGGTGTAATCTTCTACTTCACCATAGCTCATCACTCCGCAAGGAGTAGGATCGGTGCTGTAGCTCATTCTGATGCGCATCCGGTAGTCGCCTTCGGGTGTTGCCGGAGGAACAACAATAGCACCGGTGAAATTAGCGCCGCCAGCATTGCTGGTGAGAACAAATTCCTCGTCGCCACTATCGAATTCATAGTTCATGTTCCAGTCGACCCAGATGGTAACTTTATCGGAACCCCATGGATTGCCATTGGTAACGATGATGTCTTCTGACTGTCCGGCTCCAATAGCTGTGGTAAAAGCGGTATAGTCGGCTACGCCGCCCTGCCAGCCACTGCTGTTGTCGATGGTTCCGCACAATACATTGGCGATGTACTCATCTTCATAAGTGGTGGAAGCGTCGCAATAAGTCGGAAACTTGTTGGTGACGGTTTTTTCTTTACAGTCGTTCTCGGGCTTTTCGTCGCCTGACAAATTGGTACAAGCTGTAAAAACATAATCGCCATAGGTGGAAAGGTCAGCGGTTTGGGTAAGATCAACAGTTGCTGTTTCGCCAGAAGCAATGGTTCCGCTATAGGTTCCCGTAGCAGAACCCGGGCCTGTGGGGCCATCCCAGTTTACTGTCCATGGAATGTTGGATTGTGAATTAAGTCCATAGTTCTTGATGGTGATGGCAATGGCTTCGGCGTCTGTAAGGTTTACACCGGTAGCAGGTTGTGGAATTGCCGAAATGCCCAGGTCATCATCAAGCTGAACGCCGCCGGTTCCGTTTATCGTGAAAGGAAGACCCTGTGGGCCAACATCCTCAAGAGGAGCCCAGCCGGTGGCAGTTTTCTGAATGGAGTTACCGGTTGTAGTTTCACCTACAATGGTTACTGCCTGTGCCCAGGGACCGGAAGCTCCGGTGCCGCCAAGCGACATTTCAACCCAGTAAGTGCCGGGAATAAGCTGCAGGCCAGTAGCATCTGCAACGATCTCCATGATAGGACGGTCTTCGCTGGGTGCCGATTCGAGCACCCGCCAGGAGTTAGTCCAGGCAGTGGATTCCATGATGTTGGTGTTAAAGTCACCCCAAATCACAGTACCACCGGCTGACGGGTCACCATCATACACCTGACAACGTACGTCGTTGAGTGTAGAAGTGGTGCCTGAGCCTGTTTGGTAGGCATAAAAGGTGAACGATTCGATGTCCCAGACTTCTGTTACTTCAAAATCGTCGGCAATAGAGTTGCCTGCCGAAATCTGACATCCGGATCCATAGGTAGTCATACCCAGCGATGCATCCTGCAGTTCGCTGTAGTCGGTACCGTTGCTGCCAACGCCTTCGGCCGTAACAAATGGACCATTGTCGTAAAGCTCCATGCGTGTGCCATTATAGGTCACATACCTGGAGTAATGGTTGCCATTGGTTTGGTTTACCCCGGGAATTACTCCGGGTTGCAACTCGGCATTGAGATTCTGCTGTAGCTCAGTCTTGTACTTTGCTGCCTCAGCTTTCTGTGATGCCAAGCCTGTGCTGGTGTTCTGCGCAATAAGGGTTGTCGATGCCATAAATAGCACCAGCAACCACAAGCTTGTAATTTGCTTCATAAGAAATTTGTTTTAGTTAGTAATAAATCAATTCAAAAAATTATTTGCATTCGTGAACCAAAATTCATTACATGGTCAAAAAAAATCACCGTTAGTGCATGGCAAAACCTGGTAGCTGATACTTAAAGTTTTTTTATCTTACTTCGCTTATAGTTTAGAAATCAGTAGAATGAGTTAGTTTGATGATTACTTAGTATTGTTTGTTCTTAAAATTTTTCTTGTGCTAATGCTTTTGCAAATCTTAGTTTGCAAATATAAAAATATCTTTAATGCTTTTAATGGTATCTATTATTTTATTTTGCAGCAAAGTTAAAAAATTAATAATAGCATACTTACAAAGAAAAATTATTTTTTTTTACGGCTTTTTACTTGTCAACACAATGTTCATTTTATCGTCATCTCATTTTTTTGAAATATGACCTCTCAAGCTGCTCGCTTTCTTTACCAAACCCGCCCGGGTGGCTGGGTACTGTTGATTTTACTGATGCTTACCTGGGGGAGTTCGTTTATTCTCATGAAGCGGGGGCTGGAGATTTACAGCAGCGTTCAGGTAGGGGCCATCAGGATATTTATGGCATTTCTGGTTTTGCTGCCCGTGGCGCTGAAGCACATCAAAAGGATTCCGCGACAAAAGCTAAAATACATTTTTGTGGTAGGATTGCTGGGAACCGGGTTGCCGGCATTTCTTTTTGCCGAGGCACAAACCGGTCTCGACAGCGCGGTAGCAGGAATTCTCAACTCGCTCACACCGCTGTTCACCCTGCTTGCCGGGCTGGCATTTTTCGGCCAGAAAACCAGGGCAGCCAACGTTGCAGGCGTATTGATTGGGCTGGCAGGAGCTGTGGGGTTGATTTATGTAACCGGCAACGGCTCCCTCCAATTTCGCTTTTCTTATGCCATCTACATTGTGGTGGCTACGGTGTTTTACGCCATCCAATCGAATATGATCAAATATTACCTGCACGATGTGAAGGCTGCCGCCATTGCCGCGATAGGATTTTTCTTTATCGGTGCACCTGCCGGGATTCTGTTGTTTTTCTTTACCGACTTCACACAAGACGTTGTTTCGGGCACTAATGCAGCACTGGCTTTCGTTTACATTGCCCTGCTGGGGATTTTCGGCTCTGCCATCGCCATCATACTATATAACAAACTCGTACAAACTACCACCGCCATCTTTGCTTCGTCGGTCACCTATTTTGTTCCGGTGGTGGCGCTGCTGTGGGGAATAGCCGACGGTGAGCGCTTTGCAGCAAGCGCTTTCGTTTTTGCAGCAATAATTCTGGCGGGTGTTGTGCTGGTGAATCACAGCAAAAATCGCAATGCATTGAATAAATAAAACTCAGAAAAGATTTCCCGGTTAAAAAATAGTCTTACTTTTGCACTCCTTTTTTTAGTAACATATTATCAATACAAGCACGAACATGTACGCAATAGTTGACATAGCTGGACAACAGTTTAAAATTGAAAAAGATAAAGAAATCTTTGTACACCGCCAGGCTGGCGAAGCCGGCGACACTCTTAGTTTTGGATCGGTAATGCTGGTAGGCAACGGTGAGAGCATCAGCGTGGGGAAACCTTTTGTGGAGGGAGCCAAAGTAGAGGCTACCATACTGGAACACTTAAAAGGCGACAAAGTACTTATCTTCAAAAAGAAAAGAAGAAAAGGCTACCAGAAAGAAAATGGTCATCGCCAGCAGTTTACCAAAGTGAAAATCGAAAACATCGCTCTTTAGTAAGGAATTTTTTTGCAAACTATTAAAAAATAAATATTATGGCTCACAAGAAAGGTGCAGGTAGCTCATCAAACGGACGCGAATCGCATAGCAAACGTCTTGGTGTAAAGATTTATGGCGGGCAGTTTGCCAAAGCCGGCAACATCGTGGTACGTCAGCGCGGCACAGCGCATAATCCCGGCATGAACGTTGGCCTGGGCAAAGACCACACACTCTTCGCACTGGTGGATGGCACCGTTCAATTCAAAAGAAAAAGAGACAACAAATCGTTTGTTAATATTATCCCATTTGAGCAGGAAACTCCCGGTGTGAACTAACATCAATAATTATCATGTTGATAAAATCTCCTGTTTCAATTGAAAGCAGGAGATTTTTTTGTTTAAAAAAAACATAGCGTCATGCTGCAAATTACCACCATCCGCCAACAGCCCGAAGAAATCGTTGCCAGGCTGCGAATAAAAAACTTTGATGCCGCCACACATGTCGAATCCATCGTGGCGCTCGACGAGCAACGACGCGAGCTACAGACCCGCCTCGACGAAACGCTGGCCACGGCCAACCGTCTGGCCAAAAGCATAGGCGATCTATACAAAACCGGCAAAACCGGGGAAGCATCGCGACTGAAAGAAGAATCGACAGCACTAAAAAACACCTCTAAAGCTCTTAGCGAGGAGCTTGGCGATACGGTGAAAAAGCTCAACGACGTCCTGCTGTTGCTGCCCAACGTGCCTCATTCGAGTGTTCCTGCCGGCAAGTCGGAAGCCGACAACGAAATTTTAGCCAACGGCGGAACCCTCCCCGAGAAAAACCCCCAGGCCCTCCCCCACTGGGATTTGATAAAAAAATACAACATCATCGACTTCGACCTTGGCAACAAAGTGACGGGGGCAGGATTTCCTTTTTATCGCGGGCAGGGAGCGCGTTTGCAACGTGCACTCATCAACTTTTTTCTGGATCAGGCAATCGACGCCGGATATCTGGAGTATCAGCCACCGCTGCTGGTTAATGAAGATTCGGCTTACGGCACCGGTCAGCTTCCCGACAAAGACGGCCAAATGTACCATGCGCCTGCAGATAAACTTTACCTGATACCCACCGCCGAAGTACCCATCACCAACATCTACCGCGACGTGATTTTGCGCGAAGAGGAACTGCCGATAAAAAACGTGGCTTACTCCAACTGCTTCCGGCGAGAGGCCGGCTCGTGGGGGGCGCACGTGCGCGGCCTCAACCGGCTGCACCAATTCGACAAGGTAGAAATAGTGCAAATACGCACTCCCGAAGAATCATACCAGGCGCTGGAAGAGATGCGCCAATATGTGGCCGGCCTGCTTGAAAAGCTGGAGCTGCCTTACCGCATCGTTCGGCTCTGTGGCGGCGACCTTAGCTTTACCTCGGCACTCACCTACGATTTTGAGGTCTTCTCGTCGGCACAGGAGCGCTGGCTTGAGGTTAGCTCAGTGTCGAACTTTGAGAGCTTCCAGGCCAACCGCATGAAGCTGCGCTACAAAACCAAAGAAGGACGCACGCAACTGGCACACACCCTCAACGGCAGCGCGCTGGCTTTGCCGCGTATCGTGGCGGCATTACTCGAAAACAACCAGACCGAAGATGGCATCTGCATTCCTAAGGCGTTGCAAGCGTACATAGGGTTTGAGGTGATTACACTTGTGTAGATCGTTGTTCGTTGTTCGTTGTTCGTTGTTCCCTTCGGCAAGCTCAGGGCAAATGTTGTTTGTTGTTTAAAAAAAATCTCTTGCCTCTCAACCTTACGAAAATTCGCGCCAATTCGCTTAATTGGCGGAAATTCGCGGACAATAGAAGAATCCGCTAATTGGCGCGAATAAAGCCAATTAACACGGATTTGAATTTAAATCAATTCTACGGGTTTGGACGGGGTTGTACCTCGTCCGTTTTATTTTTACAGGCTCAGCCTGTTTTAAGATTAAAAAATAAAATTAGCGGCAATTCGCTTAATTGGCGGAAATTCGTGGACAATAGAAGAATCCGCTAAGTGGCGCGAATAAAGCTAATTAACACGAATTTGAATTAAAAACAACTCTATGATTTTGGACAAGGCTGTAACTCGTCCGTCCGATATCATTTTAACATTATCGACAGAGTGGTGTTTCATTCAAAAATAAACCTGCCTCAGCGGCTGCCTATAAAATATTTGAACCGCTTTGGGGTTTTGTAAACTCCGGAATGAATAGCATTATGAAAAAAATTTACACCATATTAATAATAGCGCTCTTTGGCGCAACCACTTTTTTGCCGGCACAGGAGATACCGGCTTTCCCTAAGGCTGAAACGGCCAAAAGTAAGATAGAGAAGCCTGACGACGAAAAGCTTGCTGCCGAGTACATGAAGGGCAAAGAGTACGAAAAAGCAGTGGAGCTTTACGCAAAGTTGTACGAAGAGAAGAAGACGCGTTATTTTTATACCTACTACATTTTTTGTCTCACCGAGCTGCAGGGCTTTAAAACCGCGCTGAAGGTGGTGCGACGAGAGCAAAAAGAAAACCCCGGCTCACTACGTCTGCTGGTGGACGAAGGCTACATCTATTCGCTGCAGGGCGACCAGCACAAAGCAAAGAAGCTGTGGGACGAAGCGCTCGAAAAACTTACCGCCAACCGCAACCAGATAAATGAGCTTGCCGGCGCCTACAGCTACCGCGGACAAACAGAGTACGCCTTGCAGACTTACCTCAAAGGACGGCAACTGGTGCAGGATTATAAATTTAACCTGGAGCTGGCACGGATGTATCAGCAGATGAACAACTACGCCGACATGGTGAACGAATATCTGAACCTGATGGACGACGACCTGTCGCGGCTCGAATACATCAAGGGGCGGCTTCAGTCGGCACTCGATGGCGACGAAGAAGGTACCATCGGTGAGGCCATGCGGACGGAGCTGCTGCGGCGTGTGCAAAAAAACCCCGATAAAATTTACTATTCAGAGATGCTCATCTGGTACGCTGTTCAGCAGAAAGATTTTGACCTGGCGCTGCTGCAGAGCAAGTCGATAGACCGGCGGCTGGGCGGTGACGGGCGCGCCGTAATTGACCTGGCAATGATCAGCCTGAATAATGAGGCCTATGATGTGGCTGTGGATGCCTACGAATATGTGCTGGCAAAGGGCGAACTGTCGACCTACTATCTGGATGCGCGCATCGGGCTGCTCAACGCGCGCTATCTCAAAATAACCCATCGCCTCGACTATACCCGCGACGACCTGATGGCTCTCGAACGAGAGTATCATTCGGCGCTTGCTGAGTTTGGCGAAAACAGCTCCACCATCACCATCATGAAATACCTGGCGCACCTGCAGGCTTTCTATCTCGACAAATACGAAGAGGCCGTCGCGCTGCTCGAAAAAGCTGTGGCTATGCCGGGAGTGTCGCCGCAGCTCATTGCCGAGTGTAAAATAGAGCTGGCCGACATCCTGCTGTTTACTGATCGTGAGTGGGACGCCACCTTGCTTTATTCGCAAGTGGATTATGATTTTAAAAACGATCCTGTGGGGCATCTTGCCAAATTCAAAAACGCAAAGCTATCGTACTATATCGGCGAATTTAATTGGGCCAAGATGCAGCTCGACGTGCTGAAAGCAGCTACTTCCAAGCTCATTGCCAACGACGCCATGGAACTCTCGCTGCTCATCAGCGACAACATCGACCTCGACAGCACCTACACAGCCCTTGGATATTATGCCCGCGCCGACCTTTTGGTATATCGCAACAAACCCGACGAAGCATTGCTCGTGCTGGATTCGATACAAACACTGGCCCTGTGGCACCCCCTGAACGATGAAGTGCTTTATAAAAAAGCCGACATCATGCTGAAAAAATCCAACTATCAAGCCGCCGACAGTCTGCTGCAAAAAGTTACGGAGATGTACCCGCAGGACATCCTGGCCGACGATGCACTGATACTGCGCGCCAGACTTTACGACCAGCACTTTATCGATCCCGCCAAAGCCATGATGCTTTACGAGCAGCTTATGACCGAATATCCCGGAAGCCTCTTCGTGGTGGAGGCCCGCAAACGATTCAGAGAGCTGCGGGGAGATATGATTAATTAGCTTTGATGTATTGAGTGTTTGTTAATAAAAATCCCAAATTCCAAAAAATCAAGTTCCAAATTAAAGAACAATTTTATCCGGTAGGCAAATTTGGAGGGAGAAATCCATTAAAGAAAAATGGGATCATTCATTGCACACGTTGGGTTTTTTAAAATGGCTTTGCCAATTCGTTTTAATAACCATTTCTTGAAAATGCAAAAGCTATTCTGATTTTACATGCATCCAAATGTTATTTGAAGAATGAAAAAGCAATTCCCCACCGCCGCCGGCTATGTGCGCCCCAAAAAAAGCCTGGGGCAACATTTTCTGGCCGACGACAACATTGCACAAAAGATTACTAACAGCCTCACCCTACGCCATCAGGTGCTGGAGGTAGGCTCGGGTACCGGCGTGCTCACCAGGTTTTTAATGGGGCATGTGCAGCAGCTCAGACTCATCGAAATCGACCGGCAGTCGGTGGCGTATCTGCGGGAGCATTACGCGTCGCTGGGCGACAATATCATCGAAGGCGATTTTCTGAAAACCGATCTCAGCGCCATTTTTCCGGGCGAATATTCCATCATCGGCAACTTCCCCTACAACATTTCGAGCCAGATATTATTCAGGGTTTTGCAGTATCGCAGCCAAATACCACAGGTGGTGGGCATGATACAAAAAGAGGTGGCTGAACGTTTGGCAGCGCCTCCGGGCAACAAGACATACGGCATCATGACGGTGCTGCTGGGAGCTTTTTATCAGATAGAATATCTTTTTACCGTAAACGAAAATGTTTTTATCCCGCCGCCACGCGTCAAGTCGGCGGTGATACGGCTGCAACGAAAAGAAGATTTTACCTTAGGATGCGATGAGAAATTGTTTTTTGAAGTTGTAAAAACGGCTTTCAACCAACGGCGAAAAACATTGCGCAATTCGTTGCGGGGGCTATGGACAGGTCATTTCGATTCGGCAGAGCACGCTATTTTCGACCAACGCCCCGAAC
>LSQX01192719.1_pt1 | contig 18741 bp, 9 predicted proteins | sample 654561 | NCBI WGS metagenome assembly LSQX01 (sample SAMN04489861, study PRJNA283612) | anaerobic digester metagenome | isolation source: 4 biogas reactors fed with cattle manure at either 37C or 55C with and... | place: Denmark: Kongens Lyngby | collected 2014
GCTGTATCCATCATAGTGACCGTGGAAGCCAATTTACAGCGGAGTCTGTCGCCAAACTGCTCCAGAAGCACGGAATCCAGCAAAGCTTTTCCAGAGTCGGCAAACCTGGGGACAACCCCTGGAGTGAGAGTTTCTTCGCAAATCTGAAGAAAGAAGCCGTCCACTGGCGCCACTTCCAGACTCGAGCAGAAGCCAGGCAAGCGATATTTGCGTACATCGAGGGTTTTTACAACACTCGCCGCGTCCAAAAACGCTTAGGTTATCTTAGCCCGTTAGAATGGTTGAACCAGTACCAAGAGCTATCTTTAGTTGGTGTCGCTTAAGGAATGTCCGGAAAAGTGTTGACTTCCCAACTCACGCAGCACGGCCTCGACAAACCTGCGCTTCGCTTCTTTTGATAGAGCATTGTAACGTGCTAGCAAACCCTCCACCTCAAGCTCGTCTAGTCGCTCTTCGCAAGCTTGGAGAGCCTGTTGTACCAATGACAGCTGTTCCCTAGACAAGTACGTCGGCTTCGCTGCCAAACGGATCTTAGTCTCTTGTGCTTCCCGCGCAGTAAAACGCCGGATCCCCTCTATGGCAGGCACGTTCTGCCGCATCCAGTGAAGCGCCCGAACCTCCAGTTCCTTACGGACTTTGGTATACATTCTATCATAGATCACATCGACATCGAGAGGAGGGGGCTCTCCAGAGAACGTACAACTTCTTGTCTCCGCCAAACACTTTTCATAAAGCCCTTTGAGTTCTTCGCCGGACAGGTTCCTATCGTTGAGAAGGCTGAAATGCTTCTCCATCAAATGCAGCTGTTTCTGGACCTTATTCAGGCCCGCTATAGCCTCATCATCTCCTTCAAACAGCGCAATCAAGGCGGTTACTTCCCCCTGCCGGTACCTAATCAACTCAGAAGAATCCAACTCGTCGATGCGGTATACAGCTTGCCTGCGGGCGTTGTGTTTCACTAACGCATCGTGTATCTTCTGTTCAAATTGTCGCAGTCTTTCCGCGGCGACGTTGAGCTCACCAAGAGAAACATCGGACAAGTCCAGGGCGGTTTGAGTGCGTCCCTCAAACTCTTTGATTTGCTGCAGTAGTGCTCTGCATGTGGCTACACTAGTTTCGCTCGAAATCTTCTTCCCTTCCAAAAAACCATTGATATCTGCGACCAGACGGCCTACCCTTTGCATTTCCGAAAATGTCCGTTGAGTGATCCCCATGTGCTGTTCCAACTGTTCCTTTTGCTCTAACAGGTTCAACACCTCAAGATGGTCAGCCATTTTTTCCATCTCGGAAATGAGTCTGGCAAGTCTAGTTAAGCTGTCAGCCTTCTGATTCCTCAACCAAGTCGCAAAGTGATTCTGGATGAAAGCCCGGGAATCGGCTATACACTCCGCTACTTGCTTAACTTGGCCGGGTTCCCATTTCTCGCTGGAGGCCATCGAATTGTGCAGATCATATAGGTTTCTTCCAGCCAACGATATAGCAAATAGATCCATATGCTCTTTTCCTTTTTCAATTCTCCTGGTTTCTTCTTCCAGAGTCCTATAGAACACCTCGAAGTCTTGCCTTAAGGAAGCAGTGCGTTCAGAAAGAGCCGTGTATTTCCAAAACAGTTGCTGCGGAACCGCCACTCGAGCCTCGAGTTCCCGCGCTCTATCCTGGAAGTGCATGGCCCCAAGAATCGTCTTTTCCAACTCCCAGTCTTCCAGAAGTCTATCCCATTCGGAGACAGTCTCCTCAGCCAGCTTAACCATGGAGGTCTTGTGAAGCACTGACAACTCAAAGAAGTACTTGGGAATGGCACTGGGGAGCCAGTTTTCCATGCTTACAGGTGCTCCTTCTTGCCAAAGGTTGATCTCGTCCCGTCGGCTCCCAATGAAATACGCTAGGATCAGGCCAGCGGACGCTAGATTACAGCCATAGGGAGGAGCGCACAGCGTCTCCACGATCTCACCCAGGTTCAGCGGCTTACTAGCCTGTGCAAGCTTTTCCTCGAGCAGTTCTACAACCTTACGAAGGTTCCTATTGGTGGGCTTAATCCTCATCAGCCCATCATCTCCCAGGATCCCCCACGAATCAACCAGAACCTTATCAGCACGGTTCTGCAATGGTTTCCTTATGGCAGCTATCCATTCCCGATCAAACCGCCCGGTGATCAGTGCTCTTGTGAACTCCCCGACATCTTTAGCAGCATTGCCTCTCAATGTGTTGAAGCCGTCGAAGTCAAAGGGAACCACTTGAGGGTACAGCAGGCTAAACGCTTGACTTAACATGTTCGTTAGCCTCCCCGTACCCACGGGCTGTTCCGTAGCAAAAAGAACGTCTCTGTCCCTCTCGAGTCTAGCGAAGGTATCTTTCATCTCCGATTCCAAGGTATGCATCCGTTCAGCTATGAAATTATGGAACTTCGCCTTTTCCTCGGCGCTTAGTGCGTTGCTGAGTACCCAGTATTCGGCGAGTTTGCTCCCGAATTCGCCATCTTTATCATTCAGAAACACGATAGCAATGGGCGCACCGGACTTCCAAAGAACACCCTTTCTCTGCAAGAAATCCTTAAGCAGTACTCGCGCGCGATGCCTCACCGATTCAACATTGCTTTTTTGGCCAACATAGCAATAGATGAGCTGCCCCTTGGGTTTGTTTGGATAGAGGGCACTGAGCCAGGCCTCGACAGCCGATTGGACCGCGGTCTCCAGCAAATCTACGTTTGAGAGTGATATCGCATAGTTCCAATCCTGCGTTGCAATTTGATTCTGCACTCCAAAATCCGTTGGATACTTATCCAAATCCGCCCATGTCTTGTAATTCTGTATAAAGATCCTCTCTCTTTGCTGCGAGTCTATATCATGGATTTTGGCCTGAAGATATTCCAAGAACGCTCTTCTGGGCACAGCATCTTCGACAATCTCATAGCGGAGGATTTGCTCATTCCACTTCAACGCCGCTAACTCGTTTTCCAGAACAGCCAAGCAACGTTTGATCTCATTGAGACCCAGCCCACTGAAAACCGCTAAAGCTTGAACATGGTCTTCCTTGGAAGTCGCCTTAGCATTAAGTTTTGAGGTGAGAAGGACCGCCTTCAAAACCCTGACTTCCTTATTCCCTAGCTCGGGGCCATACTTGCTTAGAACGGTTTCGTAGGCATGAGCAGTGGCTCCAGCCTGCCCAAACCGTTCCGACGCCAAGAACTCCGCAAGCAAAGAGTCGTTACAGAGATCAACAGGTACAATGGCTCTACCATGCGAAAAGTCTGACGTTTCTACCTCATCATAGACCTCAGCCAGGAGAGAAAGGGCGGAACGCTGCTGTAGTGATTTTCCAACGGCAGAAAGCTTGTACAACGTCCAAACGGATAGTGGATGTAAGGGCCAGCACCCCTCGCATACCACCGTTTTGAACCTCTCTTGATCGTTCCATAGACCATGGTCTTCTAGCTCAGGGAACCACCGCTTCATTTTCCCATGAAGCCTAGCATATTCACCCCACAAGGACTGAACTTGCTTCCGAATTATGCCTGGTTGCTTCTTCTCCACTAGATTCGCCACTAGGGTTTCGATGTTTATAGATAGCCTTGCCTTTTGCGCTGCGTCATACCTGGTTACGTACCGATTCAGGTCGTCTTTTAACTCCGGTGCCACTCGCGACACGTATGCCCTTAGTTCGTATTGAACGAAGCAGACCAGCGTAACCGCCTCTTTATTTGCTTGAACGCACTCAAAGAGCTGCTGCAAGGCGCCAGGGCCTGCTATCTGTGGCCTCTGAACTGAGAACTCTAGGTAGCGACCGAATTCGTCGAACAGGATCAACAGGCCAGCATAAGGTTTACCTGGCCCGCAGAAGTTCTCGCGAGTCACTCGAACAAAATCGTGCAATGATTCCTGCCCCGCCGCAACTATGGGAGAACCAATTATCCTCGAGTAGATTTCGCTGATAGCAGAAAACGCTGATTCATCCTGCGCCTTCAGACGTTCTGTTATCGCTTCAAGCGAGGCATCGCCGAAAAACTCCTCAAAATGCTGTCTGTGCGTTCCATACAAGGACTTAGCAAAAGCCATAGCTGTCTTGAAGCGAGACCTTAGGTTCTCTAACACTCCGGTGTCGAGACCGTCCCGGGACAACCTCCTCAAGATCTGCCGAGTGATCTCTGTGTTTAGGTCGAAGTCCTTCATACCATTAATAGTAACAACCAAAAAAGGCTGCTCGACATTGCGGAGCAGAGAGGAAACCTGTGTACCGATTCGCGCATCAGCGCGATAGAGATTATCCAGGACCTTGCGGGCGGTTGGCGAACGAGGAGCGCTAAGCAAGCAAGATAAGGTAACGGTTAAGTGGGATTTGCCGCTGCCATATCCTGCAATGGCCAGCACAAATGGCTCGCCTGATTCCGCACCGGTTAGGCGCTTCAAAATGCCATGAGTAAACGATGCGGTGTCGACAAGCTTGCGACTACTATCGGGAAAATCTTCCGTGCTCACCCCGTGATACGTAGGGCCATGAAACACGAAGTGCTTTGCCGCTTTACTAGCCTGAGCTGGATCATCTTCAACCCAACCCACCTGCACGGCTCCGTTAAGCAGCAGATCTTTGCGAAAAGCCACAACATCGGACAGCCTCATCGCTGCGCCCCCCTAACTCAGACAGTCCCAAGCCGTAGGCCAAACCTGCTCTGAAAGCTTTCTCTTCTCTATAATCCAAGGCCTCATATGGCGGTCAACGGACACATTTCCTGTTTCACTCATCATGACCAAGGCCGCATCCACTTCCGACTCACTCCAGAAGCATATGTCAAACCATCGACTGGCCTCGTTGAGGTCGTTCACTGTGACCTGACTATCCTGGGGAAAAAACGCTTCCATGAGGCTCAGTAGATGAGCAGAGTAAGCGCTAGAATAACTACTCAAAAGAGGCGCTTTGGACCGTTTAATCAGGCCCTCTGCTCTAAGCACGGCGGCTCTACCCAATGCTGCATCGTCCAGATACGTAACCACCAAGGGGCCCGTCCTGTTTTTTCCGCCAAACACCGTTGAGAGGTATTCTTCCAACCGTTCTTTGGTAAACGACGCTCCCAACAATCCATGGGCAAACACGGCATTCCATGTTTGGGCGCCAATGTCGCTCCGACATAGATTGAAGTGAAGCAACCACTGCGTGAGTGGCTCACCCATAAAACGATCTTGTTGATAGACGGCACGACCAAAGGCAGTGAGGACAGGTCGCTTAACATCGCCTTCCTTGACCTCTATCAGTCCCATCCCCTGGGTATACCGCAAAATGGCTGGCATTTTGCCTGTATTGGGAGACTTTCCGATGGGAATACCCGTCTCGTAGGCCATCTCCATCAATGTGCCTTCTTTCCCAAGAGCTGCGTATTCCAGTATAGCCGCCAAATACCTTCGTTCAGGCATGAAAGTCAGATGAAAAGCGGGAGATAACACAACAAACAGCCTCCTAGCACCAACAACAAGGTCTATACTCTTTCTGTTAGGTCTCAAATTAACAGAGTTGCTTTTTTGGGGGTTTGTGTCACATTAGATTCCCATGCATATGGTTCGCAGGGCAAATTAACCTGCGATTTTTTCTTCCTTTGTTTGGGCCTGGGATTTGTTAGAATAGGGTTATGTGGTCCCGGGAGGTGCTCCATGCAGATCATCTATGACCCAGCTGCTCAGCCCACGAATATGCGGTTCAAGGCTTGGTCGAACCCCCAAGGCCGCGAGTATGCCCTGAATGTAGAATTGGCAAGCCTCACAAACACGGCTTTTACAAACGGTTCTACCTGGATGGCTTTAGCTGCCGGCTCATCTTGATTAGACGTTACTACTGCTCCAGATGCGGTGCCACCATCTCCTTTCTGCCCAGCTTCTGCATACCGAAATTCCAGTACTCGCTGCATTTTCTCTGGAAAGTGCTGCGACTTCGACTGGAGAAAGGGCTCACGCTTCGAGATTGCCTGCAAAGGCTTCTCAACACATTTCCGGAACTCTGGGTTGGCTGCCCCAGAGAATCAGCTTTTACGCCAAACGGTTCTTGGCCAACCTACCTGGCTGGAGGCAGCGCTCAGAAGCGTCCTCCCCGATATTGAGCTGGATCGGGACACCGAGGTATCCCGCTCCACCTTTTACCGCTACCTGGCCAACCAACCCAACTTACGAAACCCAGTTGGAGAAGACGAGAACGAGACCAAGCGCTTCGCGTACAAGTTCATCAACGAACTGTGGCAAGCCGATGTGATGCATGGCCCCCGCATTAGAGATGGGCGCAGAAAGCGGGAAACCTATCTAATTTGCTTCTTGGACGATGCCTCCAGGCTGGTACCCTACAGTGGATTTGCCTTTAAGCAGGATTTCCTAACACTGCGGCACTTCCTCAAAGAAGCGGTTATGCGCCGGGAAAACCAAAAATGCTCTACACGGATAACGCTAAGATTTACCGGACTCAACAGCTGGCACTGCTCCTGCCGGATTTGGCTGTTCGGTAGTCCATGCAAGGCCATATCATGCTGCTGGGAAAGGGAAGCAAGAAAGGTTCTTTAAAACAGTGAGAACAAGGTTTCTCAGCACGCTTAACACCAGTGAGCTCAGCCTGGAAGAATTGAATGAACGCTACTGGCGCTGGCTGGAAGAAGACTATTACCGCAAAAAGCACAGCGCTCTGGGTCAAAGCCCCCTCGAATTCTTCATCGAACAGGCTGACCGCATAGAGTACATCGGTGATCCGGGTGTTGCGGATGCGCTCTTTCTGCTGAGGGTTACCAGAAAGGTGCGCTCCAATGCCGCGCTGCAGATTAACAACGCCATTTACGAAACGGACTATTCACTGGCCGGCGGCGGGAAGGCCGACTGGTGAGTCTACAGCAAAAGAGCAATCTGATGAGCAGCTCCGCTCGAAGCTCTCGTAATTTGCCTGGCTACGAGATTAGCCTTTGCTGGAAGCAGTGACCAAATCTTTCAGCCCCAAGCAATTCCAGCCATCTATTCCATCAGCGGCGGTCTGCCCCGTGTTGTGAACAGCTTAGCCACCAACTGTCTTATCTACGCCTGTCAGCAAGGGCAACGATACGTGGATGAAGAATGCGTCTACCAGGCCGCCACTGAACTCAAACTCTAAACACTCAACGAACTCGGCCATCTTGAACTCTCAGGATGGCCTTTTCAAAACCCAGGCTAAATCATCTTGAGAAAAATCCTCCCGCGACCAAAGCAATGTGAGAAACACATCCTTTCCCTAAGCCTGCCCTGCCCAAAACATCGTGCGAAAAAAGGCTATTCTATTTCGAGAACTAACACTCTTTGTTCTAGTGACGTGACCCTAATCCTGAAGTATCTGTTCACCTCTAGGCTACCAGTCTGCTCGCTAAAAGCATAGCCGAGAGAATAGCACTCACCACGCTTGAGCGATGAAAGCCTTGCAACCCATTCTTCGGCCTTTCTTCCCGTAGAATCCGCAAGAATCTGGGAGAAAGCCCGTATCTCGGTATCAGCCGGCCTAAAGAAAACCTTGTGGCTCGCTTGAAACAACCTGTCCCTCTCTTCCTTTTCCAAGTTGCTGAGAGTTTGCGTTGCCAGTATCAGCGAGATACCAAACTTCCTCCCTTCTGTTAGGAACTGCCCAAGAGGGCTCTCCAGCTTGTGGCTCAGGTTTTGAATTTCATCGAGTACGATAATCCTAGGCTTGTTCTGGTCTCCCTGAGAACGATAATACCAATACAGGTCAATCAAAGAGAATTCGGTAATCAACCGTGCAGCGTTCTTCATGAAGCCCGTCAACTGGATAATATGCACCCGTGATTGCTCATCTGTAAATAGGTGCTCCCAGCTTTCAGGACGTTCTGCCCCAAAGGGGTTTGTGTCAACAAACGGCTGAATCTTGCTTATGACACCCGCAGCTGCCGAGCCAAACGGACCGCCTCGCGCGCTTGTTCTCTCAAGCTCATGGATCATGTCACGCAGAGTGAAGCGATCACCTTTCGCCCTCACTCCATTTCCGATGGCTCGGTAAAGGGCGGCTCTCTGCTGGTCCCCAAGTTGATAGACCTCGTCAAACACCCCGCTAACCCTACCTGCGATGGTAGCTGCATCTTCTTCAATACCAACATCGTCTATGAAGTTGACCTGTCTACGGAAGGGATTCACTTCTAGTGGAGTGACCTTGACAAAGTGTTGCTTCGGATTAAGCTTAGTCATTACAACATCTTCTAGCTGGCTGTTGGTAAATCCCGCTGTGTAGTCAAAGACCAATGTATTGCGCCCCAACTTGGCCAGCTCGCACATCAGTGCTTGGATCAAATATGTCTTTCCTGTTCCAGAAGCCCCAAAAACCAGAATATGCCTGTTTGGAAGCCCGGGGTGACCAAATTCCCAATAGGCATCCCTGCCGCCTGCTGTACCAGAACCCAGAAGTATTCTCTCAAACCCGTGAGGTCTTACCTGCACTTGGCTGACACAGTCTGCCGGTGTCGGCTGAGGCGGCTGATCCTCACTCTGCTTCGGGGGCATTGCCTCGTCTCCCACTTCCCTACTATCGGACCGCCCTCTCCCCAAATCGGATTCATCAGTATCTGCCACCAACGCAGCTGAGTCGGCAGGCGGGGCGAAAACCATCTCTTGTGAAGAAAACACTACAGGCAGGATATCGGCCAAGAAATCCGTTTCGTATCCTTTCAGACTCACCTCTCTCACAAACTCCATCCCTGCTGTGGCCACCTTGATAGGAAAGAGGCCGTAATCAGAATGGTACTCCCACGTGGCGCTTGACGACAAATGGCTGCTTGGATAGTCCGTCCAAATCGCCAGGACACCCGCCTGCCAGCGTACCGTGAAGAGCCCTTCGCTCAGTCGTTCTAGAGCAGCCAATGTCTCGTCGTACTCAGCTTTCGTAGTTCTGCCATGGGTGGAAACTAATCTGTGTAGCTGAATCCACCAATAACGCTGATCCGTCCGCTCATAGTCATCAGGTCTAGCGGACCTACGCGGCTTGAACTTCCCCACTAACTCACGCAAGCCGCTTTCCACCTGTTCCCTGGCTTTCTCGAGATATCCTTCAAATTGTTTTGCAAGCTTGCACTCAACAAGCTGAAGCGTTATGTCAAAATAACCATTCACGATCTCTGCGCGGATTCTCAATAAATCGGGCCTTCTCTCCTCCATTGGATCGTCAAACCAGTGCAAGAAGGCATCCAAAGAGATGAGCTCATCGCAGAAGGCATTCGCATCCTTTTTCAAAACCTTGCGAGCCACAGCGTTAGCAATCAGTTCCCTGACAAATCGAGCTCCTCCAGTCGCTTTCACTACGGAAAGCCCGGCGATTTCAGCTGCCTCCCTCACTAGAGCTGCTGCTATGGTGTTTGCCGATTCTTCGTCTGCGAGCCCCAGATCTTGCGAAATAACCGTGGAAACCCTCTTCTCGATGTCACCCATGGAAAACTGATCAGTAGATATGGTGAAGTTCATCTCTCCGTGGGACCCGACTCCAGTGCCAAAAGCTATGATTTCTCGTTTGTGCAGCTCAGCCGCGGTTGAGCGTAACAGCTGCTCATCGATGGAGGGGTCGATGCACACGACCCATCCGCTATACTCATATGTTTTGTCTACTATTGGCGCCCATGGCTCGAAGTCACTAGTACTAATGATGACATGTTGCTGACCGTCTACCGAGAACTGCTTAAGACTGGCCATCACCTGTGCGTGGAGTCCATTGAGCTGAAAACGAGGATTGGTGAGAACGCGCTCTCGTTGATGTTTCTTCCCCCCCCAAGCCATCGGTGAAGATACCTTTTCGACGATGGGGAACTTCTGGTAATCGTCGGGTAGAACTAGAGGTTCTACTGGGTGAAATTGACTTGCGGTCGATCGGATGAAATCTATGAAATAGAACACATCATACTCGTCTTGGCCTATCACCCTCTGGAATTGCTCAAAACCATCTTTCCGAGCAATCACGCGATACTTGATGGAAATCTGGCAATTCTCGTAGTGTCTCTTGGCCGAGCCTAATTCGGCTACCTGCCAGCGATCCTTCCAGGCGTTGACCCATCTTAAGACGCTATAGTCGTCAATTCCATCGGAAAAAATGGTTAGCTGAAGTGAATATGGCTGATTTGCTTCAGACGCTACGAGCTTTATGTAGTCATCTATCCCAGCAATCAGGGGTTGGATTTCTCCGCCGCAGTAGACGCCGATGTTGATGCCATCTTTAGCAAATGGATATAGTTCACAGTAATCATAAAGAGTCTGGTAGATGAGTCTAGAGGTCCGCGTTTCTCTGAATAGCCCGGCATCGTCTATCTCATCTTCATCTTCTTCTGCAACGTCTTCCTCGAGAAGAACCTTGGCAGCCAGCTTCGATATCTGTTCAGTTGGGTCGCCTAGCATATGAACATAGCCTAGTGACTTGATGTTGGTGTCCAGATTTTTGTTGACATCCGATAGTATCCCATATAACGGCCTCTGGATTTTCGCCAAGTCAATGATCCGGTCAAAATGCCTTGCCGTAAAGGCTCTGGTCGACACGCTTCTCAATGCTCGTTCTGCAGAATCAGAAAAGACTGTCGTGAGGTATATGCTTTGGTGCAGCATCATATCAAGCATCGCAGGATGAAGGGGCGTTACTACTGCTCCGGTTAGATAGTCGTTCCAGAGTGCACTTTCTGCTACGTTGCCATGCGGTAGGAATAAAAAGGCCTTAAGCAGAAAGGGACCTAAGACGCTCTCAGTGCTTCTCGCCAGGTGCTCCTTGACAACATCCCTGTAAGCTCTTCTAAGGTCAGGATATACATCCTCGAGAGCTGAGTAGAACCCGTTTTCTAAAACGCACCTTACAAACTGCTGGTAAGCGAAGGACAATGCAAGTACCTTGTTCCTTTCCCTACTCTCTAGATCCGGAACAAGACTGAGCAGGTCAACCATTCTGCCTCCTTTTCCTATACACAACCCCAACAACCTAGCAGCTTCGTCCTCATCCTTTGCCATGTACATTTCCGCCACAAAAGGCGCAGAGAAGACCGGCAAGGCGCTTTCGGATTTGCGGAATAACTGATATACCCATTCAAACAACGATATGACGAGACGCGAGTGATGATTAGCCGGAATGGGCCATACATACTGCTGGCGAAAAACCTCTCCGTCTTCAGTTTCTAAGATCACACTAAACTTGAACTGCGGCTCTACCCGGCTACTTCGTTGATATGTAAAGCCTGTCCCCGTCACAGGAGGAAGCAGTTGGGAACTGACCTCTACAGTTTCCTCTCCAGTATCACTTAAATCCAGCAAAACCCGTTCCTGAAGGAATTGGTCAACACCACCCAGCAAAGCGACTAAGAAATCACGTGCTCTAGTCCCGGATTCAACGACCTCTTCCTCAGAAACAGAATCAAAATCGTGCCGAAAGTGTTCGCCCACAAAACAAACACGGCTTAGCCTCTCTAGGGCTACTCCCCTTGATTGGCCTTGCTCTCTCTTAAACCTGCCGAGGGAATCCCAAAGAGCGTTTAGGAAAACCTCCGGGATCGTTCCCCTTAACCTTTTCGGCCTATGCCGCTCCACAGGGTCAGTCTTCGTTTTGAAACCCAAGACCTTGTCGAGTATAAACGTGAAGTCCACCTTTTTCAAATCAGAAAGCCGTTCCTTCCTGCCTGTATCTATATAGGTCTTAAGAACATCGAGCAACTCTTCTACAGAACCGAAAGGGCCTAAGTCCGATTTCTCCAAGTCATCAGCCGGAGAATCCTTATCCGCCAGGCTCCGCCGATAAAGGTCGATCCGCTTTCTGGCCCTCTCGCGATCTCTAGCTTCCAGGAACATCGTGTAGTTGAAGAATTCATGCGCACTCGTTATGTATTTGCTTAGGTTCTTTCGGGTTCTTCCGCGGCACAATCCTTGCAGGTTGGGGAGCCCAAAGTCCCCTAGATCGCCCAGAACGACCCGATATGCATCACTACCGACCATAACATCTCGGAATTCTGTGTCCAAACGCTCCAGATAGGAGCTTATTGTCACCAGGTCGGCCAAACCAAGATCGTAAACACTTCTGAGGAAATCAGACATCTGGGTGAAATCTGATAGGCTGTCTTCGGTATTCACATAGTTTCGCAAGGCCTGTTCAATCCAAGGCACGAAACTCCTGTTCAGACAACTCTCCCAAACGCTTTGCTGGTCCAAACGAAAGAAATCTCGCAAACTCTCTTTGTCATGGATATACTCGTAACCCGCTAGAACAATCACGAGGCAATCCGTGGACTCATTGCGCATCAAATTCCGCAGGCTCGTCAAGTTATCGCTTTCGTTGTACCAGCCCTTCTCGGCTATCAGTTCGAAATGCCGCTTCTCCTTGGGAGCCGATGAGTTTCGCCATTCCTGCCCAAGTCGAAAAGGAATGCCGTACTTCAGGGCAATGGTACGGTCCAAGGTCCTCTTGACCCTGTCGTCTAACTCCACTCCAATCCTAACCAAAATGTCCGACGGATATGCCGGCAGAACAAACCTGAATACACCTTCCCGACGAGTCTCTAGCTCCTTCCAGATATGGTCTATCAGAGTGTCAGCTAGATATTTCATCCCTGACTTCCTCCTTCGCCTGAACCATGTCAAAGGTGTTCGTGACAACCGAATAACCATCGGAAAGCTCAGTTAGAAATCCGCCTGCCCGCAACATCTCCCGAAGCCAGCTGCTATCCTCATATTGCGTGGACAGATTCGGCGGAAGGTTGCTCCAGAGAATGCTATCACGTAAGTTCTCTCCTTCCACAGCTATTCCATGATTTCTGTATAGCCGGTCAAGGAAATCGTCATAAGAACAACTCTCTCTCGGTTCGAGTAGGGTCAAGACAAAGTATCGTAATAGAGAATCGGTCATGACAAACCTTGCGCCCGGCCCTTTATAGGGCACGATCATGCCCAATCTCTTACCCAGAAGACGAAATAGCTTATACCCATACTTGTCATCCGCTTCTTTGAGAATCTGATCGATGGTCCTACGTCCAGAAGGTTCCTCTATCTCCTTGGCGTTTCGAAGTAAAGCATCGCTACGTATGGCCTTTTGGAGGAGGCCAAGTATCACCTGAAGGTTGCGCTGTGATGTAAGCATCAAGGACCGGGAAGGGTTAAAGGCAGGCGTATATATCCAAGAATACCCAAATCCTCCCCCAAGACGGGTGCTCTCCCGAGCGGTCCTTGCACTCTGTGCGCACAGGCTACGCAAAACTTGCAGCGCGCAGCCCGTCATCATCAGCTCTAGCTTCTCAACGGGATCAAGGGCCGTGAGGAGAAGCCGTTTCAACTCCAGGGCAAACAAATAGCCTTCTTGCCAGCTCTCTTCAGGACACCATTCACAATCAAGCCAGCGGGAGTTCTGGGATGCCATCTTTGCCGTTTCTGGATCTAAGCTTTCTATATGCTTCACTAAGCTGTTAAGAATCCCATCATGGCGTCCGTACAACAGCTCCAGCCCACTCCGCAAGTCCTCGTGGAGCGCCCTCAGACACCGTTCCCGCTGGCTCACCCTGAAGGATCTCGAAAAGGCCTCAACTTCCGTTTGGTCCCTGGAAAAAGCATTGCATAACTGCAGGTACAAGACTTCACCACCGCGTGCCAGGAAGTTCCGGCGACTTGTGCTGTAATACTTGTTGAAGTCTCTCAGACTGTCATGCCATGATGACACGGGATCGTTCTTAGCCTTTGTTTCATTCCAAATCGTCTCTGGTGTCAGCAAGCTGGTAGCTATGGGGAAAAAGCTTTGCGCACACCATGTCCTGGTAAGGCCAGCCCCCTTGAAACCCCGCAAAAGGTCTTCGAGCCATTCTACGACTTGCTCTCCATCATAGTTAACAGAGTAGATCTCCTTCTGGAGCATATGCCAAAGCCTTTGAAAGTGGTCTATATGCACTTCGTGTCGCGTGTCTAATCGTGAGCTGCTAAGGAAGGCAAACAGCTTCAGGTTCATTTTCAGGATGGGTCTGTAGGACAACTGTCTACCATCGGGCCATTCTTTGATTTGCTCGAGGGCTGGAAGCGGCCCTGCGATGCCGTTATGCGCCTCGCCGATTTTCTTTTCGGAATAGACAACCAACAAGAATTCGACGAGCAACTCCGGGATCGGCTGATCTACTATGAACCTTTTCCCAAAGAGCCTTATGGCTGGATTTGAATCCTTAGAAACGTCTACGCCCCGAGGAAAAGGGATCGGCAGATACTCCTTCATCTAGAGCACCTCCACGCGGCCATCTTCTAACAGCAGCCGTTTCAACTCTATTCTCCGTCCCCGGCCCACAATAAGCAGCTGCAACTCATTGCGGGGTTTCAGAACATTCTCACGCTCAAACTCTGTCAGGAGCTCAACTTTGAGCCTCTCCAGACGATCGGCGTAAAAAGCTGAAAGCTCTTCGGCGACTTCTCCTTTGTACCTTCGAGCGACGTAATCCAGGAATGGAAGATCTAACACTAGTTCTATGTCCCTATCCCGCTTGCCACGGAGATACTTCAGAGCCAAAACCCCACCAAAAACCTCACCGATTTCATACCGTGGTTTGACAACCAATCCGAAGTCATCCACCTTGAAGTCAGCCAAAACCATCTGCGTACCTGACGCATACGATCCTCTATTTAGAGTCACAAAAACCGAGTGCTCATCGTAACCCCCTTCGGGAAACCTCAGGCCAGTGAAAAACTCTTGGAGCACCTGCATGATCTGTTTCCTGAGAGAATGCTCAGCTCTAGCCGGAAGGGAGTCGTTCTTACTACAGTACTCCACATACTCAAGCAACAACTCCGAGCGGAGGAAGGTCGAGATGAACCGCTCTCTCTGACGTGCATTCTCAAAGGGGTCGAAAAAGAAGGCATAGCGCCTCATCTGTCTCCGATTGACCGCACCCTTGTTTTGCGTAATCAGATTCCACACGCGTTCGTGTGCGCTATCGGCCTCTCTGTGCACCCTGGGTTCTTTTAGCCAGGTGAGGCGTTCGAATTGCGAATCGAGAATTGTGCCCAATCCCATCTCTCGAATCTTCCGAATCGCATAAAGCTGCTTTGCCCGGGTTAACTCGCAGCTGCCGTCATCACCAAAAAACCTGTTGAAGAAAAGCTCCTTCGTCAAGCTATAGTCAGCACCGATCACTGACCTTCTACGAATCCCATCACAATGGAAGCCACCCGTTAAGGCATAGGCGAGGTGCCCAGTCATGTGTCGCATCGTCAACCGAGTTCCATATTCGAAGAGACGCCTGTAGAGAAGCTCAAGACGTTCAAAGAAAATGCCTTCCCGTTCTCGTATCAGATTGACATTGACATAGAGGGGACAGTTCATTGGATTCTCGCAGTCTACACAGCCTAGCCAGTTCTCTTCTGCAACCATCTTCCGCAAAACCCTACAAGCTGTTTTGATGCTGTCTATCCGCCCAAGGTTAACCACGTAGAATCTGTCATCAAACAATGACTGGGGAGCATCAGCCTTTAGCGCATTCAGCAGCGTACTTTCGTCTTTCTCACCTTGGAAGACCCTCTTGAGGCTTTCGAGAAAAGTGCCAGTGTTTGTTACAATAAGGTAGACAAAATCTCTTCTGTCCTTAGCGTCTGAAACCAGCACCACCTGCTGTTCCCTAGGCAACTCACTCATGTCCTTCACAATCACAAGACCAACGCCGGGGATCGTCTCTATCGGCTTCAGCGCTCGCTGTTCGCCGCTCACTCTTCGGAATATTTCCAGGGCGATTGTGGTCTTGCCATCGCCGGCATTACCCGTCAATACCACATTCCTACGCTCGCTGATAAGCTTCTCATAGATGGTATCTGTAACAGGATTCTTCACATGGATTCTTTGGAACTGACCGCTTAACACCTGGTGCTCGGCGGTGGCGTTTTCGTTTAGCGCAGAGTTATTCGAGAGAGTGTTCAGATAGGCAACGTACTCGCCTTGTTCCGGAGATTCGCTAGGCGCGAAAGTCGCATGTGATGGCCTGTCGCCTAATTGTGATTGCTCTCTCCTATCCGAATCCTCAGTAAACGCCGCGCGCATTTCCGCAACACTCTTGAAGCGCTCCTCAGAATTGGTAGCCACGGCTTTTCGCAGCCACGTACGGAGATATTCCGGCAACTCCGTAAAGCCATCTGGTAGTTCGGGTTCATCCCCTACAGCAGCCCACCGATATGGCAGACATCCAAAAAGCCATTCCCACAGAGTGACTCCCAAAGCGTAGAGATCACTCGACTGGGAAAACTGAACATCTGAGCCCGATACGCTGTCAGGCGGCACATAGGGACGAGTTCCCTGAAAGGTTCCGATCCTTGGTTCGCCAGCAAGTGTACAGTCAATCAAAACCGGTTTGTTATCGTGTGTGATCATGATGTTATCCGGTTTGATGTCACAGTGAAGCAACGGCGACCTAGTACCCTCTTCATCCACGAAGTTGTGAAACGCTCCCAGTGCTTCCATCAAACCCAATGCGATAGTCCTGAAATCCTCTAGACTAGGTCTCTGGCCGCTCTTGATGAGGCTTCTCATGGACTGGCCCTCGATATAACCGATCGCCAGGAAATACCGCTGGTTTCTCCAACGCCCGTAGTCCTCTGTCCGAATCACGTAGCTCGAGTTTAACCAGCTCGTAATCATCAGTTCTTGCTGCCATCTCTCTCGCGGGATGTCTGGCTTGAAAATCTTGAGGGCCACGATTCTGTCTTCAGGCTCTTTTCCCATATAAACCTTGGTCTTCCCCTTGTAGACGTGCGCCTCGCGTCCTTCTCCAATAAGCTCGATGATCTCATAGGTGTCGTGCGTCGATCCTGGGGCGAACACCTCAACCTCGGGTTGGACCACTGTGTTCCTTCTCTCCTCTGCGAGTTCAAACGCCTCGAGAATAGCGTCAAGGTCTTTGATCCTCGCAGACCGGTCTGCTATCAGCATGCCGGAAATGACACTGACTTGAGTCTTGGACAGACCGACCTCTTCGAGTTTTCTCCTTGGTTCGGCAGAGAGTCTGCCTCCCTTTGCAATGTACTCGCTCACGGTCCTGAACGGTCGCTCCCCCGTAAGCAACTTATACGCAATGATGCCTAATCCGAAGTAATCAGTGGTTTCGTCAATGTCTTCCCCGAACAAAATCTCTGGAGCCATGTACCCATCATCACTGATTGAGGTTGGGTCCTCAATAACGGTAACGCGGTCCTCTTCGACTATGTAGGCCAGATCAAAATTCATGAGCTTGGGCCGGTTATCGATCAGCAATATATTCTGCGGTTTCACGCCTCGATGTATTATGTTACACTCGTGAGCCCGTATTAGCGCGCTCAAAATGCCTTGACATATGGAAAAGGCAGTCTGCCGATCCGGATTTTCGGTGGTCATATCAAGATAATCGCGCAGAGTTCCCGTATCCGACCAGTCCGATAACTCGACTACGCCATGCACGTTATCCTCAACGACTTGGACCTGCAAGACGTTCGGATGATCACCAATCGTCCAAACGGACTTGAGGGCGTTATAGGCTTGCCGCAAAAAGCGCTTTTTCTCGTCACCCTCGTAACCAGCTGGTGCCCTAAAGATCCGCAAGCGCTTTAGACCCTTAATGTGGCCATCGGCGTGCCGCCCGAGCAATTCGAGACGCTCGGATGTGGCAGTTAACGTCTCAACAATCTCGTAGCCAAGAATGACATCGGGAACACTGTCTTTTGGCTTGCTCAAAGCATGCAGGTGGTCTGCAATCGCGTCGATTTGATAGTCTGCCAGCACTCTACTTTCATGCTTGCTGCTCCGCCTGTTCACATAGCTTATGAAATCTGAAACGGAAGCGAACGTTGGGTTCACCTTTCCTTCGTCCGCCGCGCCTTTGGGTGAATCAGCGCCTTCCACCGTAGCATCTGGATGCGTTAACACAACCACGGACTCAACCCAAAGATTGGGATAGGTGGGGAACTCTCTCTCATACAGTCCTTTCAGAACCTTGCACTTGTAGATGTTAAGAGCATGGGGATCTCTTCTGTAGGTCCTCTCGTTGATGCGCCAGTCATACGAAGCAATCTCGATATGTCCACTCCAGTGCTTAAGTTCAACCACGAAGATGTTAGTGCGCGAAACGATAACCAAATCATATTCGTAGTAATGATTGGACTGTGGATCATGTATAAGCAGATTGCTCAAAACACGATAGGCCTTTTTGTCTGAAAAATGTCGCCGTATCTCATCGATGGAGTTTTGCTCGTGGACAAAGAGGCTTGTAACGCTCACCATCTAGGACTCACCCCGTCATTCGATGCACAAATTAGTCATGGTTTCCCCGACACGCGACGTACGTGAATTTAACAACAAAAGGAATCATTTCTTACTTCTACAAGACAACTAAGAACCCTCTAGTATTGTCGCTTTTAACTGCCAATAAAGTCTCTTATGGGAAGTCAACACTTTCCCGGACATTCCTTAAGTGTTGCTAATCACGCTCTTTGACCGCATTTTGCTCACGATAGGTGGCCGGCAGAGGCAAAGCATTGCCCCTGCCTAGAAAGCAAACTCCTGCTCAATCACCACTCGAACCGTGTAGTCATCAATTAGCCGTTTTCTCTCTGCAAACCCAGCCAGCAAAGATGCCAAGCAGACATTGTTGATCTTGCGAGGAATACCCTGGGTGTAGTCATGAATGATCTCGATGGCCGCATCTGTGAACAAGGCGTTGGCTGCCCCGGCAACATGCAGGTGATGGGCGATGTAGCCCTTGGTTTCCTCCAAGGACATCCCCGGAAGATGGAACCGCAGGTTCAACCTCTGCAC
>LSQX01316666.1_pt1 | contig 18738 bp, 27 predicted proteins | sample 654561 | NCBI WGS metagenome assembly LSQX01 (sample SAMN04489861, study PRJNA283612) | anaerobic digester metagenome | isolation source: 4 biogas reactors fed with cattle manure at either 37C or 55C with and... | place: Denmark: Kongens Lyngby | collected 2014
TTTCTTCCGGGATGGCTCCATTCGTATATTACCAGGCTTATCTGTGTTACATTCTGGTAGGTCTGGCCGAGTACTTTCGTCCATGTTACAGAATTGTTGTTTTGTTCCTCGACGGTGTATAATACACCGTCTTTATCATAAATACTTACAAAAAAATGTACCGGCCATTCTTCTCGCTTGCTGTCGCCTACTACCCGGAAGCGGTCTACTGTGCGGGCCGAAAATTTAACGTTTAGAATTGGCATAGGGGTTATAAATTTGCTATCCATGCCAGATAGCTGCTTACTCCACCAGCCCATCTGTATATAGCGGGCTTCCTCCGGGCCCGGTGCGGGCTCATAGCCATCGCCAAGCACCCAGGAACCGTCAAGCGAAGCAAACTTTGCTGAAGGGATGTCTATGCCGTCAGCTACCTGATCCGGGTAGCTGTGTCGCGCACTAATAATGCTGGTGACGGTTACAGATTGGTCCATGAAGGGATCGGTATAGTCTATCGCTACCCTTGCATATACACGCCGTTTGTCGGCTTGCATCTGGTTATGAAAATCCTGCGTAACAGGATACATAGGTCGTTCCTCCCTCATGCTGCCTTTGCTGCTCTCATACTGCCTTTACTGTTCTATAAACGAAATGCTTACTTCCTCCCAGCGGCGGATACCGCCAACCGTATGCCATAGACTGGTGACAATGTTGCCAGCCCTGCAAACCATTGTCTTGAAGCCACCGACATCGGGATATTCTAAAGTAAAAAAGGGCTTGTTGGCCATTATGGTATTTAGGATTAATTCATATTCACTGTCAGGTATCATTTTCCAAGAGATGTCTACCTGCCGCTTGGTGGCTATAGTTTCCACAACTAACTTACCCGAAGCCACACGTTCCGATCTTTCAATATCAAACAAGCTTATTTTTATATTGGTTTGTGCCTTAACCGGTACCCCAGCTATTTTGAGCATAATTACACCCCTTGTGGCCGCATGATAAGATCGAAGCCCTGTCGCTGTGCTTCACGGATTAGTTCAGGAAGTTGCTCTCTTGCCAGTTCCCTGTTGTTGATTTTGATTACTACATCTCTGTTGCTTGCCGATGAAGAAGCCTGTGTTAAACGAATAGCGTCCATCATTGCTCGGTAAACGGCCTGAGCTGTAGCATCGGTATCAGAAACTCCAACGCTGCCTGAAGTATAGTTCAAGCTAATACTGGGATCAAACAACCTTGTCATGGCACTATCAACCACAGCTTGAGCCCCCGAAATCCCCCTGGCAAGCCCGGTGGTAATGTTTTCACCAATGCCCATAAATATGCGTGACGGGGAGCTAATACCCAAAACACCCTTGACTCCACTAACAATGCCGCCAACGAAGTCAGATACTTTATCGCTTATCCATTTGCCCATGGATTTTATACCGTCCCATAACCCCTGCACTAGATCTTTACCAATATCAAAAAGCTTACCGGGCAAACTCTTGAAAAAACCAATAACATTATTCACTATCCCCGGCAACTCCTTTTTAGCCCAGGCCAGCAGGTCTTTGCCCCAGCTTCCCACAATCCGTAAGCCTTCGACAGCCCATTCGCCCAGCTTTTTCAATGCTGCCAGGAGCCATTCCCATATTTTGCCGGGAAGCTCTTTGTAGAATTTTATTATATTACCGATAAACTTCGGCACCTCATCTATTGCCCATCTCACAGCATCAATACCAAACTTTATAATATGCCCCAAGACTTTTCCAAGCAGTTCGCCTATTTTCCCGGGCAGTTCATTAAGGAACCCAACAACCTTGCCGGGAAGCTCGCGGAACCACTGCAAACCAATATCTATTGCTTTTGGGATGGTTACTGTAAAAAAATCTACGATCGCACCCCAAACCCTATCCAGGACCTCTTTGATTTTGTCCCAATTTTTGTAAAGCAAGATGCCGATGGCAATAACAGCTGCAATAGCACCGACAATCAATAGCAAAGGCCCGCTCGCAGCCCCGGCGATGGCAGCCCCAACAATTTTTACAACAGCAATAATCTTTGAGATAATCGGTATAAGCACACCGATTGCAGTTGCAATCTTCCCTGCGATCAGTATCACCGGCCCCAAGGCCGCGGCTATAGCAAGAGCGGTAATAATAAACTGCTGCCATTGCGGATCGAGGTTCGCAAACCATTCAGCTATTTTCGCAATGCTTTCAACAAGCCGGTCAATCATCGGGATCACAACATCGCGAATCGTATTACCCAGAACCTCGCCCAGGACAATACCGGAGTCGATCAGTCGGTCTTTTACCAGGCCCAGCTGGTCCCAAAGGTTATTCATTTGCTTCTCGGCAACCTCTTGCGTTACGCCACCCGCACTTCTTAGTTCTTTTTCATATCCCCTGATGGCCTCACTATTGCCCATCAGCATCTGGATACCGTTTAACGCCTGGCGGTTAAAACCCATTTTCATCAATGTGGCTCTTTGTTCTTCAACTGACATGCCACCCAGCGATTTTTCCAGGTCCTCCGTAATGTCGGCCAGGTGCTTCATATTGCCTTCGGTGTCAAAAACCTCGACGTTATATTCTGCAAAAATATCTTTATTGATAATTGCCTGCCGCGACAGACCCTCCAGTGAGGCATTCAGGGTCGTCCCGGCTTGCCCGCCCTTGACACCCTGGTCGGCGAAAACAGCCAGGGCCGCAGCGCCTTCCTCTACATCCTTGTTCAGGTTCCGCAGGGCCACACCAGCTTTTTCGGTCAGCGCTTCGGAAAACTGCTCCGTGTTGGCGTTGGCCAGTGTAGCAGCCCGCGTTAGAACGTCGGTAACACGGCTCAGGTTTTCCAGGTTTTCTGCTGCATCTTCAAAGGCCATACCCAGCGCCGACTGAGCGTCGGTGGCCAAGTCTGTGGCCCGGGCCAGGTCGAAGTTGCCAGCTTGGGCAAAAGCAGCTACCTGGGGCAGTGCGGCTATGGATTGTTCAGCGTCCAAGCCAGCGAGAGCAAGAAATTCAAATGCTTCTGCTGCTTGGGTTGCACCGAAGCGAGTAGTCTTGCCAATTTCTCGTGCTGCAACCTCCATCTTTTTGCGCATATCATCTGATAGATCGCTCATAATCGCGGTTGATTGCGTCATTGTGCGCTCAAAATCGCCGAACACTTTCAGCGCGGCGCCTCCAGCCGCAACAAGGGGAACAGTGATTGTCCCGGTCATGAACTTGCCCAGGGCTTGCATATCTTTGCCAACATCCCTGAACATTCTGCTAATATCTTTGGTGTCTTTTTTCACCTGCCCCATGATCCGATTAAATTCGGAAGCTTTGGCACCAACAACAACCATAAGTTTTTTTTCGGCCATCACTGCACCCCCTTATTTGCCCTTCTATCCTCTGCCCCCAGCATAAGGGCCCAGGCTAAAGCATTTTGCGCCATCTGGTCGTCAGTCATGGGTCCTTTTTGTTTTTGTTTATATTCCGGCAAAATATCGTCAATGGTAAGTAGGTTTTCTGTCTTGCGCCAGTGATTTACTATCAAAACGGTTTGCCATGCAATTCGGAACCACTCCTGTTCCTCGCGCCAGTTATAACCTTCGATATACAAAGAAAATTCTGCCGGTGTCATCCGCCAGAATTCCCATAGTTTTAAACCAATTTTTGCTGCCACCTTCTCCTGCTCAGGCAAAATGTTTGAAAAGCGGAGATCGGCTATTCCGCCGTCTCCGCTTTCATGTTTCCCTCATCGTCGAGCTCCACAAAGCTAACTAGCCCACCCTGTTTTAAGGCCGTATGCACCTTTGCCATAAGTTCTTCCAATGTCCCGCCATCGCGGATAAAATCACCAACAAACCGGCCAGCACGTTCAACAGTCAGTCCTCGTTCCTGCCATTTCAAGCCACCCCAAACAAGTAAGCGGATAGAATTAAAGCCAACCCGGGTTTCATTAAACATTGCTCCGATGCCCAGCCCAGCCTGCTCCTCAATGTCGGCAATAGCATTAAAATCATAACGCAGTTTCCGGGACTTTCCGCCAAGTTCGATCTCTACGCCACGCATGGGTTAAGCCCCCGCCCGGTAAACTTTGACAACGTAAACTTTCGGTGCCTTGTCGGGCTCCCATGCCTTGATAGTGATCGGGTTGAGTTCTTCGGCAGTAAGCTCAATATCGCTGGACGCACTGCCGGAAGTTATTTTCGCGCCGTTAACAGTGATGGTGTGCCCATCAGCAGTCGGGGTAACTTTGATTGCGTCATCAGCATTACCAACCGAAGCGAAGTATTCGTAAACATTACCAGCGAAATCAGGGGTTAGGGTACCTTTGCTCAGGGTCAGGGCGGACAGTCCTGCCGATTCGTCCGTTTCGATGACGGGTTTGCCTGTAACCTTTATAACAGCATTAAATGTCATTTTGCCATCAACCGGGGCCGGCCCAACCTTAAAACTCTTAACATAACCATTAAACCTAATACGCAGTTCCGGAACAGTAGGAAATTTGATTGTCCACTCCTCGGGAACGTCATTGTCCACAGCAGCCAGAAGCCCCGTCTGGGTGTCATCAGTAGGAATGAGATGCCCTTCGACAGGCACTTCGCCAGCTTGCTTTAGTCCTGGAATAAACTCCCGGAAACCTTCGGGGCTATCATGATCAGTAACGTCCACGTCGTCCCTGGATGTCTCCGGCGGATCGATGTTTAAAAGACGGGCTACACGCTCTTGCCCACGCCATAAGGTTGTCCCATGGGTTTTTCGTGCAACAGTATCGCTCATTGTTTTTTACCTCCTTCGTGATAGACAACTTCGTGATACGCAATTGCCAGGTCAAGGGCAATATGGTGAATCAGGGTTTCATATTCAAAGTTTTCAGATTCGTCCTCCAGAAAAACACTATCAATATCATCTATTTCAGCCGGCCAAGATTCCATGCTCTGTCGCACTAATCCTGCCATGGTATCCGCTTGGTCCGGATCCGGGCTAAAACAAGATATTTGCAATGTCGCGTCGGTTAGACCGGTATAACCGTCATGATCATAATGCGGCGTTTTGGATATTTGCCAGATGATGATATGCGGTGGTTGTAACGCCTGGTTTCGGGGCAGGCGGTTACCGCGGTATATGCGCGTGCCGGTAATCGCCTTTAAAGCGCTCACGGCCAGCAGCCGTCTGGCTGTTTCCACCTTCAGATTCACTCCATCGCCTCCTCCAGCAAATTGCCCACTGCCTTTTCTATGTGATTTAATACACCGTCCTTTGTGGCATTATAAGCATCATCAACAAAACGGTTCGGCGGCATCACACCAGTATGAGTAATAAACGCTGCCTGTCCGCCTATTATTACCCGGCGTGGCGGGTCTACCTTCCTGGCGCCGGATGTTCCATGCACAACCAGCCAGGCGTGCGGAGCTGGTTTTCTGTCTATCGCCGCTATAAAAGGAGCCGGGTCACGACCATAGCGTTTGAGCTGCTTTGTTTTTATGGCCCTTTTCAACACGCCGGGGGCCTTTTTCGAGCCCAGCCCACCCCGGTTGTGACTTTCCTGTTTTCGTACCGGCGCCCTTTTCCGCATTTCGGCAGCAACGGTCTGCGCCCCCTTTTTCAGTTCGGGTTCAATTTTAATAGGGTGCATGCCTTCAATCATTCGATCGATGGTTTCAATGAAATCGTCTATACCTTCTACTTCGATTGTAGGTTCAAGAGCCAATTAAATCACCTCTTTCACGATCAAGACCAGCTCTCGGTTAAGATCCGCCACGTTATCAATTGGAGGAATAATCTCGTACGTTCTGTTATTTACCTTAATCCGCATATCCTCACGAATGCCAGGCATATAGCGCATCATCAGGCGCCGCACGCTTATGCCATGTTGGGCCTGCGCTTCCCAGAATTCCCTGCCCCAGGGCGCTTTTTGGAAGCCTACCGGGACGCCGGCTTTAAAAACCTCGTATTCTTCTTTCGGGTTACCGTCAATGTTAACAGTCTCCTTTGGTTTTAAAATATCCGCTCTGTGACGCAACTCCCCAGCTTTAATCATACCGGCACCACCCTGTCCAGGTCGAGCAATCGGGTAACACCAAAGGGGATTTCACGGTTGAATTTCTCCGCCCCTGCCTTCCCGGTCAGGCTCGTCGCTTCACGATTTAGATGCCACTCTGCAACCAAAAGAAGAATAGCCTGCCTGACACGTCGTGGAACTTTTGCTACTTCGTCATGCCCAGCAGCAAAAGTAATGCAGATGCCGCTTGCCGGTCGCAGGTCTGCCGGCCAGGGAACCAAAGGGATAACCCGACCCGGTTCGCTACTGCAATCCACAAAGTAGTCGGCTTCGTCAACATTGTGCTTTTCGTTGTCCCGATCGTAGTATTCCACTGATTCGACTTCCTGCAGCGGCGGGCGGGGGATTTCTAAAACGCTGGGCCAGCTATCCAGCCAGAGTTCCCACTTTTGCGTAAGATAAGCCCTGTTTTGGTATTCCTCGCAGGTTTCCCGGGCTGTGACAATCAAATCGGCAATGTATTCCTGTAAAGTATATCCTGGCTCAAGATACATATATTCATTTAAATGGCGAATAGCTTGCTCCAGTGTTATCGGTTCAATTTCTGGAGGACCAATCAATTTCAGGGCCATATTCTCACCGCCTTTCTGCGATGCCTTCTAACGAATATACAGGTAAACAGTGCCTTTTTTTGCCACACCGGCATCAGCAACCTTAAGAGTTAATTTATCGTTTGCAACCACGCCCAAATCTGCCCGGCCAACTTGTTCGATATTCGCATTAGAGCGATCTTTTCCTGCGCCCATTAAAACATCGGTCTTATCCTCATCGTCAATGGTAATGTCATACAAGTCCGTGGGCACATTGGGGGCAACACCGGGAATAGTTACCAGCCGCTCAATAACACCATTGTATGTTTTTAATGTCGTACCCGCAGCCGTGCCTGCTTCACCATCAGTGCCAGAAATCCAGGAGAAGGCGATCTTCTTAACTTGCCCAATGGTTTCTTCAGTAATAGCAACTGTTCCAGCAGCCATATAATCACCTCATCGCCTTACGATTCTTCCAGCAATAATGCTGTCACTGAGATTGCCCCGGTGCCGTCGCCCCCAGCTTTCGTCGCCGTAACAACAAGCTTTTCTCCGGCTGTTATCTGCCCGGCAAACACGAACACGGAACCAAGAGCCGCACCGGTTAATTTATCAGCAGTCATAATACAGGTTGCTGAAGATTCATCGCCAATAGTAAATTCCGTCTGGGTGCCACCGGTTCCATTGTCAAAAGCTTCGGTTACAATAACAACGCAGATACAGGCCCGCGCCACAGGGTTGACTGCTGATAAATCCTGCGCACCATCGGTTGCTTTATCGTAGTTGGCCGAAACACCCAGGCCGGCGGCCACCAGCGCGCCAAGTCCGGCACCGTTGGCAAGCTTAGCAGCAGTGATGGTATCATCCGCAATCTTGCCGCCTGTTACAGTTTTATCATCCAGTTTGGCACCCGTTATGGTTTTGTCCGCGATAAAGGCATCAGTGGAAATGGCATCTGGCGGAAGCGCAAGGTTGCCGGTCGCTGCAAAGATCATTGCGCAATTATCCCCGTCAATCCTAAAAATCTCCAAGCCGGCGGCGTTCATGAATACCAGATCGCCGTCAATCCAGGTGCTTTTTACGTTTTTCATTTCTACCCATCTCCTTAGAGTTATTGGCAGTGGTTTCTGCCCGGTAAAGCTGAGAGGGAGCCGTTTGTGGCTCCCTCTTTTTTTGGCTTACTAGTCATAAATTGCCGTTTCCATCGGCTCATTCTTGTAGCGCGGCTGGCTCAGGATGTAGGTTACCGACCGCGCAGTGTCGTCGGCAGCTCCTACTGCGGATATATCAGCCAGCAGGCAATCAAATCCGCCGGAAACATCAAGATCTTCTGCTGCGAACTCAAACACGTAAGTCATATCGGAAACGTTCGGGGCTACAAAAGTGTTGGCCGGGGCAGCTTGTATTTCCCGACAAAGGATATCCTCGTCCACAAAAAAATTGGCGCCTATGAGATTAGAGGTAGCACCTCCCGCCCCGGCAAGCACTTCGTTGGCCACAAATACGATCCCGTTCCAGGTATGCACCACCAAATGATCGGCATAGATTTCGTGGATTACCGCGCTGCCCGCGCCGGCACCCGTAACAACCTCGCCCACAACATAGGGAACAGCATTCCTCGTCGCCGGGTCAAAGTAGAGCCGTGCCCCGGTGCGCCAAATCGCTTCAAAGTTTAAGGCTTTTGCGCCATCACCGGCAACGTTCCTGGCCTGCTGAATACGCAATGTCCGGGTTGTAACCGCAGTCCCGATCTGCAATACCACACTACAACGATTATAGTTTTTCAATGAAATATAATCCCCGATATGAATCAAAGCATTTTCAGCTGCAGCCCCCGGGGGCACTGAAGGCACAACCGTAAAATATCCCATTCTTTCACCTGTCATGATTAATTACCTCCTATATTATTTTAGAAAACTAAATTGTTCGGAAAAAAGGAAGCGGCTAAACCTTATAAGACCGCTTCCTTGATTAAATCTCCGTTTAACGAGCCGCCAGCGCCACAAAGGGGCTCTGCGAACCGGCACCTTTATAAGGCGTGAGCGGCCTGTTCCAGATCGGCTGCCCGTTTACACGGTAAATGAACCGGAAGGTCTGCTCGTCCCAAACAAAGCGCACATGAATTGATACAGCACTTTCCATGGGGCCTTTGTCAATGAGCAGATACTGGCTGAGGTCGGCCAAGATAACATCTCCGGGTGTCCCCAGCGCTTCAGCCTGCTCTATCGCCATGACCGGGCGGCCCTTGATACGCAGCACACCGTCCGGGCCATAGGTAACAAACCGCGCTTCAAGGGCAGCAACCCCAACAGCCAGTGCCAGCCTGTCCAGCTGTGGCTCAACTTCCTGATTGATCAGCCATGCTGCGTTCCTGCGGGACCGGGCCGGCAGACGTCCCCACATATTGCTCAGGTTCTCAAAAACAACTGTCCCGGCAGGCTGGCCAGCCTCTGCCGGGACAGTTACCAGGGCGTTGCTTTGCATAATCCCCAGAGGCTGTCCTGCACCCGAGCCGTTAATAATGGCATCGTCCACCATGAAGCCGTATTCTTCGGCGAAGGCATCCATGATGAACGTTTCCAGAGCCACGGTATCGGCCATAAGCTCATCGGTTGCGTAAAGCAATCCGGTAAGTTTTTGCAGGCTAAGCTCAAGCTGCCGGAACTTGGGCTGGCTTTCTGTCAGAGGCCTGCCTTCTCCAGTCCAGTACATCTGGATGCCGCCCATACGGGAACCAGTTTTGCGGCTGGATTCGTCTACTACGTTAATCTTAAAGCCATTTGCTCCCGGGCCAATGGGCTGGCGACGGCAAAGGTTGCCAAGTATGCCAGTTTCATAGGCCCTTTTGAGCAGCTCACGGGAAAATTCCTGCTGAACCAAATATCCTCCATCACCGGGAACACCTTCGCTCATGCCCAACTGGTTGTAAATCAGGCGAGAGTCCACGTTTTGACCGCGGGATTCTTCGGCAATCACAATGGCGCGGAGCTGTTCGCCCAGGCTGGCAAACTGTTTGGGTTCGCTGGTGCTTCCAGGCTGGCTGGTAACAGGCTTGTTGACCGGCTCCCTTGTCTCGCTTGCCTTGCTTTCGAGATCGGCCAGTTTTTGCAGCCTGGCGATCTCTTTTTCGTTCTCGTCGTATTCTTTTTCCTTCGCCTCGTAAGAGGCTACTTCCTCATCGGTGAGTGCTTCTTTTTTATCGACCAGGGCGCGCATTTCTTTCAGAAGCGCATCATTCCTGGCGATAAGTGTTTGTAACTTATTCACTTATCTTATACCTCCTGTTGTGTTGTATTTCGCGCACTTTGACGCGCTTATCAAAAACCCGGTCTTTGGCCGGGCCTTTTGCGGGTTGTTGATCATTCTGCAGTTCGTACTGCGGCGGCTCTGCGGTTTTTGATAGGGCTAATGCGTCTGGTCCTGATGGCTCCGGCGGCTCCAATGATTCCGGAGACATCGTTTGCGATTCTAGCTGTTTTTTGATCTCCAGTGCTTTGACGATTGATTTGTTCCAACTGTTCATAACTACTGGTCTGTAAGTATTGAAATAATAATCCTTTACCGCAGCAGCTATGTCAGAATAAAGCATTCCATCGGCAAACTTTTGCTCGATAGCAGTTGCCGCGCTCATCGGCGTTTCCTCGTCCATAAGGGCCGCTATTTCTTCCCTGGCCCGGCCGGTTTTGAGCTCATAAACGTTCATAATCGCCTCTTTTACCTCGTCAAGGAGGTCCGCTACGTGGCGCAGGTCTTTGGCCTCGCCCCAGGCTTCTGTCCATGGATTATGAATCAACATCATACTTCCAGGGCTCATCAACACCTCTGTCCCGGCCATAGCAATAATGGACGCTGCGGAATAAGCCTTGCCGTCGATCTTAACAGTAACTTGCCCCTTATGCTCCATCAGCGCCGTGTATATTCCTACCGCCGCAAAGACATCACCTCCAATAGAGTCAATCCAGACTATTATGTTTTGGCCCGCATGTTTCGCTAATTCTTCCCGGAAAGCGTTTGGGGATGTGTGTGCAATTTTGAGATATTCATAAAACCAAACATGGTCATCGCTGACGATCTCGCCTGTTATCCTCAGCTCCACGTCGCCGGTATCTTCATTTTTGATAAAGTTCCAGAATTTCAACTTGCATCGCATCCTTCCTTGAGCATTTTATAAATTTCTTCGGCAAGGTTGTCCACGTTGTCACGTCTTGCACCTGTACCGGCTTCTCTCATGTTTTCAGGTTCCAAATATATATCGCCGTTCGTGATCGGCGGCAGGTTCTCCAGCTTGCGAATATCATTCACGCTCAGCCATCCCCACTGGCGGCCCACAGCATAGGCCCTAGACCTGCTGAGAGTATCGCCACGGAGCAGCCCGCGCAGGTCGAATTCCATATAGTAGCCGGCCAGACGTTCCCGCTGGGTTAGCAGTTGCATGTTGATATTTTCTTCCCAGCGCTTGAACCAGGGAAGCATGGTGTACATGACAAACTCCAGCGACTGGTGTTCTATGTTGTTATTGGTGGCCCGGTCCAGATTCTGGATCAGGTGCAGCGGCACGCGGTATATTCTAGCGATATCCTCTGTCTGGAACTTCTTGCTTTCAATAAGCTGCGCGTCGGTCGGCTTGATCGTAAACGGCGTAAATGTTAGCCCGCCTTCCAAAAGCAAAGGAATGCCAGTGTTCCGCATCCCGGTATAGTTGTCTTTCAATTCTTTTTTCAATCGTTGGAAGGATGCATCGTTCAATGTCCCCGCTGTAGAAAAAGCGCCGGAAGGAACCGCTGCATTGCGAAACATCTGGTTGCCGAATTCTTCGTAGTTCCGACCCAGGCGGATCGCGCTGGCCGCGTATTCAATGGGCGACATACCGATGATTCCGTCCATGGACATTCCCGGGACATGAAACACCTGCTCGCGGGATAGCTCCTTCGCCGGTTTGATATTTTTCCCGTTGCTGATTTTGTAAACCAACTTTTTAGTTTCTGTGTTGCGCTCTATCCTTACCTGCGGCCACTGGTAGGGATAGAGTCCGACAAGGTTGCCGCCGCGGTCCACCAGCCGCTCACATACGGCGTTCCCGCCGGTGTTCAGCGCGACCATGCACATTTCCTTAAAATTAAAAGGCGCCATTTCCTCATTTGGCGTATTGTGCATGATGTCATAAATAGCCAGGTCGTTACGCGTTTCGCGTTCACTATCACCTACCTTCCTATACAATTTGGCTGGTGCAGAGGCAAAGGTCTCACCCAAAACCCGGATGCAAGCAAAAACCGCCGTATATTTCATAGCGGTTGTGGTGGTCACCGGGCCAACAGGGGAAAGACTCACGGTATCTTCGCCAATGAGGAACTGATGGACTAGTTCATCGAAGCTGTTGGAAAAAACAAGCCTGATTTTCTGGAATATATTCAAATACATCACCACCTTTTAAAGAAGGCTTCTCATACCGCGCTGGTTATAGATATAATCCCCTTCCTGGCGGATCGCCAGGTTCATGGCGTTGATCATTGCTACCAAACCATCGATGCGTTCTGTGCTTTTATCTTTCACAGGACGGATATTTTCGTTCTCGTCCATTTTGGTTTCCACGTTGCCCACATTCCAACGTAGTACCGGGTGGCCATTATGAATCAGTTTTTTGCCCCGGACTAACTGTTCGATCTCTTTCATCGGCGGCGACATACTTTTAAAGCCCTGGCGCACCTCGACCATGGTCAGCCCCTCGTCTTGCAAGTTTACTGCTGTCTGCATGGCGTTCCACGGGTCATAACCGATCTGCTTGATGTCGTAGATGCTAGCAAGGTCTGCAATCTGTTTTTCTATGAAATTGTAATCTATAACATTACCAGGCGTTGTCTGCAGGTAGCCCTGCTGCTGCCAAACGTCGTAGAAAACTTTGTCTGCTTTTACACGTTCTGCAAGGTTTTCCTCCGGCAGCCAGAACCACGCCAGGACAACCCATTGCTGATTTATATCGTCCGGGGGAAAGAGCAGGATAAACGCCGTCAAGTCCAGCTTTGACGATAAGTCAAGGCCGCCATAACAGGGGCGGCCTCTTAGCCTTTCTTGATCTATTTTTGTTTTGCACAAGTCCCAGAAGTCCAGGCCCAGCCAGCCGGTTGTTTTGAGCTTCTCCCAGCTATTCAGCCGCAGCCACCTGAAGTTGCGCTCCCTGGCAATGTTACCCTGGGCGCGGGTAAACTGGTCTTCGGCTTTTTCCCAGGGGACGGTGTGACCTATGCTGGGGTTTACTTTTCCCCATATTTCTTTATCTTGCCAAACGTTGCGCCATTCTTCGTCGTTGGTCAGGTCGGCGTCGATGGTTTCGTGGTCCCGGCCCGTCCAGATCCGTTTATTGTCGCGGTCAAGACCGTAGAGCATGGCGTAGAGGGTAGGGTCATTTTTTACGCCGGTGAGGACGTCTACGGCCATCTGGTGAACTTCCCAGCCGATGCTTGCTCTATCCGGATCGTTTCCAGCAGTCGTAATTAAAAAATACAATGGTTGCTCTCGGGCATCACCGGAGCCCTCAGTTAATACATCGAAAAGCTCCCGGTTCGGCTGTGCATGAATTTCGTCGAACACTACCCGGCTAACGTTCAAACCATGTTTAGTAAAAGCTTCCGCGCTTAATACCTGGTAAAAAGATTTTGTCGGCAAGTAAACAAGCCGTTTCTGTGAAAGAATCGGCTTTATGTTTTTCCGCAGCGTTGGGTTTTGTTCTACCATTGCCACAGCTACATCAAAGACCATGCTAGCCTGTGTTCTGTCTGCAGCTGCGCCATATACTTCAGCTGCCCATTCATCATCAGCACAAAGCCCTTGTAAAGCCACTGCGGCAGCCAACTCGGATTTGCCCATTTTCTTAGGGATTTCCAAATATGCTGTATTGTATTGTCTGCGTCCATCTTCTCGCACTGTGCCAAAGATATCTGACAGGGCCTGCTCCTGCCAGGGTAGCAAGGTAAAATAAACGCCGCGCCATTTGCCTTTTGTATGCTTTAATTGTTTTACAAAGTCTATGGCATTCTTTGCTTTTGTTTGATCAAAGTACATTTATCTCACTCCACTAATCAGTCCCTCCATCGGATCAATTTCGCCTGACGGCGTTTCTATAGTTATCCGTGTTCTCGAAGACGGTGTCAGCCCGAATTCGGAACAAAATGACTTAAACTGGTCGAGTGCTTTCTGGCCTATTTTTACCTGCGGACGTTCGATCTCGTTTTCGGCTCCCAGGGTGTTAATATACACATAAGTCAGTCCATGTTTTTTAAGATGTCGTTGGCACTCTACAAAGGTTTTCCAACACTGGCAGACTGCTGCAAAAGCTTCACCGTCTATTTGGGTAAGCAAGCCCAGTGCTTCAAGTTGAGGTGCCAGGCGTTCCCACATTTTCTTCCCTTCGCCGGTTAACCATGCCGGACGTTTTGGTGCTGTTGGCACCGGTTTGGGTTCGTTCTCAGGTAAGGGTCGCTTGCCAGGGTTGCCTTCCAGTAATTTCAGCGCTGTTGGTTTTGGTGGTCTGCCCATTCTGGCCATTTCATATCACTTCCTCTTAGTTCCAAGGGGCTTATCAACTTTCGCGAAAACTCGCAGAAAGGGTCACCGCTGGTTTATATAAAAAAAACCTGAAGGACTAGTACCCCCCTATCCCCTCAATACCCTTTTGTTTTGCCCCTGCACCCATTAGATCTCCCATTCACTCCCCCGGATAGCTTTATTGCCTTTAATACTATTACAGATCAAACAACTTGCTTGATGATTCTTTTTATCCCAAAACAAAGGATCATTTGGGCCGCTTGGCGGAACAATATGGTCAACACACTCAGCAACAAGCTTGCATCGCTTATCTAAACGAAGCTTGCATACTTGATTTTCCGGCTGAGACAGAAACCATTTACTATACTTACCCCACCTATATGTATAACCACGCTGATTTGCCGTACCCCTTAATCTATCAAAATGCTTTTGTTCCTGCTTTCGGTGAATAGGACAATACCTTTCTCCTGCCCCCACCAGCTCAGGGCACCCTGGGTAAGCACAGGGCCGCTTGGGTCTAACCGGCACCAGACACCCCTCCCCTATTTTTTGACAAAGATACAACTTCTGATTTCATGACTTCTTGCAACTTGGCTACAATACCCCAGTTATCCCTGGCTGTGGCTGCCTGTATCTGCTTCCTAATCTCCAGTCCGCGTTTTGATATTTTGCAAATATTATAAACCCGCTTGCAGTGTGGGCAGACAAAATACTGTTTTATCCCGCTGTCACAGGGAACCTCTTTCAGGTCAGGGGAAAATTGTTTTTTGCAGCCTGCATCGCAGACAATTCTTAAAACTTTTTTCCTTGCCATATTTACCTCCATGAAATAATAAATATTCGTAAAATTCTGTCGGAACCGNNTTGACATACTCCCACGACTAAAGTCACGGGATTCTGGATTCAAGCAGAAGCAGCTTCTTTAATAGCAAGACTTACACTCCCTAGCCCAATGGAAGATGCCCCTTCCATAAGAATATTAATCGCTGCGTTCCTGTCCCGATCATATGTTGTCTTGCAGGTTGGACAAGTCCATATTCTATCAGCAAGAGTTAACCCATGATTGACTTCGCCACAAACATGACAGGTCTTAGAGCTGGGATAGAGACGATCGATAAAAATTACTTCTTTGCCTTTTATCAATGCAACATGTTTTAAGATATTGATAAAAGAAGAATGGCTTAAATCTGAAACTTTGCGCCCCCAGAGACGTTGCATGGCTTTAATGTTTAGATCTTCCAAACAAATATAATCGTATTTATCAGTCAGTTCATGAGCCAACTTGAAAAAATAATCTTTACGCAAGTTGGTTATTCTCTGGTGGATGCGAGCAACGTTCATCTTTGCTTTGTTGCAGTTATTGGAGCCTTTTTTCTTAGAACTTAATTTCCTTTGCGCTTTTCTTAACGTGTTTACTTCTTGTTGATAATACAACGGGGAATCATAGCTTGCACCGTCAGAGCCTACGAGAAAAGTTTTCAATCCAAAATCAAACCCAACGGCGATATTACCCGTCCTGTCAGGTATATTGATTTCTTCCTGGACTGAAAAGCATATCCAAAAGTCTCTTAAACTATCACGCTTAACCGTTACCGTCTTGATGGTTTCAGGAAGTTCACGGCTTTTGCTGTATTTATAGGTTTTGTTACCAATGCGGATTTTGTTACCGTCCAATAGCTTCCAGCCAGCTTGTTTTAAGGTGAGAGACTTATATTTTTTAACTTTTTTAAAAGATGGCGGGGATGTTCTAATACCAGTTTTCAGGTTGCGAAAGAATAATTGATACGCTTTATCAATGCGCTGAACTATGTCCTGAATGGCCTGGGATCCGACATTGTTCCAATAAGAATACTTAGGCTGTTTCTTGAGTTTTGTTATGTGTTTCATCAACTGGTATTGGTTCAAGTGCTTACCTGTCAGACGGTAGTATCTACGATGGAGAGCGATACAATGGTTATAGATAATACCGGCTATATTAATCTGGTTGTGCAGGTTTTTATTCTTTTTAGAATTATATAGCTTATATTTGTAGATACGAATTATTAACATCTATTTCCCTTTCTGGTCCTCGATATATTTAAGGACAGTTGATTCAGATATATGGCCAACGGATTCACAATAATAGGAACGTGTCCAAAGTGTGGGTATCCGGCTTTTTACTTCAGGAAACTCTTGTCTTATAATTCGAGAAGTATACCCCTTAAGCTGTTGAACTATGAAGTGTGGACTATCAACTGGGGTTGCTTTTATAAACAGATGAACATGGTCAGGCATTACTTCCATATTAATAATTTCAACATTTATTTGTTTTGCCTTTTCTAAAAGCAATTCTTTTAATCTGGTTTCTGCTTCCCCAATTAATACTTTGCGCCTATATTTTGGACACCAGATAAAATGATATCCGATATTATATACAGTTGTTTTTGAGTGTTTCCAACGTTTATCCATAACTGTATTATAACCATAACAAATATGCAGATGTCAACGATATAAGATAAAAAGAATAGGCCATTCATCCCACAGCTAAAGACAGTGGGCTTTCTGGCCGACTTTATTCGTAAAATTCTGTCGGAACCGTTGATTATTCGGAATAGTGTGATAGGATTAACATATTACACCACATCGCAAAATTCCTTAAGAAAGGAGGGACACTATGGCAAAAGTATACCGTCGTAAGAAAGATAGCGATACATGGCATTTCTGTAGAAATTGTTCTAATTGGCCGACAAGTGATTATATAGAATCTGCTTCCAAACCAACCTATGGAGAACTTTGCAATGAATGTAGAAGCAAAGAAAGCCAGGGTAACTGCAGCTAATTACGTTGAAACTGAAGCGACACTTTGCAACCTGCGAAGCATATTTCTTTTATGGAGGTCGAATAATCAACCTCCATTTTTTCTGCAAAATTGTCAAAACAGGCTAAACATACTACTCGGTTCTGATATTTTGGTGGTATTACATTTAGCCATACATCATCAGGAACATTATAGTTGAACTTATCTATACATCCGCAAACTTTGCACCTTTGTTGCAAATTGTTCCAAGCATGGTATTGTAGCCCATACCAACGTATCGGAATTATACAAAAATGTTCTATCCAATTAATAATATTTTCCAATCGCATAAAAGTTCACCTATAAATAATATGTGCATATCAAATTAATATAACCAAAAACCCGCCTCCCCCGGCGGGCCTTTTTTTCATTCTGACACAACTTTTCTATATTATACCATACCTGCACAATATGTCAGTATCATCCTGGTATCATTTTCCCTCCGTAAATTTCCTGCGAAATCTCTGCCGAAAGACGTTTGACGTGACTCTCCGAATACCCGAGTTCATCGGCAATCTCGGCCAGTGTCTTGCCCTGTATTTCACGAAGAATCGCCACCTTATTTTTAGGCCGATCCATTTTCTCAATTATTTCATCGATGTTTTTTTTCCGGTATTCGAGCGCCTTAAGATCCCGTTCTTTAGCATCCAGCTCCTTATTTATTTCTTCTAGCCTGCCCCACAAGGCCTCCAACTTGGGAGGCGCAGAATATTTGCGATCTATTTTTAAGTCCTGATACTGAATAGCTGGGTAGGAGGCCGGCGCGCCGCTGAGCTTGCCGATCTGGAATTCTATTTCCCGCCGCTGTTTCCTGAGCAACCGGATTTCGGCTTTAAGCATTTCGATGTCGTAGCACAAATCAAGGTAGTTTTTTATCCTTTTTATCTCTTTCACAGGCCGGCCTCCTTTTATTTTTACGCCTCCAACGTTTGGCACTCAGGACAGATATCCCACCATTCACCATTTCGGTATTCGCTGCCCCACCCATCAGCTTTTTTGTAGTCAACAGCCTCTTGAAATTCGTAAAATTCTTCGTCTGCCGCTTCCCCACAAACATCACAGTATAAGACAAATAATTTGCCTTCTTTTTCGATCATTGTTTTTGCCCCGCCTTTTCCAGCCCCCACAGGTGCTCGGCTTTCATCCTCTCTTCCTGCTCTTCATCCAGACAAGCCGCTAACAAAAGCAAGTAGTTCCGTGCATCAGCAATTCGCTGTTTTAAGCCTTCGCTGTTTTCTGTTTCCCACTTCCAGATATATTTATTTGTCCGTACAGCTAAAGATATGGATTGTATATGTTTTAAAAGATACAGCAATGCCACGGAGGCATTATTTGTACCTGTAAAGTCAGCAATTTCACGAAAATTCTGCAGCCTGTCCACACCTTCGCTGTATTCCTCAGCTTTCCAATCAAGCAATGTTTCTTCCTGTTGGGCAAATTCTTCTACTAATTCATAGAACCTTCCCCGGGGATATACTTGAATCAAGGTTTTTCCCTCCTTTTCCATTCTTCCCGCCAGTCGAGCCGTGCTCCTATTTCAGTGTCCGTCACACTCTCCCCGGCCATGCACCAGGAAAAGAATATAGTCAATATTATGCCAATTAGAATACCTAAAAGCAAGTTGGTCACAGGTTGCCACCTGCTTTTTCTAATGCCCATCGCTTCCAACAATTAATGTCCCGCTGTGCATTGTAACGCAGTTCATACCCCCTGGGACAGTTTTCACATTCCGGCCATTCTGCTAAATCGTAGTCGTTCGGGCACTCGTGATCAGCCAGCAGCCTGCAGACCGCTTCCAGTGCTCTTTCAAGCTCCCCA
>LSQX01352727.1_pt1 | contig 18737 bp, 15 predicted proteins | sample 654561 | NCBI WGS metagenome assembly LSQX01 (sample SAMN04489861, study PRJNA283612) | anaerobic digester metagenome | isolation source: 4 biogas reactors fed with cattle manure at either 37C or 55C with and... | place: Denmark: Kongens Lyngby | collected 2014
ATTGCGGAGTCAGACTCCTTAGAACAGACCTCCGGGAAGAAGAGGTGCGCCCTCAGCTCGAGCGACTGGTAAATCAGCTTTTTAGGGATATTCCATCAGGAGTGGGCTCGGAAGGCGCTGTCAAACTCAAAAGGGATGAAATCGTAGAAGTCCTGGAGAAGGGCGCCGGCTGGGCCGTAGAGAAAGGCTATGGTTGGCAAGAGGATCTGGACATGACTGAGGAACGAGGTTGTATGAAAGAAGCCAGGGCGGATAAAGTCAGCGATAGAGCTTGTAAGCGAGGCTTGCCGCAACTGGGGACACTGGGCTCAGGCAATCACTTCCTCGAAATTCAGGTTATCGAAGAGATATTCTCGGAAAATGTTGCGGATACGCTTGGGCTGTTCAAAGGCCAAGTCGTAGTCATGATCCATTCGGGTTCGAGAGGATTAGGCCATCAGGTGTGCACGGACTACTTAAGAGTGATGGAGCGCGCAGTTAGAAAATACAACATTGATATTCCTGATAGGCAATTAGCTTGTGCTCCTTTTGCCTCCCAGGAAGGACAAGATTACTTTGCAGCTATGGCTGCAGCAGCCAATTATGCCTGGGCTAACAGGCAAGTGATCATGCATTGGACGCGCCAGGCTTTTGGGAAGGTATTCCGACGACAACCCCGGGATCTCGGTTTGGAACTCATCTACGATGTAGCTCACAACATAGCCAAAATCGAAGAGCACACGGTAGAGGGGAAAACCATTCGTGTTTGTGTGCATAGAAAAGGCGCCACCAGAGCGTTTCCTCCTGAGCACCCGGACATTCCAGAGAAATACAATGACATCGGCCAACCGGTGTTGGTTCCGGGAGATATGGGCAGAGCCTCGTATCTTCTTGTCGGGACAGAAAAGGCACTACGCGAGACATTTGGTTCCACATGTCATGGAGCCGGGAGACTCCTCAGTAGGACTGCAGCTAAGAAAGCTGTGAGCGGAACAGCCATGCAGTCTGAGCTAAGGGATAGAGGGATCATTGTTAAGGCTGCCACCCGCGGAGTGTTGGCTGAAGAGGCGCCGGAAGCCTATAAAGATGTCAACCAGGTAGTGCGGGTTTGTCACGAAGCAGGCATTTCTCTTAGAGTTGCGCGTATGCGGCCTGTCGGTGTAATCAAGGGATAAGTAAAGCAGGGGGAAGCGTTCTTCCCCCTTTGTATGTTTCTTCAGCCGGAAGTCGGACCGCCGGTCGGAGCTAACTTGAAGTTCTTGGCGATGGTTCTGAGTTCCTTGATATCGTTCTTTGCGCCGGTTTCGTCCTTTTGCCTGATGTTTTCTTCGAGTTTCTTCATGGATGCTTCAAACATCGAGGTGTCTTTCGTTGTGTTTTGGCTGGTTACCCGGGCACGAAGGCCCTCCCAGGCAGTGCGAAGCACCGATAGCTCTCTGGTTGCAGCGCTCCAGTCCTTCCTCGTTACAGCATCCTCGACTTTTGTTATGCTGCGGTCGAGATCTGCAGTGGTCGGCGCGGGAGTTGTGGGCGTGGGAGTAGGACTGGGAGCAGGAACTGTCGGCGCCGGCCTAGTTGGGGCAGGAGTCGGTGGCGCCGGGACTCTGGCGAAGCGAAGCCCTGCAAATACCGCGACTACCACGAGTAGCGCCCCAATCAGCCATGCGCTGGTGTTAACTCGTCCGCCTCTGGTTCTTCCGTTTCGGTCACGATCTCCTAGACTGCCGCCTACATCTACATCGCCTGACCGGTCATTTGGGGACATCTGATCGTCCACAAAATCACCTCCTCGGCAATTAGTATCTGCCAGGAGGTAATCGATAATGCGTATAATAGTCAAGGAGTACTCGAGGTGTATTGCCTGCTCAAGTAGTCACGCGCTTATAATCTTCTATAGAAGATACACCTGTAGTCATGCAAATGTCATAAATCTCTTCTGCATTCTGCGCAAGCATACTGACAATATCTGGGTCTAAACCCCCCTTCCTGGCCATGTTTTGCACAATTTGCAGTGCATCTTCACATTGCATGCTTGTGCGATAAGGACGGTCTTCCGTAAGAGCCGAAAACACGTCTGCCACGCTCATAATGCGAGAACCAAGGGGCAGGTCAGCTCCTTTGTGTCTAAAAGGATAGCCTTTTCCGTCCATACGTTCATGATGAAATGATGCCCATTGATTGACCGTGTGAAGCTCATATAACGGCTCCAAGGCCCGATAACTGTGGAATGTATGGCTTTTCACAACATTAAACTCAGATTCATTCAGCTTCCCGGGCTTTCTTAGGATTTCACCGGGCACTGCCAGCTTCCCAAGGTCATGGATGTATCCGGCAACTTCGATCATGTTTTGCTCCCGTTTTGAAAACCTTGCGATTCCGGCCAGAGCCTCGGCAACAGAAGCTACTCTGAGGGAATGGCTGGCTGTAAACGGAGCACGAAAGTCAATAACACGGCGGATCAAGTTGCCTAAACCAATGAGCTCTGTCATAGAGAGCTCAACGCTTTGAGGCGACAAGGTTTCAGATACAACCATAGCTATTGAAGTAGCCGGAGAAGCCAGATCAAACCAAAAGTATTCCCTGGCGCTAAGATCACAGAACGCGCTTACTATCTCAGGAACAAATAGGCTTCCTGAGCGGTCTTCAATCTTTTTTCGAATATCCTCAACCTGACTGAGAATAGGCTTATCATGCTTTATTAGGACTGCAACACGGTCAGCCAAATTCAGGATATGACTGGAGAAGGGGATTGCTTCGTCATTACTTGTTAAGCCTTCTCCGTAGTTCCATGGCGTGTGATGATGCCTAATGTGTTCAGCTACATGTGCGAGGGGGTCAAATACCTTTAGATAATAGTACCCTCTTTCGGCGTGCCTCTGGGAATCAGTGAAATCAAATTTCAAAGATTCCAGGCGTTCCTTGAGGGATAAAGCGCCAATATCGTGGAGTAATCCCGAAATCGCAAGTTGAGCTTGTTTAGGTTGGGGTAACCCCAATTCTTCTCCCAGCTTAAGAGAGATGTAGGCTACGTGTGAATGGTGGTTGACGACTGTCGGGCTAATAAGGTCAATTACATTTGACAAACATGTTATGAGATCAAGCATAGACAGCCGGGGTTCCATTATCATGTACCGAGGATCCTCCCCACACTACTCTTTGGAACGTACTTCTTACAGAAGCCGAGGTACGCTGCACATAATACCCAATTTTCCCATAATTGTCAAGAGCCTGGGAGTCTCGTTGTCGTCTCAGCAACTCTCATGTCGAAAGAGCCGTCTGGCTGCAGAATATGGCACCTGATGGATTAGCTTGAGAGCTGCGGGGATAGGGGCAAAAGGCGCGGCAGGAGATAGGCGAATCTCAGGGAATGCGTCTTGCGACTGAGACTATAGTTTACATAATGTGCTCATCTGTGTTATCCTTCATAGTTAAGCCTGCTGAGCTGCACATATGCGAAGCTTTATGGGAGGGGACGATGCGTGATTCCGAGGCGGGATCCCACCGGAGGGACTGTCAGTTGCCATGGATTTCTAAAGCTCAAGCTGATGTTAACGGTTCTGGTCATCATAACCTTTGCCTGTTTCGGCAGATTGAAGCCTGGTCACGGTATCACAGAGAAGATCATGCCCGAGGGATACAATCCTTCACCTGGCATGGAGATTGGCGACGGGGATGGCTTTATCCCATGGTTCGAGAAAGACCTGGATCACGTGACTCGCATTGTGCGAGAGAATGGCGGGAAGCGCTATGGGCTATCCGGGTTGAGGGATGCCAGGAGAATAAGGCTAGAGGTTCGGTTCCTGGAACGTGAGATTGGAAGGCTACAGGACAATCCCACTTATACGCACCCTGCACTGGGTTTTCACATATACGATACAGCCACCACCGGTTGGCTGCATGTACTACACAAAGCAGCGGATGTTCGAAGGAGTCTCCTGGCTTCTCACCTGGATCCGTCAGTTGTGGACGATGTAAACATAAATGAGCTTCCGGACGGAACCCCTCTCTACGAACCTGAACCATGTAGACTGCCGAAAGTGGAAGAGGTAGCTGAGACACTGGAGGGGATGGCGCTTCCTCCCGAGGCTTTTCATAATTACAGAGCATACATTCTCCCGTTTTCCCTGGGCGAGATAAGTGGGCTTGGATCCAAAGGTTACACGCTCCTGGGCGCTCCGCCTGCCAACTGCACAGTCATGGAAGACCAAATGGCTTTCACTGTCGCACATGAGCTTGGACACCACATTCATATGACTTTCCTGGGGGCTTCCTATGAAGAAAACCCAAGGGGGTGGGACGAGTACATGAGCATCCGCGGTATTCCTGTATGGACTGCTGACGGTGAAGTCAATTCCGAAGACTGGTTCGAGTCGACGGAAGAGACATTTGCTGAGGATATAAGGGTTCTCTTTGGAACTCGGCAGGCTGCATCCTGGCCTCATAGTACAGTCTATGGGGATCCACGAAGAGATCGGGTGGTTGCGGAAAGACTGAGGGAGTTTATCATTACAGTATCAGGCTCGGTTCTTACAGTGGGTATCCAAGAGATGCTGAGAGCCTGCGACATGCGTCTCTGACCAGAACGCCGAACTCCTCCATCTGTTTTCGCGTGACTCTAATAGTAGGGCCGGAGACGCTGAGTGCTCCGGCTACGCGTCCGGAGTGATCTCGCACCGCAGCTCCGGCACAAACAATACCTTCTTCGTGTTCTTCATCGTCTACGGCGAATCCTTGTATCCTGACTTTTCTCAAGCATTCCTTGAAAGCCAGCGGGTCAGTTATGGTGTTTTGAGTGAAGCGTGTAAAGGGCTGCTGCTTGAGCACGACGTCGACTTCATCATCGGGTAAAAAGGCAAGTATGGCTTTTCCCAAAGCAGTGCAGTGAGGGGATACACTATAGCCTATTCTAGAGCGCATCATTAGGACTTGCGGCGTATCAACTTTGTCCACATATACTATTGACCCTCGATCCAGCACGCCCAGGTGCGCGGTTTCTCCTGTCTTCTGAACCAACTCTTCCAGAAAAGGCCTTGCTTGGGCTCGAACATCGATCCTGTCCAGTTTGGACCTGGCAAGTTCCACTACGCGCATTCCGAGAGAGTACTTTCCGGTTGCGTTGTCACGCTGCACGTATCCTTTGGATTCCAGAGTACCTAATAGCCTGGAAGCAGTACTCTTATGGACTCCGAGAACCTGTCCTACCTCGGTGACGCCTACATTTTCCTGACACGATTCGAGATAATCGAGCATATCAAGAGCTCGTAGAACAGACATAGTGTGTTCACCGTTTCTCTTCCGGCGTTCTAATTCTCCCCTGGAATTGGCTTTGACGCTCGGCATACTGTCACGACACCTTCTTCCCAGGCTATCCTTCCTGTTTAATTATATATGCAAACTCATAAAACGCAACTGAGTTGCGGGGTTAGGATTTTTTCTCTTAGATACAGTTCTTGAAGAAGGAGTCAACGATGAAACGGCGAATAATGCAAACAACCGCATAGTGAGCAACCATGTTGCACATGGCGCAACCATGGGGCTCAATTGCCTCCAGAAAGTATCGTGTACCCTGAACCCGGCGATGAGGGGGACTGGACAGTTGGTAATACAAGGTTATGACGTACTGGTAATTGGTTCAGGTGGGGCGGCTTTAAGAGCGGCTATAGAGGCTAAGGAGGAATTCCCGCAAGGTTCTGTTGCTCTCATAACCAAAGGTAGGCTTGGCGAATCAGGTGTGACTGCGAAAGCGTGTTCCGATAGGATGGCATTTCATGCCACCTTAGAATACACAGAACCCGGAGGGACTGATAACTGGCGGTATCATGCAGATGATGTTTTTCGTATCGGTGGCTACGTATCTGATGAAGATCTTGCCGTCATCTTGGCAAAGAACTCTGCCAATGCAATAACGTACTTGGCAGACCTGGGTGTTTCGTTTGCCAAGAAGCCTGACGGAAGGATTGACCAATTCGTAACTGATGGATCGCTTTACGCCCGCGCCGCATATACAGGGCCATATACCGCTGTTGACATTGAGAAGGCGCTTGTAAGAAAAGCTCGTTCCCTGGATATCAAGGTGTTCGAGGATCACCTGGTCACCTCCCTTCTTACCAACGGTACCGGACGGGTGGTGGGCGCGGTGGGGCTTGGCACGGATTCAGACTCAGTAGAGAGTCCGGTTCAGATCATGTCAAAGTGCGTTATTATTGCTACAGGTGGGGCAGGCCAGGTATTCCAGGCAAATGTGTTTCCTCCGGAAAACACAGGGGATGGGTACGCTATGGCCTACGAAATAGGCGCTGAATTGACCAATATGGAGTTCATCCAGATAGGTATTGCTTCAGTTGCCACCGGTCTTGCTTGTTCGGGGTCTGTGATGAGATGTATCCCCAGGTTTGTAAATGATGAAGGCGAAGAGTTCCTCCTTCGTTACTTGTGTGATCTTCCTCCGGAAGAAATCTACGACTTGGTGTTTGAGAAAGGCGCCACCTGGCCTCTTCAGTCCGAGCATCCCGGAAACCGTATAGATGTTGCGGTCTATAGAGAGGTTAACGCCGGGAAAAGGGTATTTGTGGATTTCTCTCAGAACCCACGTGGTTTTCATTGGGATAAGCTGTCTAGTAAGTGGAAAGACAGGTACATGTCAGAGGTCAGGCAATCTCTTGGGGCGGCCCGTCGGTATGAAAGCCCTATTCTTCGCTATCTGGAAATCAACCCCAAGAGCGTTCAGTGGTTTAAGGATGCAGGTGTTGATCTCGTATCCGGGGACCAAGTGGAGATCGTAAATGCAGTGCAGCACTTCCAAGGCGGAATCAGGATTCGGACGCGTGCCGAGACTAACATTCCCGGCCTTTTCGCTGTAGGAGAGGCTGCCGGAGGACAGCACGGCGCAAACAGGCCCGGGGGACATGCACTCCTTGACTGCCAGGTTTTTGGAAGAATTGCCGGAGAGGAGGCGGCCAATCAGGCAAAGTCCATGACAGGACGTTTGCAAGCTTCTAATGCATCTATAACCCAAGCTTTGGCCCGTATTACACGGCTAAGAAACGGCCCAGGCGTTCCCGCTCATGGAGTTCGCCTCCAATTGCAGAAGATAATGTCAGACTCTGCGTCTGTAGTCCGGACTGACAATGGTCTTGCTAAGGCAGTCTCGGATCTGGCTGAGCTCCAGTCAGCAGGGGTCAGAACAGATGAACGGGGAATTGCCTATGCCGTGGAGACTGAAAACATGCTCAGAGTGGGTGAGATGATACTGAGAGCTGCCAGGATGAGGCTGGAAAGCAGGGGCCCGCATCTATTATTCCCATCGTATGATTCACAGGTTCACATGCCCCGGGATGATGATTGGAATAAGTACATTGTGATTTACAAAGGCGAAGACGGAAGCATGAAGCTTACAGTGAGACAACCGGTTAGGGTCAATGCCTGGAATCTGAAATGATTCCGGCGATACTAGATCAGGCAATAATATTGAGTTCTTAGCATCTACATGCTGTTAGGGGGTATGAGAGTGGACAAGGAGCAATTACTGAGAGAACTCATTGATACCGGGGTTATTGCGGTAATAAGAACGAAAAGCGGAGCAGAACTGGTAAAAATCTGTGGAGCACTGGTACTCGGAGGCATCAAGGGAGTGGAGATAACGATGACTTCACCAGGAGCCATAGATGCCATCCGCGAGGCATCAGAAATCCTGAGAGGGAAAGCCATTATCGGGGCAGGTTCTGTCCTTGATTCCGAGACCGCTCGTTCAGTGATACTGGCAGGCGCAGATTTCGTAGTAGGTCCTGTGGTCAATTTCGACTTAATTAGAACGTGTAAACGCTACGGTAAAGTAGTTATTCCAGGCGCCTTTTCGCCCACTGAGATTCTGCAGGCCTGGGAGGCAGGCGCAGACGTAGTAAAGGTATTTCCGGCAACGCGACTGGGGCCTTCTTTCATTAAGGATGTGCTCGGACCTCTACCTCAAGTGAAACTCACACCCACCGGCGGCATCAACCTGGAGAATCTGGGTGAATTCCTGAAAGCGGGAGCTGTCTTTGTTGGCGCAGGTACAGCACTTGTAAATCGGCAACTGGTGGCTGATGAGAATTGGGAGGGACTTACCAAGCGCGCGGCGGAATTTGTGGAGGCTGCGAGGCTCGCTCGTGCCAAGTAAGGGGGATTTATTATGGCTGGCAAAGTCGTGACTTTTGGTGAGATCATGTTGAGACTATCGCCTCCCGGGTATCAGAGATTTATACAGGCCTCGTCTTTTGATGCAGTATACGGAGGCGGCGAAGCTAACGTAGCAGTCTCATTAGCGAACTATGGACTGGATTCGTACTTTGTTACCAAAGTGCCGTCCCACGAGATAGGGCAGTGCGCCGTAAATGCATTGCGAGCTCTCGGGGTAGGTACTGACTACATAAAACGTGGCGGAGAGAGGATTGGCATATACTTCTGTGAAAAAGGCGCCTCCCAGAGACCTTCTAAGGTAATCTACGATAGAGCAAACTCCTCTATTTCCCAGGTTGAGCCGGACGAGTTTGATTGGCAGGCGATCTTCGATGGAGCATCATGGTTCCACTTCACCGGGATAACTCCTGCGCTAGGCAAGAATGCCGCTGCATCTACTTTTGAGGCGGTAAGAACCGCGAAGAGACTTGGCGTCAAGGTGAGTGTAGATCTCAATTATCGCAAGAAGCTTTGGTCTACTGAGCAAGCCAACAGAGTCATGAGTGAGTTGATGGAGTACGTCGACATTGCCATTGGAAACGAAGAAGATGCAGAGAAGGTCTTTGGGATTAGGGCTGAAGGATCCGATGTCGTGAAAGGCGAGATATGTCACGAGGGATACCGTGAAGTAGCTCGGGAATTAGCGAAGAGATTCGGGCTGGAGAAGGTTGCCATTACGTTGAGGGAAAGCCTATCAGCGTCTGATAACAAGTGGTCCGGGATGCTCTATGACGGGTGCGGCTTCTATACGTCGCGAGAGTACGATGTTCACATTGTGGATAGGGTCGGCGGTGGGGATTCGTTTGCAGGTGGCCTCATATACGCCTTGATTAGCGGTATGAACGAGCAGGAGGCCGTGGATTTTGCAGCAGCAGCTTCCTGTTTGAAACACACAATTAACGGCGATTTCAATCTGGTCAATCTGAATGAAGTCAAGTCGCTTGCTATGGGGGACGCATCAGGACGCGTCCAGAGATAGTCGACGGAGTACACGAGGAGAATATTCACATCGTCCGGAAGGGAGGTAGGACAAAGGGGAAGAACGTAAATAAGACGAAACGCATCCAGTGCTGTTCTCGATTGAGGAGCCATTGAAAGGGGGAGATCTAGTTGAGACCTAGTCGTGTACGGGTGTTTGCCGGTTTAGTGTCGGCGTTTCTGTTGATTGCGATGGTTACTACCGTAACGGACGCGGCTGAGGAGTATGTTGACAGTGCTAAGTACAAGAAGAATCCTCCCTACGTAGTCGGTCTCAGCAACGTTGCGCCTGCGAACCCGTTCAAGGTAGCCATGGTTGAAGAGTTCAAAGCTGAAGCTGAGAAGTTCATGCCGAACATGATCAAATCGTACTATGTGACTGATGCCGGAGGAAACATAGCCAAGCAAATTGCTGATATTGAGGACCTAATTGCCAAAGGGGTTGACCTGCTCTTAGTAACAGCGACCTCGCCGTCAGCGATTTCTCCTGTGGTCGAAAAGGCAGTCGCGCGCGGAGTCGTTGTCGTGTCTTTCGATAATGTAGTTGATACGCCCAAGGTCACTGTGAAACTTGCCGCTGATCAGGAGGAGCTCGGTGGGTCTATGATGCGGTGGCTATGCCAGGAACTAGGGGGCAAAGGCAAAATAGTGATGTTAGGTGGAATCGCCGGTACTTCCTCAGCAATCTACAGACGCGAAGGGGCTCTGAAGGTTCTGAAGGAATATCCTGGCATCGAAGTGCTTGGTGAGGCTTGGGTAGACTGGGCATTCGACAAGGGTAAGAGAGCCATGGAGAACTTCCTTGCTGCCCATCCTCAGATCGACGGCGTATGGACTGACGGCGGCGGTTCTGCTCAAGGTGCCCTCACTGCGTTGATTGAAGCCAATAGAGTCGTACCCGTGACCGGCACCGCATCCAATGGGTTCATAAAACTCTGGGCACAGGAAAGGCCTAAGGGATTCAAGAGCTACAGCGCCACTGAGCCTCCGTACGGTAGTGTTGTTGCCCTCAATCTTGGTCTCAGTGTTCTCAGAGGCGAACAAGTAAAACGATTGGTGCCTATGCCTCTGGAGGTAATTACCAACGATAACGTAGAGGAATACGCAAGATTTGATGTTTCAGATATCTTCTGGGTTCATACGAAGCTAAGCGACGAGAAAGTCCTGGAGCTCTGGGGTACTAAGAAGTAGAGTGATTGATGATGCAATCCAGTGAGCCGGCTGCGGTTTTTCCCCGGGGCCGGCTCGGCTCTGGATCTTCGGTGAGGTGCTTTAGGTGGGTGGTAATCCGTTCCTTACGATGAAAGGAATCAGCAAGAGCTTCCCTGGCGTTACTGCCCTTGACAATGTGGACTTCTCTTGTGAACGCGGAGAGGTACACGGTTTGGTAGGAGAAAACGGAGCAGGAAAGTCGACGCTGATAAAGATATTGAGCGGTGTCATACAGCCTGATGCAGGCGAGATATTCATAGACGGGGCGCCTTTACGGGTGAATAACCCGTCCCGTGCTGCACAGTTAGGTATCAGTGTCATCCATCAAGAACTGAACCTAATAGGAAACCTCAGCGTAGCACAAAATATATTCCTCGGGCGTGAACCGCGCCGTTCCATGGGTATTGTCGATGTACCTGAGATGAATAAGAGGACTCGGGAAGTGCTGGATATTGTCGGTGTTCATGTGAAACCCAATGATAAGGTACGGTACCTAAGTTTGCAAGAGAGGCAGCATGTAGAGGTTGCGAAGGCCTTATCTATGGACGTGCGAATTCTAATCATGGATGAACCTACTGCCGCCCTCAACGGTGAAGAGGCGGAGAGACTTCTTGCACTGATGAGGGATCTTACAGGCCGTGGTTGCGGTGTTATATTCATATCCCATCGACTGGAAGAAGTATTTGCCGTATCCAATCGAATTACCGTGCTTCGTGACGGGAAGTTGATTGCCGCGAAAGACCGGCATGAGTTGGATTCAGACACAGTAGTCAGAATGATGACCGGGAGGGAACAGGCGTCCAGCAGAATAGAAGGTAAGGGCGCTGTGGGCCGCACAGTTCTTGAGGTAAATGATCTTTCTGTCCGCGGAGCTTTCCAAGGTGTCAGCTTTGTCTTGAGAGAAGGTGAGATCGTCGGGCTTGTAGGCCTTGCAGGGCAAGGCCAGCGCGAGATACTTAGAACGCTTTTCGGTGATCGTAGGCCAAGCACGGGTCAGATACTACTCCACGGAAGGCCTCTTAATATGCAGTCTCCCAGAGATGCTATGGAAGCGGGAATTGCGTTCGTCCCCGATGAACGCAAAGCGGAAGGGCTTTGCTTGCCTTTGGACGTTAGGCAGAACATGGCCCTTGCGACGTTAGAGGAACGTCAGACTGCAGGCTTTGTCAATAGAAGCGATGAAGACAACATGGTGATGAAGCTTGTTCGGCAGCTCAGAATCCAGTTGCACTCTCCGCTGCAGGAAGTCAACAGTCTCAGCGGAGGTAATCAGCAGAAGGTTGTTATCGCCAAGTGGCTGGCTTCGAAACCTTCTGTGTTGCTTTTCTGCGAGCCCACGCGCGGGATTGATGTGGGGGCAAAAGAGGATATCTACGGGCTTATACGGGATCTGGCTGATCAGGGAAGCAGTGTTCTGATGGTATCCGGTGATATCTCAGAGGTCCTCCGAGTTTGTGACCGGATAATCATTGTTCATGACGGGCGGGTTGTGGAAGAAATGCCTGCGGAAAATGTGGATAGAGAGGCTATCATGAGGGCACAATGGGGCCTTGCATCAAAAGTCAGTACAGCGGAGGCAGATCATGGCAGCTAGTCCATTAATGAGAACGAAGGCGGAGTGGATAGACAGGAGACGCACAGGCGTAAGTGCATTAGGAAGCGACCCTGCACTTCCCATATATGTAATAACTCTTGCGGTTTTCATTGCTGCATGTGCATTTTCGTCTACGTTCAGGCGTCCTTATAACCTTTCTAACATTGCCATTCAGACTGTAGCCATAGCTCTCGCATCTATGGGACAGACGTTTGCCATCCTTGCAGGGGACGTTGACCTTTGCGTTGGTGGGGTGATAAGCCTTACCACCATTGCCTGCGCTACTATGATGCAGGATTCCGTCGTGCACGTGGCTGCGGCAATAGCAACCTCATTTATCATCGGGGTATCAGTTGGGATACTAAATGGGCTGCTTGTGTCCAAGATTAAAATGGATGCAATGGTGATCACCTTCGCTACCAACTCGGCATTAATGGGTTTAGCGCTACATTTGATGCCTGTCCCCGGAGGTATGGTACCGTACAAGTACATGACTTTGATAGATTTGCCCGTTTTGGGGATTCCTCTGCCTGTGGTCTTGGTTATTGCTCTTGCTGTGGTTTCCTACTATGTTCTCAACCGGACTGTTCTCGGAGTCCATATTAGAGCTGTTGGCGCAGATACACCCGCTGCATTCAGGTCAGGCATCAACACCACTGTGACGAAGGTCCGGGCTCACGTGATTGCAGGGCTGTTTGCTGCAACCGCCGGGTTATTTCTTGCAGCCAGAATGGGTTCAGGTGATGCCCTTGCAGGCGCTCCGTTCTCGCTGGATTCAATGACTGCCGTTATTGCCGGCGGCACCAATTTCGCCACAGGTGTAGGGGATGTAACGGGGACGGTAATTGCGGCGCTCCTCATAACGATGTTGGGCAATCTCCTAAACCACCTGGGAGTATCAACTTATGTTCAATATGTGTTCAAGGGCTTGCTTCTGATAGTTGCAGTGGCCGGTGGAGCAATACGGCGAAAGACGCGATCTGGGATAGGGGAGTGACACAGTGGGCAGACTCAGGTTTCCGAATATCCGAAATATGCAACGATCGGGGAATGCCGTTTTCCTGATTGCCGTATCTATTGTGTTGACAATCATTACCGGTTCTATCGCCCCCGGGTTCATTGCACCTACAAACATTCTCAACCTTCTTCGGCAAGCAGTTCCTCTGGGAATAATCGGCATTGGACAGACCATGGCTATCCTGACAGGCGGGGTTGACCTTTCAGTAGGATCTGTTGCGATACTTAGCAATGTCCTGGCTGCTAACATCATGGGAGGCGATGACAACAACAACCTGAAGGCTTTTATTATTTGCCTTCTGGTGACTGCCATGATTGGAGTGGTAAACGGCTTTGGAATCACGAAAGCCGGAATAACACCGTTTGTCATGACTTTGGCCATGGGGATAATCGCTCACGGTGCAGCCCTTGTCTATTCTAAAGGCGCTGCCGGAGGAGCCGCCTCTCCCATGATTAAATTCCTGGGAACCGGTCGCGCAATGGGAGTACCTGCCGCAAACATTTTGTGGCTATTTCTCGCGGCAATCACAGTCTTAGTTCTCGGGAAAACCGTATTTGGCAGGCAAATCTACGCTATAGGCGCAAATCGGGAGACTGCACGGATGTCCGGAGTAAAGGTGGATAGAATCGTGATATCCGTGTACGTATTGAGCGCCGTTTCGTCAATGATAGCCGGATTGGTGGTTACCGGCATAGTGGGTTGTGGAACTCTCGAATGGGGTATTGACTATAGGTTGACTTCCATGGCTGCTGTTGTCATGGGCGGGACTGCGTTCGCCGGAGGAAAAGGCGGGTACCTTGGCACCTTCGGCGCTGTGTTATCGATAACTGTGCTAAACAGTCTACTTACGATACTCCGGGTGAGTGAACCTGTGAGGCAGATATTCTACGGCCTCATTATCTTATCAGTCCTTCTTGCCAGTTCTCGACAAACCCGGCTGTCTGAGGCGAGTTAATCCGCTTGCTCACGTCAATTCACAGTGGGGTGGTATCTATGGTACATGTACGTTCTGCAAATCATAAGCGCCGTACGGCACAGGCAATGGTGATTGAGGAGTACTCTAAACCCTTGGTTTTGAGAGAAATCGAAATACCACCGCTTTCTGAAGGCGAGATCTTGGTGAGGATTCTTGCTTCCGGAGTCTGCGGATCCGACGTTCACATGTGGCTTGGCGAAGACGCACGAAATGTACTTCCAATGATTTCGGGCCACGAGGGAGTGGGCGAAGTAGTGGAAGTGGCAGGCGCTAAGGAGAGCATTACCGGAAGGCCTATTGTACCCGGGGACCGGGTCATTTGGGACAGGGGTGTATCGTGTGGCCGTTGCTATTACTGCGTGGTGTTGAGACAGCCGTCTCTATGCCCGAGCAGGTGGGCATATGGGATTCACAAGCCCGCGTCAGAGTACCCGTATCTGAACGGATGCTACGCGGATCACATCATCTTACGGTCAAATACACACATCATTCATCTTGACACATATGGTTCGATTGATCCTGCTATTCTTGTGGCAGCGGCGTGTTCAGGAGCTACCACTGCCCATGCTTTTGCATTGACAAGGCCCAAGGTAGGGGACACGGTGGTCGTTCAAGGCCCAGGGCCTGTGGGGGCTTTCGGAGTCGGTTTTGCGAAAGCATCAGGCGCCCATGACATTGCGGTGGTAGGAGGCAGTGCAGACAGATTGCAGATTTCCCAGGCGCTCGGAGCAACTCACATTCTGAACCGGCACACAATGGACGAACGTGAGAGGATTGAGGCAATAAAGGCTCTCACCCATGGACGCGGGGCCGACTTCGTGTATGAGACTACCGGGGTTGTCGAGTCAGTCAGCGAAGGACTTAAGATGCTAAGGCCCGGGGGGACTTATTTGACCGCCGGCTTTGCGGTTCCCGCCGATAATGTGAATGTGGACTGGTTCCAACACGTCGGACGCAAAAACATTAGAGTACAGGGCGTATGGGTAAGCGATACAGGGCACTTGCTGGAGGCAATATCACTTGTGGCCTCCCATCCTGAGGCTTATGGGAAGCTCGTTACCCATAGGTTCCCGCTTGAGGGTGCCACTGAGGCCTTGTATGCGGTGAAGACACGCAAAGCAATGAAGGCTGTCTTAGTAGCTGATGACATTTGAATCTAGTGAGACTTCTATTAAGAGGGAGTCTCAGTATGAGAAAATGCTTCGATAAGTCCATATGTGGCCCTGGACAACAGAGAGACTATAGGGAGGACAAAAGAATGGCTGATTTAACTGCTGAAATTGGAGGCGTAAAATTCAAGAACCCCATTGTTGTCGGTTCTGCGTCTCCTACCATGGACTACGTCGGTATGCGTGAAGGTATCGAGGGCGGTGCCGGTGCAGTCATCGGCAAGTCTTTGTTTGGCGATTCCGGCAAGCTCGGTCGTAAGTACCCGAGACCACGATTTAGGCTCTTTGATTACAAGGATTATCCTGGGTACCCCGACAAGCTCCCTCATGCCTTTACCCTGAACTCCCTTGAAGAGTGCTCAAGATTTGGGTACGAAGAGTATATGGCAGATATTAACAAAGCCAAGCAAGAAGTGGGAGAGAGAGGAACGATAATTGCCAGCCTGTCAGGGGCAACTATGGATGAATGGGATACTATGTGCCACATGGTTAACGAAACACAAGCTGATTTCGTTGAACTAAACATCTCGTGTCCTTTTGCGGCTGACATGGGGGTGACGATGGGAGCAGGCGATGTTGACAGGGCTCCTACGATTGCCAAGGCATGCTCCAAGATCCTCAGCAAACCCTTCAGCGTGAAGATTTCGCCTCAAACCTCTGACCCTGTGGAAATTGCGCTGGCAGTTGAGAAGGCCGGGGCATGTGCAGTCAACCTGTCTGCGAGGCTTTCCGGATTTGTCATCGATATCGAGACTGCAGCTCCATACGGATGGGGTTCAATCGGAGGATATGGTGGCCCTTACCTTATTGGTTACGGACTCAAGTTTGTGAGCCAAGCAGCCAGAAAACTCAGTATTCCGATTATCTCGGGCCTGGGAGTTTGGGAATGGCAAGATATTATCAGATACATCATGGCAGGAGCTACTCTTGTACAGTCAGGCGTAGGCATCATGCTGCAAGGTTACGGCGTCAGCAAGAAATGGGCCGAGGCTATGTCAAACTGGATGGATCAGAAGGGTTATGAAAGCCTTGATGACATTAGAGGGATTGCATTACCCAATATTATTACTACTGACTTTGTCGAGAGAGATCCTGAAGGGGTACATGCTGCTATCGATACAAACAAGTGCAACAAGTGCGGAGTATGCAAACGTAGTTGCTTCTATGACGCAATCAAGGTAACAAGGACAGGCGCGATTATCAACGCCAACAAGTGTGACGGTTGTGGAATGTGCGTTGAGGTATGTCCGCAGGATGCAGCTTACATGGTGAAGACTCGCGGCTAGTCTGAAGTCGAGTCAGATGATGGCGTTGACATAAGGAGGTAAAGCCTGTGTACAATCTGAGCCTTCTGCAGATTGCGGTCATAGTGGTGACTATGGGAGCTGTAGGGGCAGTTGGAATACTCTCGGGCGGGCGTGTGAAAGACTCGCGGGATTATGCAATAAGTGGGCAGGCTGCCGGTGTGCCCCTGCTAGTTGGTATGCATATGGGAATTGTAGGCGGAGCTGCAACAGTCGGTGCTTCCCAGATGTCGTTTGAATATGGCCTTTCCGGAGCGTGGCTCGCAATCGGTGGTGGCTTGGCTTGCCTGGCTATGGGGCTGTTTTATGCCAGTCCCTTGAGAGAGTCGGGAGTTGAGACTATTCCGGAGTTCATTGGTAGAACTCACGGCACAAGCGCTATGGCTGTTACTGGGATGGTGTCCACACTCGCCATGTTCATTACCGTTTTTGGGCAGGTTCTTTCATGTATTGCATTGCTCTCCGCTACTTTTGGGATGAATGCATCCCTGGCAACAGTCATATCAGTAGGACTCATGATTACGCATGTGTTTTTCGGCGGAGCATGGGGAGCAGGCCTTGTAGGCATTTTCAAATCAGTATTGCTCTACTTCACTCTGGCGGTTGCCGGAGTTGTCGTTCTCAGGCTTTTTGGCGGGTTTGCCGGGATAAAGAATGCCTTCCCCGAATATCCGTGGCTTAGCCTCTTTGGGCGGGGTGTCGCGAAGGATCTGGCGGCCGCCCTGTCAGTTGTTATTGGATTGTTGTCTACCCAGATGCATTTACAGGTGATGTTCGCGGGTAGGGACGTTGCCACATGCAGGAGAGCCTCTTTCATCGCTGCTGTCCTAATTCCGCCAACAGGGTTTGTATGTGCACTTGCAGGGATGTATATGAGAATGGCGCAGCCCGGGCTTGATGCGTCCCATGCGTTGCCTGCGTTCCTGTTAGATTACTTGGGACCGGTAATTGGAGTCTTAGGTGTCGTATCTCTTCTTTTGGCTGTAGTTGGGACCGGTGCGGGGCTTGCCCATAGCATGAGCATAATTGTGGCCAAAGACATCTATGGCCGTCTTCTGAAAAAGAACGCAGCCGACCAACAGCTCCTGGCTGTCTCTCGAATAGCAGTGGTAACTATCCTCGCACTTGGCGCCCTTATTGCTACGAGTAACCTCAAGTCAATGATTCTGTCATGGGCGTACCTATCTCTGGGGTTGAGAGGCTCTGCAATATTTCTGCCATTATTGGTGGCCCTCTTTATGACAGAACGCCTGCCTTCATGGGTTGGGTTGATCAGCACCTCAGCAGGGCCTCTGGCGATTTTGTTCTATAGGGTGTTCTTACGTGGCGAAGCAGATCCTGTCTATGTAGGGATAGCCGCCAGTGCGCTGGCTTTGGGCGCAGGTATGATAGTTGCTAAAAACTCCCATAATTCACGGGGAGCAGCCCACTGACTCTCTAAAGTCCCTTGACTTTACGCAGTCGGATTTGCGAGAGCAGGTACTTGACAGACATGATGCCCCGTGATATTATCATAAAGCACCGGGGGTTGCCCCGGTTTGCGAGTCGATTGTTCCTTGAAAACTAAACAGTGGAGCATGCGCAAGATTGAGGTAGATTTTGGAGCTAGATAAAGCTTGTGCAAAATAGCATGAGTTAGGGTTAACACCCTTTAGATTTTATCTGGAGAGTTTGATCCTGGCTCAGGACGAACGCTGGCGGCGTGCCTAATACATGCAAGTCGAGCGGACTTATTCGGGTAGCTTGCTATTTGGATAAGTTAGCGGCGGACGGGTGAGTAACACGTGGGTAATCTGCCTCGTAGTTTGGGATAACAAGCCGAAAGGCTTGCTAATACCGGATAAGTTCATGTTATTGCATAGTGGCATGAAGAAAGGGGAAACCCGCTATGAGATGAGCCCGCGCCCCATTAGCTGGTTGGTAGGGTAAAGGCCTACCAAGGCGACGATGGGTAGCCGGCCTGAGAGGGTGGACGGCCACACTGGGACTGAGACACGGCCCAGACTCCTACGGGGGGCAGCAGTAGGGAATTTTCGGCAATGGGCGAAAGCCTGACCGAGCGACGCCGCGTGAGGGACGAAGGCCTTCGGGTTGTAAACCTCTGTCTGGGGGGACGAGAATGGACGGTACCTCCGGAGGAAGCCCCGGCTAACTACGTGCCAGCAGCCGCGGTAATACGTAGGGGGCGAGCGTTGTCCGGAATTACTGGGCGTAAAGGGCGCGCAGGCGGTCATGCAAGTCGGTTGTGAAAGTCTAGGGCTTAACTCTAGGATGCCGGCCGAAACTGTATGGC
>LSQX01093841.1_pt1 | contig 18734 bp, 18 predicted proteins | sample 654561 | NCBI WGS metagenome assembly LSQX01 (sample SAMN04489861, study PRJNA283612) | anaerobic digester metagenome | isolation source: 4 biogas reactors fed with cattle manure at either 37C or 55C with and... | place: Denmark: Kongens Lyngby | collected 2014
TTTGGATTAAGGCCGGATTTGTGCGGCAAAGGGATAGGCAAGTATCTGGTTCTTGCTGCAATTGAATTTGCAAAAAAGCACTTTCCTGATGATGGTATAAGACTTACCGCAGAAGCGGACAATTTAAGGGCGGTAAAACTCTATACCAAAATGGGATTCAAAAAAATTAAGACCTTGAAGAAAGGTCTTTTCGGAAAGAAATTAGTTATTATGGCATTGGAGTAGGAAACTTTTTGAGTTGGTACATAGAATCATTTCTTTTTCCTTGTCCGTAAGGGGAAGTTTCATGAATCTTTCAAATTCACCTACATGATCCCACATTGGATAATCCGTGCCCAAAAACACTTTCGCTATTCCATGTTTTCTAATTAAATAGACCGCCTCTTCCGGTGATAAAAAAGGAAGCGAACTGGATGTATCCATATATATTCTGGGATGGGATAAATATGGTGTTTTGAGTCTTGTCCTCATTGTATAACCGCCCAAATGAGCGGCAATTACAACCAGTTTCGGGAATTTCTCCAGTATGCTAAGAAGCCTCCAGGGTTGGGAATATGTGTATCTGTTGTCTCCCATATGTATAAGGAAGGGGAGTTTCCCTTGGCACAGGTCAAACATATTGTATGTTATCGGGTCGTCCAAATCAAACTCCTGAAAATCAGGATGGAGTTTAATACCAGATAGTTTCAAATCAAGTATTTCTTCAATGTCTTTCTCTATATTTTCACTTTTTGGATGAAGGGAGCCAAAACCTATAAATTCACTGTTTGTCTTGACTGCCTGAGATATAAAATGATTTATGGATGATACCTGGCTGGGTTTTGTTGCTGTAGAACTCACAAGATACTTTGTGACACCTATTTTGCCTCCGTCTTCCACAAGATCTTTTGAAGTGCCTTTTCTCTGCATTTTTATACCATAAAAACTTCCCACAGCTTCCACAGCCTTGTCCGATATCTTGTCAGGAAAAATGTGAGTATGCATATTGTATATCTCCTGCAACTTTCTGCTTCCTTTCTTTATCTTTTCTCAACCCTGATATTATATCACAAAAAAAGGACTGAAGCACAAAAAGCCTCAGTCCTTTCAGGAATAGTGTGAAGAATTACTTCTTCTTTTTCGAAATTATTATCAGTATTGCAGCAACTGCAACCAACACAACTGCACCGCCTACAAATAAAAATAGGAGCATGTTTCCACCTTTGTCCTTGTCGGTTTCATCATTGTCTGCAGGGGTTGTGGTTTGTGGAGCAGGTGTGTCTGTTTCCTTAGGTTCGGGTGTATCTGTTGGTTCCGGTGTATCAGGTACCTCATAGGAGATGTAAATGTTGTCAAATTGGAATTCAATGTTTCTGACGCCGATGGCTACCTGGCTGCCTTCTGCATTGATTCTGGCATTGTCCAAGCTTAGCAGTTCATTGCCTTCTGCATCCTTGACAACTGCATTTTTGAAGTATTCGTTGTCGTCCTCTTCATCTTCTTCATACACACCCGGTTCAGAGAATTCCACAGTAGCCATAAGGATGTCATTAAAGAATATTTCTACTTTTTTCTCGCCATCGTCCTTGAAGGAAATTGTATTGAATGCGTTGTTGTCTACATCTTCAGGCAAGGGGATTACAACACTTTCACTTGAGATGTTAAGACCGTCTGGCTTCCAGTTTTTAATGCGAATCAAAAGTTCCGTTTTCTTTGGTGTTACCACGATACCTGAACCACCAATGCCGGATACTCCGTCCTGACCGCCGTTTTCTTTATACCAATCCCATTCATAGTAGCCAAATTGCTGATCCACGCCATGGTTCTGCGGATTGATTTTGCTGAAGGATGAAGGATACACTCCTCGAACGAAAAACCCTACGTTTTCAGTTTCTGTTACAATTCTGTAGTCAACGGAAAATGTGTAAGGTCCGGTGATATAATCCCAAGAGGTGACATCCAAATAGCCTGTTGTTGTTATGTACTTGTTGTCCCCGTCGGATTCCACGGTAGCATCCGATGTTGGTGTTGCGGGGTTGAATTCAAATACATCAAGCAAATCAATTACCTCTCTGAGGGATGTTCCATCCACCTCATCATCAAGCGTTACCTTGAGTTCATACAAAGCTGCAAAAGACTGAAATGACATGAAAACGCACAGGATTACTGCAATAAAAACTGTTACTATCCCTTTTTTAAACATATTATTTACCTCCCAGCTCTTTGTATTTTTGCTTCAGTATAGCATACTGGTTGCAAGATTTCAATATATTATACCAAAATATCGGAATATGTACAATATTTGTTTACAATGTTTATTTTCTGCCTTTTATAATGCATATGTTTGTTATTTTCCCACAAAAGTTGTACAATAAAAGCAAAGGACAATAAGAGGTGAAAGGAATTGATTATAACCAGGCTTGAATATGTGGACAAGACCAACAAGAATACATTTATACTAAATTTCAACGATATCCTTACGCTTCTTGTTGGTGTATCCGGAGTAGGAAAAACCAGGGTGTTGAACTGCATAAACACAATGAAAAAGATTGCAATGGGGGATTTGGCAGAGACTGCCAACATTGACTGGAGTCTTGATTTTGTTGTTGATGGTTCCGGTTGCAAATGGTCGGGACAAATTGAAAATGGCAGGATTGTAAAAGAGTCGATGGCAAAGGGCGAAGAAATGATTTTTTCAAGAGATGAAAAAGAAATTCTTCTTGAGGGTGTTAGTGTTCCCAAGGTGTCGGACCGTCTCAGTTTACTGGCTGTGTTCTGGGGTGTGGGAGATATCAAAAGGATGTATGAGGAAATCATGCACATATATTTCATAAACATCAACAGCATACCAAATGAGGTGTATATAAGGCCGAGCGTGGCAAGGGATGCAAATGGCATGAATGAGGAGAGCCTTGGCTATACGAATTTGTCGATATATGAGAAGATGCTGGTGGCGTATATGAAGGGTTTTGATGTTTTTGAAGATATTAAGGACGATTATATTACCGTGTTTCCCATGGTGGAAGACATGAAGTTTGATTACGACAGAACAGGAAGTGACTATACTTTTTACTTAAAGGAAAAGACAACGGATTGGATAAGTTATGAGGGGCTGTCGTCTGGCATGAAAAAAGGACTTTTCCACATAGCTGCTTTCAACATGCTTCCGGAAGGCAGCATACTGCTGATAGATGAGTTTGAAAACAGCATGGGTACCAGATGTCTTGATTTGGTGCTGGACATGCTGAACAGCAATGAAAGGAATTATCAAATCATTGTGACAAGTCATCATCCTTATGTTATAAACAATGTGGACATGGCACACTGGCAGGTGGTTCTAAGAGGAGGCAGCAGGATATACACAAAAGGCAAGGAGGAGCTCGGGCTTGGCAGGTCCCATCATGAAGCTTTCAAACAGCTTATGAATCTGGAAGAATATACGGAAGGGATTTTTGACTGACCATGAATCTGTACATTCTTGTTGAAGGCAGAAGAACGGAAAGTATTGTTTATCCAAGCTGGCTGGGTCATCTGCTTCCTGATTTCAAACGCATAAAGGATCCATTTATTCTGAAGGACAAAAGTATAAAAGGCAACCACTATTATCTTTTTGATGGTGGTGGATACCCAAACATGCTTAAAGACGTGGTGGCAGGAGCAATGGATCTGAATGAAATTGGCGCCTTCGATTACTACATAATCTGTTTGGATACGGATGATGAGGATTGTTATGAGAGGGAGCAGGCCGTATTGGACAGACTTGAGGAAAGCGGCATCGAGCTTTCCGCAGAGCTTGTGGTAATAACTCAGAAAGTTTGCATTGAAAGCTGGTTTTTAGGGAACAGGGAGCTTATGAAGAAGAATTTGAGAGGTGCGGATATTGAAAAATACATAAACTTCTACGATGTAGGGGAAAAGGATCCTGAACTTATGCCCAAACCCATATATTCAACTGACAGTATTGCCATGTTTCATTACAAATATTTGAAAACTTTGATGAAAAAGAACGGCATGAACTATACCAAGGGAAGGCCTTATGAAGTCTGCAGCAAGAATTATCTGACAGAGCTGATACTAAGGTCGTTTTACACAGGCCATCTGGAATCCTTTGCGAGGTTTGTCGATTTGTGTATGAAGATTAAGGAACGTGCATAGCTTCAATTACATATGATATAGCGGATTAATATATATGCGTGGTGCTGTTAATGGCCTATGTCCCGAATGTATCTGGGTTTTTGAACCCTTTTGGGGATGCTGACGGTCTTCTTGAAATTTTGGAGCAGGATGTTCCCAGACAGCTTGTTCTAAAGTATTCAAAAGACGACATAAGCAAGTTTAATCCCGATATGAACATATCTATAAAAGCAGAGCACGGGTACAGAGTACGCATTTTTGCAGAGGGCAGAACTGTTGGTGTTTTGTATGTGGATAATCCTTTTTTCAAACAATACTACAACCGAAATGGGTGTGTTGTGGAGAGGCCGGTTTTTGTGATAGAAGAAAAAGGCGAGTTTTATCGCGTATATGGCAGACATAAGGATGAACAATATTTCTTTGTGCAACGACATGTGCGAATCAAGGGAAATAACAGGCTTGTTTTTTTGCTGAGAATTTGGAGTCAAAACACGCCGCTTTCCTTGTCCCCGCATAGAATAGAGCTTATCGCCCTTTGAGTATTTTCGGGTAATAATGCGACAAAATACTACGGACTGATATAATATCCATAAAAAACGAGGAGGTTTTTTTATGGGTGTTAGGACAGTCCTTTTATTTGTTTTGTCCATGGTGGCTACCCTTTTTTTGGCGGGGTGTGGTGGACATAGTGTGGATGAAAGTGACGGTTTTAATGTAACTCATGAGGAATTTTCCAATATCCTTTCTGAAAAGGCAAAGGACAAAGGTGTAAAAATGCCAAAACAGAATGAAGACAAGAGTGTTTTAACAAGGGAGGAGATGTGCCAGTTCATATCGGAGTATATAAACAATACTCCTTACTTGAAGAGCAAATACATACCTGTAGAAATACTGGTGGAACAGGGAGAAGAGTCCAGATTTTTCAAGAAAATGTTTCAAGGAATTGAAGCTGGAAGCGGGAAAGACGATATTTTGTTAAAACAGATGGAAAATGCAAAACGGATGAGCATAAGAACGGAAGTGATGAAGGATGGATCTATACGCACCTTCTATATTTACTCCGAGGATGCCAGCAGAAAAAGATTTGAAAACATCCTCAAGGATTATGATTTGATTGATGAAAGGTATAGGGAGGCATGTCTTGACGCCTGCCATTTCGGATATATTGACATATTCTTCAGCGACAAAAGTTATGAGGCGTATTTCAATCCCAAGGAAGAAATATCCAGGGAAGAAGTTATTAAGGTAATTGACAATCTGTTTGAAAAAGAGTATTTGCCCCTTGACTGCATCAAAATAAATTATTGGGAAGAAGACGAGTTTGACAACGGCTTGAACCAGGAGCATGCATATCTTTGCATTAACGACCTGCCTTGTCTATATGCAGCGAAGAAGTTGGAGAAGAAACTTGGAGAGAATGACAAGGTATATATGACAATAGGTTTTGACAACAAGTCATTCAGTTTGCTGTACAGCTCCATGGTATTTGGGATGTTGGAGCTTCCTGTTTCATACTATTTAGAAAGAAATCTGGTCGTGGAAGTGACGCGTCTTGATTCGGAGAATATAAAGGCGGGACTTTTCGTATGCTCGGAAGTTATATGTGACATGTACAGGGAAAGTTTCTTGGAATTTGCAAATGAGGTTATTGCAAACGGCGACAGCGACACAAGAGTGTTTGGCGATATCAAGGTGGATATTTATCTTTCCCATCATGAGATTTATGTATTAACTTTGGGAAGTGATGCATAATGAAAAGGGTCTTGATTGTCTTTCTTTTCTGGCTTCTTTTGTCTTGTTCCATTCGGGCAGTGGATGACTTTTCCGTATATGGTGATGGAGTGTCTGTGACTTTCAGTGATATACGGAATACACTGCCTGCCATGTACAGGAATGTTCCTGTAATATATGTAAATACAGAATCCGGGACAAAACCGTATTATTTCAATGTGGAGATGTATATTGACAAGGGGTTTCTTGTTTATGGAGACCCCGCATCCTGTGTTGAATTGGGCTATTCCAATTCGTTCAAGCAGACCCCTAATGGGTATTTTTACTCAAGCGGCGGAATAAGGGGTGAATACAGATATCTTGGCCTGTCCATAAATGGGACGGTATATACAAATATTGCGTTTCCTGAGGATACCGTACCGGGTGAACATGTGTACAGAATTGTGAAATACGCCAGCTTGCCCGACTATCTGAAAGAGAGATACGGAATCCCGAAGGATGGCAACGCGTATTTTGAGGGCATAAGACATCTCATTGACAGTCCTGACAGTCCTGCCTGGAATTTTGTGCATACATATTATGATGGAAGAACAGTTACCGTGTATGAAAAGTTCAAGGAGTCAAAAATGGTGGGAGATGGGATGAGTCTGCCTTCGCTTTTTGAGTATGCCAGAATTACTGGCTGGGGCCTGGGTGGCGGAAGTCTTGTTCTATACTATCAGTCGTTAAATGACAGTTCCGTTTACCGATATGCAACCTTTACAGGCAGCATAAATCCGGGTTGGGAAAAGGCGTTTCACGGCATAGATTGTGAGGTGGTTTCGGATTCCTTGTACAAGATGGGGAAAGACGAGGATTTGGTGGTTGCAAGGTACAAGGTGAGGGGAATTTTAAAAGACAATTATTCCAACTTGAACGATCTTTTGAAGAAGTTTACATATACAAGAGAGGATGTGTCATTTTACAGACTGTACTCCGATGGTGTAAGCAGGAGTATATATGATGTAGCTTTGGAAGAGGACAGGGTTGTTTTTACAACCAGCGATCTGTTCCTTACTCTTAAAAGACAGGATCTGCATGTCGGTTACAATATTGTTGAAATATCTGGTGAGGCAAAGGTAGGCTTTGGCGATATTGTTTATTCATCCTCTCACAGTTCTTACGTGGTTGTTTATGTCGAACCCGAGGGAACTCCATCCCCCACACCAGAAAAGACACCGGAGCCATCTCAAAGTCCTGCGCCTTCGGAGACGCCTTTTCCTTATGTCAAAAGAAGGTGGTAGTGCATCCAAATGGCATATTTTGAACTTGACGAAAGATAGCCAATACAATATACTGAATAAGTAGAATTATACACAACTGTAACAATTTTAAGAGCTGGCAGGAGGAGAACATAATGGCAAAAGGCAATAAAGTATTTGATACGGAATTTAGCGGTTTTAACAAGAAGCAGGTTAACGAATACATAGAGAAGCTAGTATCTCAATATCAGCAGTCTCTAAGTGAAAAGGCAAAAGAATGCGACGAGCTCAGAGCAAAGAACGAACAGCTTGCATCAAAACTCAATGAACTGTCCACAGCATATATTCAAGCCCAGGAAGAAAAAACAAAAATAGCAGATGTTTTAATAAATGCGGAGAACACTGCAAAGAATATCATTGCCAAAGCTCAAGAGGAATCTGCAAAGGAAAGGGAAAGACTTTCAATTCAGGCAGATGAAAAGCGCATGTTGATTGTGGATTTGAACAAGATCATTAGAGACATGAAGCTGGAAGTTGAAGAGATGATCGAGAATGCAAAAAGCAGTTTGGATAATGCAGTGAATCAGATAAAAGAGCGCATGGACGCCGAGAAGGAACAGATCATCAGAAGGATTGAAGAAATTAATGCAAAATATGCTGAGAAGGAAGAGGTCGAGGAGGAAGCAAAGGAAGACTAATTGGTTTTTAGTACAGGGAAAGGGGGTTGTGATTCCATAATAACGTTAAGCGTTATTTATGGGAGACAAGATTATGCGTAATTCTTATGTGAGGAAACAGGAACTAAAGAAGAAGATAGTAAGAATAGTATGTCTGATCCTGGCAATTGCAATGGCATCATCCACCATCGCAATAACGTTATATTATTTATTAAATAGATAAGGTGATTTTTTGGAAATTTTTGCGGCTAATCCGGAGATAGGCGAGATATTTACTTATCTTACCGAATACTTGGGAATAAAAGATACCTGGAGTTTTTTCAGGATTGTAATAGACATTGGTATTGTATCCTTTGTGGTCTATAAACTGGCTCAGTTGCTAAAAGACACCAGAGCCCTTCAGCTTATCAAAGGGATTCTTCTGGTGCTTGTTATTTCACTTCTGGCCGATTTTATAGGGTTGACTACCGTGTCCTATTTGACGAGTCTTGCCTTGCAGATTTTGCCGTTTATCGTTATTATCACCTTTGCGCCGGAGATCAGAAGGGCTCTTGAGGGCATAGGAAAGAACAAGTTGAAGGACTTTTTCCGATCCATCAGCTATCAGGAATCCCAGGAAACCGCAAGAATGATAGATGAAGTTGTAAATGCGGTAGAAGGTCTCGTAAGAGACAAGGTTGGCGCATTGATTGTTTTTGAGAAGGATATAAATCTTGGGGAAATTGTAAGAACCGGAGTAATCATAGATAGTGTTGTAAGCTCGCAACTCCTGCAGCTCATATTCATACCAAACACACCACTTCACGATGGCGCCGTTATTATACGCAACAACAAGATACATGCAGCTGCGTGCGTGCTGCCTCTTACCGGAGATCTTCATATAAGCAAGGAACTGGGGACACGACACAGAGCTGGTATTGGCGTTACTGAAACATCCGATAGTGTCAGTATAATTGTATCCGAGGAAACCAGCAAGGTTTCAATAGCAAGAAGAGGAACCTTGATTAGAAACATAACCCCTAACAACTTAAGAACCATATTGACTAATGAATTTGTCAGGAAAGATGACAAACGGAAGAAGGACATTTTTACATTTTGGAAGGGGCGAAGCAAATGAATAAAAAGCTTAAGGAGATACTTCAGAGCAAAAGCTTTTACATATTCAGCTCCATCATAATAGGAATACTTTTGTGGCTGTTTGTCCTCAACTATTCCAATCCTGTGATTGAAAGAACTCTTGAGATACCTCTTACCATAGAAAATCAGAATTATCCTGCTACAAAAGAGTTGATTAACACGACTGTTACTTATCCAACGGTTGTAACAGTTACTGTAAAGGGCAGGGAAGATATTGTAAACAATCTTCTTCTTAGTGAACTGTATTCTTCGGTGGATTTTTCAGAGGTCAAGGAACCGGGAGAGATAAAGCTTAACGTAAGCAAACCCACCTGCTCAAGATACGGCATTAGAATTGAAGACTACTATCCAAAGCAGATAGATTTTGTGTTTGACAAGCGAATGGAGACTTACCTGGATGTAAGACTTATATATGACGATTCCTTGTTAAAAGAAAACTACAAATTCATCAATGTAACTGCGGAGCCTGACAGCATACCTGTTAGCGACCTTTCTTCATTGGTGGAGGAACTGGAAGAGATTCAGGTAAATCTGTCTGACAGTATTGCAAGAAACTCGATAGACGGCAACAAGACTGCAAGCTTTATTGGCAGATATATTTCAAAAAGGGGAGAGGATGTTTCCCACTATTTCAACAACACGGTAACCATAACAGTGAAAATAGAAGTGGCAAAAGAAGTTCCTTTGGTATACAGTGTTGTTGGAGAGCCTGAAACTGATTTCTATATCGACTCGTCAAGTCTTTCCTCTACTACAGTTCTGCTCCAGGGCAGTGCTGCAGATTTGAGCAGAATAAGCAGTATTAATCTTGGGGCTTATGATGTAACAGGCAGAAGTGAAGACTATGTCAGAGAAATAAATATTTCTGACTTCCTGCCTGAGAGGGTTTCAGTTTACGGAAACAACAAAGTTACATTGACCGTGGATATTGAAGAGTATCAGATCAAGGAGTTTGAAATAACTGATACAATACTCAGCAAGCCTGGAATGGAGCTTGATGTTTATGAGTATGTAATATCACCTGATGTGTTTATCATTAAAATAAAGGGCAAGGAGAAGGATTTGAAAACTCTGCAGAGAAGCTCGCTGAATCCTACCCTTGATTTGACTGATAGAAGTGTTGGAATTTACAGTATTCCACTCAAGATTACACTGGATGAAAGATTTGAACTAATAGGAGAATATATCTACGAGGTAAACATCTCCTTGCTGGAACCGGATGAGACGGAAGAACCGGAAGAACCATAAATTTTGGATATGAATTGGATATAAAAAAAGGAAGCTGCTAGTTGGCTTCCTTTTCTGCTCTTCTGTACGCAAGCAGCAGATCTACCATTCTGCCGTAGCTGTGTACTCCATCTTCTACATTTACTGTTTCTAGATATTTGTTGTTAACATTTTCAGATACCGTGGCTACTATGTTTTTGGGGGTTTCAAACTGCTTCCAGAATTCCCTTGCAGCCTGCATGTCTCTTAGTATTCCTTTGTCGAGTGCTTCGTATACTCTTCTTGATGCGTCTCCATTATGTGCGGACAAAGCGTTAAGTGAGTAGTTTAAAGCAAGGTAGTATCCTGAATACTGGAACAAGGGATCCGGATTGTTTATACTGGCAAGGTACGCTATAAAGTTTGCCTCATCTTCACGGGATATGCCTCTTTGATGTGCCATCTCGTGATTTATGGTTGAAGGCAGACTCATTATCGGAGTTTTGTAGTTAATATTTGGTTCCGGTATTATGTACGGATATATTCCTGTTATCTTCGTGTAGCACATAAAATGTGAGAATATTACAGGTTTTGCTTTTGGATAAAATCCTTTAAGATATGGGTATGTATCTTCTATGGTCTTGTAGCCGTCTTTTGCCTTTTTTGCAAGTTCAAATACTGATACGTCAGGGGAGATAACCCCTTTGTCATTCTCTGGGAGGAGTTTTCTTGCCTTGGCTGCTTGTTCTCCGAGAAACATGCAGAGTTCCTCCAGCTCCTCTGTAGATGTTTCAACAAGCACAAGCCCGGACCTGTCGGCAAAGGTTATTCCGTTGTAATTGAGACCTCCGTTTACAACAAACATGGTTATGATTCCTGTAATCAATATTCCTATTGATAATATGTAGCGGACTGCAGGCATGTATATTTTGCCTTGTTTTTTACGTATTCTTTTTACTGTAAGCACTATTGTGCGGATAAAGTATGAAATGACAAATACAATTACAGTTATCAGAGCAATCTCGGATACTGAGAAGGGGAAAATCGAGACAAATATTTTTGAAGGCAGTGTGATTGCTTTGAAAACGAATGAATTGTAATATTCGTCCACTATATCAGGGTTCTTTTCGGATATCTTGAACAATGCTACAGATATAGCACTGCAAACCAGAAAAAACAGGAAAATGTACAAGAGTGCCTTAGTACTGGGAGCACGTAGTTTAATTCTTTTTCTTGATTTTGATCTCTTCTCACTCATGTCAGTACCTCCACAAAAATGTAATATAATTATAACATAATTGGGCTTGCTGACAAAATATAAATTGTTCCAAAAAAAATATGCAAAATAATATTAAAAATATGTAGAAATTTTCTTTACTATGTGTTATCATTTAATTAAGTTATTAAGAATCAGGAGGTTTATGATGGCCAGGTATTTGAAAACTTTTACAGCCGTTTTTCTGGTACTTCTCTTTATTTTATTGAGTGGATGTAGTAGAGGCGACGTTCAATCAGGCGCCTTGCCCCCAGGATATAAGGCGAACGTATCAGGGCACATAAGCGTTACATATTTCCTTGCGTTAGATGATGAAAGCAAGTTGTCTCTGTCGTATTTCGCTCAAGCATTTCAGGATAAATACAAGGATGCCACTGTCAACCTGGACTTTTCGACCGGTGACAACAGAGATGCGCGTATAGCATCCGGAGACATCGGAGACGTCTTCTTCTGTTGGGAAGATGAGATTTACAGGTACGCAGTGGAAAACAAAGTTTTGATGCCGCTTAGTGCTTATCTTGAAGTTCTTGACATCGATATCAGCAACGTATACTCCGGTATTTACGACCTGGGTGTTGCTGAAGGCCAGCTTTACATGGCTGCAAGAGACCATACACATATAGTTCTGTTCTACAATGCAACTGCACTACAAGAAGTAGGCTTGGATACTCCCCCTGCAGACTGGACATGGGAAGATTTCAAAGATTACTGCAGAAAGCTGGTTCGTGAGGAAGACGATGGAACGATTTCAAGAGTTGGTGCTGGATGGGACGTTTCATATGGTCCGCATTTAATTCCATTCCTTGAAGGCTGGGGAGGAAAATGGTACGATCAGGTAAACAAGAGAGTAAACTTTGTAAGTGACCAAAATGTACTTCAAGGATTTACCGAGCAAATCCAGGCTATGGAAGAGTTCTTGTTGAAGCCAGAAGGTACTTCGGCAAGTGTTGCGATTGCATCCAGATACAAGGTTATGAATGAAGATGTTATATTTAAAGCAGGCGTGTTCCCCGGACTTCACAATACAGGTTTGGCTTATGAGATGAAGGGATTGGATTGGAACATTGCCAACTGGCCAAGATTCCCAATCCACAGAGTTGGAACAGGTGCTACAGGATTTGCTGTATACAACAGAACAAAGAGACCTGATACCGCTGCGGCATTTGCGCTGTTCCTGTTTACAGACGAAGGACAGAGGGCATACAATGGACAAACTGGTGGTTCGGTACCTCTAACAAAGAACCTGGCCCAAGAGGATTTCTGGAGACAGCCTTATGATCCAGACGAGATTAACTATGATGCTTTTGTCAGCTTCCCTGAAGCCGATACGGTAGGAAAGTTCCACTGTCGTGTTCCTAATGCCGTTGCAAATATTATAACTCAAAGAATGCTGAATGTGTTTGTAAGGCATTTCAACGGTTCGCAAAGCTACTATGACAGCTTGAAAGAAATAGAGGAGCTGGCAAATGAAAAATGGACTGAACTCTTTGAAAATGAAACGAGACCATAATGTAAAAATAGTTAATGAATAGATAAACACCGGGTTCAACCCCGGTGTTTATTATTTATACAATATGTGCATTACTTCCAAGTCTTGTTTTTGTGACAACTATTTTTCTGTCAATTCGTTCTCTAAGCTCGGGAACGTGGGAAATAATACTTATCAAGCGGTTGTTTTGAGACAAGGCACCCAAGGTCTTTAGTGCAAGTTCGAGGCATTCAGAGTCCAAAGTACCAAAACCTTCATCTATAAACAAGGTGTCAATGTGGATGCCTCCTGAGTTTTTTTGAATCATGTCGGAAAGTCCAAGTGCAAGAGCCAGTGAGGCGATAAAGGTTTCACCACCGGAAAGGGACTTTACGCTTCTGCTTTTCCCTGTGTAAGCGTCTATAACTTCAAGATCCAAACCTACACCTTGACGCATGTCAGTCTCTTCTTTTCTTGCCAGCTGGTATCTTTCAGTCATAGCATACAGCCTCTTGTTTGCACTTTTGATAACTTCTTCAAAGTACATTGCCTGGACATACCTCTCAAAAGTAATTTTCCTTACTCCTTTGCAGTTTCCGTTGGCAACGGAAGACAGTTCTTCAACTTCCACATAGCTCTGACTTGCTTGCAAAAGGTGTACATTTGTCTTTCTAATATTCTCCAAACTGTCTTTGTTTGCAGAATACCTGGAAAAAAGAATTTCGTATTCGTTTTGGATTTTTTCTTTCTTTTCTTCCAGCTCTTTAATGCTTTCTTGTATGCCTTGCAAATCAGGCATGGTTTTTCCTTCAAGGGTTTGTTTTAACATATTTATCTTGTTCTTTGCATTCAACTTTTTCTCCTTGTGGGTTTCAACCTCTTCTTTCATGGATTCAAGCTGATCCTTGCATTCAACCAACTCCTTATACATTTCCTCACTAATATTGTGGACAACAAGTGAATCGTGGAATTCCTTTTTCAAATTCTCAAACCTTTCCCTGGTTGAAGCCAGATCCGATTCATTTTTTGAAAGGAGCACCCTTTCTTTTTCCAGTTCTGTTTTGAGTAAGTTGACCTTTTGAATACACAAATCAAGTTTTTCCATTGATTTGTCATACTCTTCCGAAAGGGTTCTTATGGCATTTTCCGCTTCTGTTTTGTCTTTGTACTCAAAGGAGGTTCTTAAAGAGTTGTATTCCGCCTCTGCTTTGATCCTGTCACTGTTCAAATTGTTGAACATATCGAAAAATGCATCATGCTCCTGTTTCTTGTTTGATAAATCCTCCTTTGTTTTTTCAAGCTCCACCTGCATTTTTTTGTATTCTTCAAGCCTTTTTTCTTCTTTGAAAAACCTTTCTTCGAGCAAACCAATATTCAAAGCTTTAAGCTTGTTCTCAAGCTTGTCCAAGGCATATGGAATACTATCAATAGCAAAGTCCTTGTCCATATTTGCTGCAATATCCACAAGAAGCCTTAGTCTTTCTTTCCACTGAGAAAGCTCTATGGATATTTTATTCAGTCTTTTTTCCTTGGTCTCTTTGTCGTTTTTCAAAAGTTCCAACTCTTCCTTGGTGGTGGCAGTATCCTGATAGGAAGCAGGATTTGGGTGCTCCAAAGAGCCGCATACGGGACAGGGAGTGTTTTCTTCAAGATTTCTTGCCAGTATGCCTGCCTGGTTTCTTAGGAATTCAGAGAGTTTTACGGCATATATATTGTCTGCATGCAAGTATTCTTTTTCATGTTTCTTGTACTGCTTTTCAAGCTGACTGTATTTCGTTTGAACATCAGTTATTTCTTTTATGGTCGCAATGTGTTGTTTGATTTCTTCTTCTTGTTTCCTTGCATTATCCAAAGCATATTTAAAGTTGTAGTAGTTGGATTCTGCATCCTTTAAGGTAGCAAGATGATATGACAAATCCTTTTCCTTCTGAGAAAGCTTGTCTGCCTCTCCTTTTACCTTGTTCAATTTCTTTTGTGCATCGTCCGTCTGTTTTTGCAGTGAGGACATTTTGTCCTTTAATTGGCCTAATTTCTCGTACTCGGGCAGTTTGGATTTAATGCCTTCTATTCTGGCGTTTAGATGTCTGCGATAGGGTTCGTTCTCCTGCTCCTTGGTCAGGTCTTTCTCTGCCTTTTCCAGCTTTACTACAAGGTCATTTATATTTTCCCTGTGCTTTTTTACGGCAAACTCAATTTTAATAAAGTCCGCATAATCTTCCTGCATTTTTTTATCAAGAGGAAGAATCAGATTGACTGACTTTTCAATTCGTGAAATATTATCAATTTGCCTGTTTATGTACTCGTCTTTTTCAAGAAGGATATTGTATTCCTTTTCATATTCTTTCAAATCATTAAAGTATTTTATGAGTTTTTCCGCTTCACTGTATTCAACCTTTTTCAAAGTCAAGGTGTCATCAATTTCTTTAAATTGCTTTCGATTTTCATTAACTTTATATAAATCCTCCTTGTTTTGCCTTGCAACCAAATCCATGATTTCATTAATCAAAACCACCGCATTGTTGTCCTTGTATTCGGAGAATTCATTGTAAAGGTTGCTTTCTTTGGGAATCTTTATTCCGTTAACATACTGGACAAGACTGTTTTTATACTCCTCCGTTATCTTAAGATAATCCTGGCTTTTCTTTTTCAGGATATCCTGTATTCTGCTGTACAGGGATGTGTCGAAAATTTTTCTGAAAAGCTCTTCTTTCTCACCACTGGATGCCAGCAGGAAATCCATGAACTCGCCTTGGGGAATTATTGCTACTTGTCTGAAATGGTTCCAATCAAGAGCAAAAAGCTCCCTGATATAATTTGTTACATTTCTGTCCCCATCGACGATGACTTTGTTATCCAGTTCCAGGGTGGCATATGCGTTTTCTTCGGTGGTTCCGCTTCCTACTTTCTTTGCTCTTGTGTATCTTGGATTTCTTCGCACCACATACTCTTTTCCTTTGTACAGGAATGTGAACTCCACATAGGTTTGGGTGTTGCTGGTGGCAAAATCACTCCTTAACCCTGAAGTGTCGTTTCTGTTTTTTCCGCTGGCAACACCATATAGAGCAAAGGCAATGGCGTCAAAAATTGTTGTTTTGCCGCTGCCTGTATCACCGGTTATGAGAAAAAGGCCGCTGCGGCCAAGTTTGTCAAGCTCCAAAACTGTTTCGTCCTTGTATGGACCAAAACCACATATTTTAAGTCTAATGGGTATCATGGCAAAACTCCTCTAATTCTTCTTTCAACACTTTTTCAAGCAGTTTTTGTTTATGCTCATGAAACTCTTTCTGCTTGGTTTCCTCATAAAATTCCTTGAAAAGCTTTATTGGGTTTTTGCTTATCCTGTCATATACAGATGTTTCATTGTTTTCATTTGAAAACTCCGATTCTTTTATATGTTCCATATGGAGTATGTAGGGATAATATGCACGTAAAGTGGCAAGGGGTTCGTAAAGATCATTTTCATCCGTCAAGGTGGCATGGATGAAGTCGTTGCAAACTTCCTCACAAACCTCAGGAGAAATTAGATTTTCAAGCTTCCCTTTTATCTTTCTCATATCCCTTGTAGGATTGAGTGGACTTACTTTTAAAGTTACCATGCTTTTGTCGATGTCAACTATTGTTACACTCTTTTTATGGTTCACTTCCGAGAAGGAGTATTTAAGAGGCGAACCTGCGTAACGAATGGTATCCCTGCCAACGGACTGCGGACAATGCAGATGCCCTAGGGCTACGTAATCAAAATCATCAAATATTTCATAGCTAATGTTTTCTAGCGTACCGACTATGGTTGATTCTGAATCAGAAAGTATGGGGCTTGAAGTACCCGTAACAAACTGATGACAAATGAGAATATTTCTTTCATTTGGCACAAGAATGCGTTTGTCTTTTGCATCATTTATTATCTCAACTATTGCATCTTCGTAGCTTGATATTGTCTTGTCCGGGAAATATTTCTGTACTCTTGCAGGACGAACGAAGGGAAGGGCAAAAATATTAATATTGCCGTAATCGTCCTTCAGGACAGTTTTGGATAAGCTACCTTCAAACGTACTGATTATGTGAATATTGCTTTTTTTAAGGAGTCTGCTTCCAAAAGAAAGTCTTTCACTTGAGTCGTGATTTCCGGAGATAATGAAAACAGTCTTGTCCATTTCGGAAAGACGGGTAAGAAAATCATCCAGCACAGGTACTGCTTCTCCTGGAGGGACGCTTTTGTCGTATAAATCGCCTGCTATGATGACAGCATCCGCCTTTTCCTTTTCAGTAATCTCAACTATCCTTTCAAGTATGTATGCCTGGTCTTCGAGCAGGCTGAATTCCTTTATTCTTTTACCGATGTGCAAGTCGGCAAGGTGGATAAATCTCATTGATCCGCCTCCTTTACATCCAATATTATGGAGGGGTAATCATATACGAACCAAAGGTCGTGCTTGTGTTTGAAGGGGAGCTTTCTTCTTTTTACTCTGACTAGTGTAAGAGGTCTGTAACTATCAACACCGCCACAGCCAATGTATACGGTTTTTAGATGTTTTATTCTGCCTCTTTCCTCATCGTATTTAACAACAACAGTAAGAGGCTGGCTGGGAGTATATTTATTGGAAGGTTCGGCACCTTTCAGATATGATTTTGCTATGTTGTTGTTTTTTGCAATATTGCTAAAACTTATCGCATTCTCAAAGTCGTGTATAAGGAAGGAAAGAAATTCTTTTCCCTTGTCTGCGTCTTCTGCGTAGATATTCAGGGCAAAAATAAATAGAACAGCTGTATTAACGGGATCAACCATTTTTTCTACAGCTGTTTTCTTGAATTCTTCAATATCATAAGGCAGATTATCTATTCTGATTTCCTCTGTTTTAAAGTACATGTCCCAACACCCTAAAATATTTATCACCAACAATAATAATATTTATCTCAATCATTGTCAATGTCGGGCACTTTAAGGCTTTGTCCTTCATATATTGTTGCGTCTTGCAAGTTGTTTATCTTCTTTAGTTCATATACCGCTCTTCTTATCTCCATGTCAGGATAATATTCTTTTGCCAAGTCCCAAAGAGTGTCTCCCTGCTCCACCACTACTGTCTTATACGTTGTCTGGGGTTTGGTTTTTATGCTCTTTGCACAAACCGTAACTACAAGCAATAGAGACGTGACAATGAATACAAACGCTACAACCCTTAGCCTTATAGTTCTTCTTTTCCTTTCAATTCTTCTTTTTCTCAATAGACTTAGCATTTCTTCCGGATCTCTGCACTCTGCTATCAAACTTCTCATTGTACCAACCTCCCCAAAATCGCACATATGTTCGTACGAACATATGTTAGCATAGTAAAAAGGTCGTGTCAATAGAAAATTTCGAGAAAAATTCAAAAAATCAAAAATTTGTTTGATTGGTTTGTATGAATAGTGAAGGGTATAATATTACTAAAACCATTTTGCATTTAGCAGTTCTGGAAGATCATATGAGAATTGGGAAAGAGGATCGGTTGGAATGTCGTGCTTTACATAAAAAATAATTAGTGGTATAATTGTTTAGACCGTTTCCTGGTTTATGGAAGCTCCAACCATATACTAGGATTCCGGGCAAAATATTTATATATAAAGGAGAAAATTATGACAAAGGAAAGAAAACAGGAAATCATTAAGGAATTTGCAATTCATGAAGGAGACACAGGTTCTCCAGAAGTTCAGATTGCACTGCTTACAGAGAGAATCAACCATCTTAATGAACATCTCAAAAAGCATAAGAAAGACCATCATTCAAGAAGAGGTCTGCTTATGATGGTTGGTCAGAGAAGAGGTCTGCTTAACTATCTGATGAAGGTGGATGTAAACAGATATCGTTCATTAATTGAAAGACTTGAACTTAGAAAGTAGTCTTTCGTTTT
>LSQX01069184.1_pt1 | contig 18731 bp, 13 predicted proteins | sample 654561 | NCBI WGS metagenome assembly LSQX01 (sample SAMN04489861, study PRJNA283612) | anaerobic digester metagenome | isolation source: 4 biogas reactors fed with cattle manure at either 37C or 55C with and... | place: Denmark: Kongens Lyngby | collected 2014
TACATAGAACCCTGTAAGCTCCTTTTTCATGTTTCAACCATACCAAAACCTGGAGAAAAACACAAGTCCCATTTTGCGCATTTTAATGTCTACGCTAACCGGACAAACACATGCCCAAAAGCGCACGGTTAACATCTTTTTCGAGTTTGTGAGCTCTGGAACTTCGGTTTAATGGAGTTATTTCTCATATTACGCAGATAGACATATTTCCCTTCCAAAAAGAAAAGGCACCTATCCTAAAAGGATAGATGCCCTGTTGGTTCTCTACGATCGCGGTTTATTGAATTTGTCTGTCAAGAATCACTTGTTCAATCCTAAGAGTCCCGGGAGCGATCCGAGCACTCACCTGAAGTCTAAGGGCCACGGTTTGAATGTCCGCAGATACGGTACCCTTGATCGTATACTTGGTCCATGGGCCGTCGGCGGGCTCAGCGGAGACGACGGAAAAAGGCAGAACAGCCCAGGACACCGTGGACTCCGTTGTCTTGGCCAACAACTGAATGTATCTGTCTATATCGTCCGTTTGGGCATGAACAACGATCTCAAACGAGCGCAGGTGTAGCGCATCCCACTGCAAGAACTCATCCCGATCGCTCATTTTCACCTTGCCGCCGGTAGCCCGAAAGGCCGGATCATCCGCCTCGGCGGCGTAGACCCATCCGTCTGACTCAGCCGAAGTCAGCCTGTTGTCAAAGACCATCTCCGTGTCGAAAAAGCTGATCCGCTGAGGCGGTGTGAAGGTGTCTTTCATCAGTTCGCGATTGCGAACGGCGAAGGGAACCGAATGAGTGATCACCCTTCCGGCGGTATCAGTGAAGGAGACGGCGAGCTGATGTCTGCCGTCAGTCAACTTGTTCGTATCCAAAACGAAGGAGGGTATAGTCTCCAAGTCCTGCGCAGTGAACAATGGCTCGCTGTCTATCCCGATGTCAATGCGTGTAATCCGAGGAAGCTCAGTTCTGAGAGGGTCTTCGTAAAGCACCGGCAGGGGATCGATGGTCACCGGCCCCCGGACAGGGCTGGTCGTTTTCAGCGAAGGGATGTTGATGTGTCCGATCTGACGCGTACGGAGCCTTCCCTGCCACTCGGTTGTGTACAATGCCTCCTCAGGCAGAATGGCGAAATCATCGATCCAGTAGGTGTCCCCTGTCTTAGTGGCTGATGTGGATTCGATCCCCAACCTCTGAAGCATCCGGATGTCGGGGTTCTCATCCCAGATCAACCGAGCGTCCAACAACAGTGTGTGGAATTCACCGTCGGCAATCAATTGATAAGGAGCTCCGGCGGCTCGCCCGTCCCTCGTTGAGGCTAGCCACTTCCTTCGGGTTCCGCTGCTCAGGTTGCGAAAAGCCTCCACATACAATCCGATACAGACATCCGGCTCTATGCGATAACGCAAATAGATCCACGGATCCCGACTGATATCCCACTCGGCCGGTGCAATGCGGGCCGACATGGCGCCTCCGCCGGGATCAGACACCCGAAGCACTCCGTTGCCGCTCGCCGCATCGATATCGCGCGACCAGTCTGCCGGCATCGGCCTATACGTCTTCCAACGCCACCACCACTGCTCGTCATCTTCATCAAAGCTGGTGTGGATAAAAGGCTCCTCCGGTGCTCTGGGTTGCTCCACAACCACATATCCCGTGCCTCGATAGATCTCGCCCGTTTGGGTCGTTACTCTGACCCGAATGGGATAATCATAGGCTTCGCTGTAGCGATGCGTCACTTCACTTCCGTAGGCCATTGTGCCGTCGCCCAACTGCCAGCGGATCTCCGCCGGATCTTCAATGCCAGACAAGACTGCGGACAGGCAGACTTCTTCGCCGGGTCGTACGATGAAAGAAGAAGCGGTGACTTGGACCGCCGGTCTTGCCCCTGCACCGTGTTCATAGACGCCGATATCCGGTGCGGATCCGCTCCACGGGAAATCGACGGGTACGCCGTCGTCCCACTCCACATCCCGATCGAGGGTGAGCGTGTTGTTGACATGATCCACGGCCACGACCCGGGCCAACTGATCCGCCGAACCGACGGCGATGAGATCCCCGAGTTCACCTTCAATGCCGAACCCGTCATAAAAGTAGGCCGCATCTTCGACCGGAACGACACGCCCCTGGCCCGCGCCCACGGTGCGAGTTAAAAACCGCCCGGCGTCGATCAGCGGACTGTCGGCGCTCAAGGCATGGTTGTAGGTCTCGGGATGTACAAAACGGGGTGAGACGGCCTTGTTGTCAGCAAAAAAGACCGCCTGGTTCATCGTTGACATCCGGCTCCAGGCTTCACCTTGAACGGTGTCGACATCGACCTGATGGGCGCCGAACTCTATAATCCCTGGATCATCCGCCGCGCCGCCCGATAGAGCATTGCTGACAAAACTGACTTTGGCGATAGCCTCCCCCTCAGGTCCTTTCAGCGGTAGGCCCATCGACTGAAACTCCACCTGTCGGTGGATCCCGTATCCGTCATTGCGGGAGAAGACGTTGTTGACAAAGACGATATCCTCCGTCTGTGCCGATGAATCGCTGACGGCTATCCCGTAGTCGTAATTGTCGTCAAACACGTTGTTGTACAATCGGACGTGCTTAATCCACAGCGCTTCGAAGGGATAAAGATGAATGGCCCCTCCCCAATTGCGAAAAACGCGATTGAAGCGGAAGATGCCCCGATCGGCGACGAACTTGGCGTTGGTGCTGGCCGAACGCCCGCTATCCAGGGCATTGGTGATGATGTTGTGTTCGAAAAGAAGGTTCTTGGTACCGAAGAACTCAAAATTGCGTCCCCAGGCGGCATGGAATACATTGCCGCGAACGACCACATTGCTCGTCGAGCCTTCCGGATAAAACTGAAACGGGCTGTGCCCAGCGCGCGAAATGGAATTGCCTTCGAAAAGAATATAGGACGAATCGCCCACGCGAACCATGTTAGCTCCGATGTAGCCTCTGATGACACTGTCACGCACCTGGATGTGTTCGCTGTGCGTAATGTGAAACGGCATCCCGCCAGTGGCGTCTTCCATCAATACATCGTCAATCCGGATATGCTTGGCATGCTGGATGAGCGCCCAGCGTCCTAGAGACGACTGCGGTTTGATGTGCAGCCCATCGATGCGGATGTGTTCGACGTGCGACAGATGAAGAGCATACTCCGCTCCGTATCCGCCCATGATGCGGGCCGTGCGCCGCTGCAGAGCCCTAAAAGTGATAGGCTCCTCAGGGGTGCCGCTGCGTACGGGACGCAGCACACCCTGGTACTCCCCGGGAAGAAAGACGATGGTGTCACCGGCTATGGCCTGCTGCGAGACGTGGGCGAGCGTCTTCCAAGGTGCCTCCAGAGTACCGGGATTTTGATCATTCCCGGCCGGCGACACGTAAAAGGTACCGGGTCGACGATCGATCGGGCCGGATGCTATTTCAGCTCCCGTACGGACAAGCCGGACATCGTCAATCCATATCTTGCCGCCGGTGCCGTACTGAGTGAAGAACTGGATGAGCACACCGAATGTGGTGTGTACCTCCGGATGGCGGGGCCAATCAAATTGGACTTCGCCGTAGGTCCATTCCGGTGCCGGGGGAAAATCGGTGTACTGATTGTGCGTTTGCGCTCCCTGTCTGGACACCGGGTCTTCGTAACGCCGCCGCTCGATGCCGATCCTGAACTTGGGATCGCCTTCGGTCTTGTAGTAAAAAGAAAGAGTGTAGGCTGCGCCTTGTTCTCCCGCATCCCAGGCAAACCTCTGATTCCAGGCCTGGCGCACGCGGTCTAATCCCGTCACCCGGCGCGCCTCATCGACATCGATCAACAAGGACACATTTCCGCTTCTGGCGTCGGATGAAGTGGTAAGCGAAGATTCATAGCCCAACGGCTGATTTCCCGACCGCGGCACGTAGCGATTCCAACCTACCGGATCGCCTTCGACCAGCTCTTCAAATCCCGCATTGACTACCTCTATTACGTCCTTGTCCGCCGCCGAAGTCTCTACTCCGACTCCGGGCAACAGGATAAGACAAAGCACCAACGCGGCGAACGGCAAAAACCTCCTCACTGCCATCAACTCCTTTTTTTGCCTTTCCGGTCGTTCGCCTCGCATTGCGCAGGTGGGATCGCAACATACCGGCGATCCCACCGCTTGTTACATGGAATCACTTGCCCGCCGACAACAAAGCGTCGACACGGCCTTTGACCTCTTCAAAGGCTTGTCTGGCAGGCATCCTTCCCTGGATCACACTTGTCAGGGCGTTGCGGATCTCAACACGCGCGTCGACGTATCCGGGGACCTCAAAAGGCGGCACAAAAGTACGAGGAGGAAGCTCGAGCAAAGGCCCCATGACCTGCTGAGGCGTATAGCCGGACGGCAGATCCATCCTTCTGACCATGGTCTGCAAGCCGCGGAAGGTCTGCGGATAGACCCCGGAGGCGGCCAGCCGGCTTTCGGCTTCNNCACTGGCCAGTAGACCATGGCCCAATCGAACGTCTCATGCGTCTTTTGAGCGATAAACCAATTCAGCGCGCTCTGCCACTCACCAGTGATCCCATAGCGGCCGGCGATGAAAGCCATCCGGCGATTGCCGGCGCCGAAGGTATTTGTCGTGGCTATCCGTTCGACGTTAATCAGATCGGCCACAAACTGCACTGCATCGGTATAGGCGGGAGTATGCACATCCGTGCGTCCCGTCGCCGGATCGACCAGATGGGCCCCGTGAGCCATAAAAAGTGGCTCTTCGATGTCGATGAAACCCGGATTCAAACCGAAGACATCCGGCTGACCGTCTCCGTCGGTATCGCGGGTTAGAACCCGGGCCGCTTGAGCCATCTCCTGAAGAGTCCAGTCCGGCTTGGGAAATGACAGACCGGCTCCCTCGAACATGGAGACGTTGATCATCATGTTAAAAAGCCAAAACCCCAAGGAATCCCGTATATCCGCCCGTTGCGGGTCACTGTCTGCTCCAGACCCGGCAGGTAGGCCTTCATGTCTATTCCGGCTTGCCGGACATATGAAGTGATGTCTATCGCCAGATCTTCCAGATACTGAGGTTGTGTCACTCCGTTGATGACACTGACATCAGGAGGGGCCCCGCCGGCGATCATGGTCAAAAGCTTTTGTCGCGGATCTCCTCCTATCTTAACTACCCTGATATCCGGATTCAGTTCATTGAAACGAGCGATGATGCTCTGCTCAACGGCATCGGACTCACCCGTATACCACGACATATACGAGATCTCGACCGGAGCACTCATCACAGAAAAGACGCTCCCAAGCAAAAGCAGGAGGGCTACAGTCAAAAGGATTCGTCGACATCTCGGCCTCGACAGCTTCGTCTCAGGAAATCGAACCGCCATGTTACGCTTCCCCCTCAATCATGAGTCGCTCACCGGCTCCCAGCGCCGCCCATACCTGGCGCAGCCGGTCGATCTCTTCATCGTCGAGTACATCGGAAGCAAAATGCAACGGACGCGGGGCGCTCATGGCCCACAATCCCAGAGTGTCGATCACCCGGGCGCTGCCCGGGACCACTCCCTCCATTCTTCCTTTGCCTAAAGCCGAGGCCACCTCCCCACCGCGCGATGTGATCCACCCTTTCGTGATGCGCTCGTCCAAGGCCATCGCCCAGGCACCGACATCATCGATTTCGGAGCGGCACATGACTTGTAAGACGTCATCCCGCGCCGACAATCCGTCCACCGCACACCGGACCAGCCGGACGTTGAACGCCGTCGCCGAACGGCCGATGAGCAGTTCGTTGTCGTTCAAACGCACGGCGTCCAAGACCACAACAACATGTCCCAGACGCAGCCATTCTTCGATCAAGTCCTCGTCCGCATGAGCTTGACTGTAGCCCGCCGGCTGATAGACCACCCCTACACCTGAGCGCTGATCGGCTTCAGGCTCTCGCAAGGTGGCGAAAAAACCGGGAATACCCAGCTCGTGCCGGTAACGGCCCAAGCTTACCGGCTCGCCCGGACCCCACCGCAAGGTCATCGGGCCGACCGCCAAAAGGCGTGCCAACCGATCCCGCAGGTCTTCTCTCTTACTCAACCAGTCGGAAAGAGCCGCCCCACCCTCAGGCAGACGGGGCAGCCGACGCTCCAGGCCCCTCACCCACGACTCCAGACTGTAGGGACCGCTGATTCGCTCTTCATCAGAGAGAACACGCAACTCCTCCGGAGGACGGTAGACGGCGCCGATCTCCAGGCTGCGACCTCCGCGGTGGTGCCGCGGCACGTCATAGAGCCTATCGAGTCTCAATCCGTGGCGTTGGATGAAGTCATGGAGAGCGGCCTCAGGAGCTTCCAGCAGGGCGCGAGCCCTTGGAGTGTCAATCCGCAAATGATCCGCAACCCAGCGCACGGCCTGGGGCGTTAAATGATACGGCCGATGCCCGCCTTCGCGGTCGATAATCAACCGGCAGCGGTCCTCGGCAGCGAACAGCGCATAGACCTTGCGGGCCGCTTCCACCATGCCTTTGGTGTTCAAAGGTACACAGATCTCATCCAAGGCCCCCACCATGACCAGATAGGCGCAATGGGGCGCTCCGAGGGCTATCAGTTCGGCCTGGTTCATATCCTGCATCAGCCCATGCAGGCGATAGCAACACCCGGTCGTCCCGTCAAACTCCCGATAATCCGCGGCCCAGGCTGAGTTCACACACGCGGCCAGACGATCATCCACCGCGGCCAGAAGCTGCGTCACCGTGCCTCCCAACGAACTGCCGGCACAGGCGATGCGCTCGGGATCAACGGCCTCATGGTGCCGCAACAGATCAATAGCCCGGGTCAGATCATAGACCACCTTGCCGATAAACGGCCTGCCCGCCAAGAGAGTCCGATCCAGATAGCGGTCCTGCCGATGGCCCCGCAGCCCCAGCAGACCGCTTTCGTGGCGCTCCTCCTCGCCGATCGGATCGGCCAGCACGACGGCGCAACCCAGTTTGGCATACAACTGACAGGCATACTGGTTGTACCAGCTGGATTTGCTGCCGCCGTGGCCGCAAGCCAAGACCATGGCCGGCACTCTCGTCTCGGGCATCGGCGACGGCCAATAGATCAGACAGGGGACCAACGACAACGGATCTGTCTCGCTTTCAAAGACGATCTTTTCGATGCGGTAACCGTCACCGTCGATGACATCTCGCACCTCATAGAGCACGGGCCGATCAAGCTCTTCGTCCGGAAAACCCAGGATCCGCCGCAAGCGCTCCCGCATCGCGGCCGATCTCTGTCGCCATTCGGCGGCGGTTGGAGTGCGCCGATCGATGGCATCCTTGGGTAAGTGACGCAACTCTTGCTGTAGAAAGCTCCTGTAGCCCTCTTCCACGAACCTACCACCTCACTCCGTCCGCAGCCCTTTCATGGACACCTCTCCCAGCTGTACCTCAACAGGCAGATCCTTCGTGAACGTGATCCGTAGCCAGTTAAACGCGGCATCCACCGAAAAAGTGCGGCGTAAGAAGATCTGTTGCCATCCTCCAGGTGAGACCTCGCCACGCCGGATCTCGCCGGACACATCCTCCCAATGGGTGCCATCCTCGGAGACCGACAACACCACTCCGTCCAGACGGTCCGCGGGCCGGGCATACAAGGTGATCTCACACTCCTGCAGCAGAGGCGTCGACCAGATCAAGTACTCATCCGTCGCCGCAGCGCGCGTTAAGCGTTGGTCGTCGCCGAAAAAGTCCTCGGGCCGATCTCCCACGTACTCCCAACCGTCGGACTTATCCGAGGTCCGCAAAACCTCCAGGGGGATGCCGAAAAAGGCCACGATAGGCGCTTTCAACTCATCCACTTGACTCCACCAGTTGCGGACCCGGAAACGAACCTTCCGCGTGACCAGCCCGTGGGAGCGATCAACGGCGATCACGGTCAACTCATGCGCTCCGTCCGTCAGAGTCAAGGTGTCCAGCACACACTCTCCTGCGGCTTGCGGATCGCTGCCGGTCCAAATCTCTTCCCCGTCGACGGCGACCGTGATCCTGAGCAACTCCTCGGGAGTCTCCGTGAAGATGCTGAGACCTAAGGGCACTTGCCCTAGCAAGAGAGCATTCTACCGCCACTGCTCACCCAGGCTGACCCGCACGGGAATGGTCCAGGGACGCCACGGACCCAGATAATCATCGAAGGCCGGATCGTCGTATTCGGACTGCCAGCTCAAAGCGGGAACCGTCCGCCTTTGCACCCTGGCATCCAGCTGCTCGACGTGGCGCAACATGGTCGGAGTGGGTGCAAAGTCTTCGGGAAGTGCGGATACAACATAGGGCAGAGCATTGATCCAGAAGTGACAGGCGGCTACCCCTCCCTGGATAAAAGCCGTGGGACCGACCCAGTGACTCGGATCGTTGGCCACCAGGCGGACGGCGTACTGCCAGGCCTCGCCTTCAAAGGCCCGACGCAGATAGGAACGATACGGTTCGGGATTGTCGGCATGTCGAGCGGCGAAGGCCACCACCAACCAGGACGGATTGCTTGCTGTCGGCTTGGCCGGCAGCGTGGGCATCAGTGCATCAGCCATCTTGACCAGGGCTTGGCGCAGATCTTCATCCTGAGTCAAGTAGAAGTACTCAAGCAGAGCATGTGTGGCGCCGAAGACGTGGAAAAACATACTGGATGAATTGATGTCCTGGGGCGGGGCGATCTGACGCACCTGCGGCGAGAACGCCACCTGGGGCGATGCGGCAATGCCTTCCGGAACGATGAAGGTGTGCACATAGCGGCGCATGATCTCACCCAGTTCGGGATCGCCGCTCATCTCCCAGTTGGTCAACAGGCCGTACAGGCGCCCTGAGTGCCAGGCGTGGATGCCGACATCCGCTTTCAGGTAATAATCCCGAAGCAGCTTTTGGGCCACTTCCCGTGAACGCGGATCCCCGCTCAAGAAGTAATGGAAGCGGAATTCGGAATGAACCGTCTGTCGCTCTTCATGGTTGCCGTCGCTCCAGGGCTGCACGCCATGCCGCGTCCCCCTGCCGAACCATCTTCCTGAATGCCTGATGATCACATCCCGAGCGTGACGGGCCATGGCCTCGGCCATGAAGTAGTACTCCCTGTCTCCCGTCCGCAGATACTCACGCTGGAAAAACAGTCCCGGCAGTCCCTCGGTGTTGCCCCAGCCCCAACGACCGTTGTCAAAGGCCCAATGGTATTGGGGCGTATAATCGAGCGTTCTTTGTTGGCTGTCAAAGACAAAGGCCCGACGTTCAGCCTCGGGAAGAGCCAGCACATCTTTCAGGACATCCGGCAAAGCGATGGATCCGTATCCGCCATTAAAGTAGTGCTGTATGTCACCGTAGTACCACTTGCCGTACCAACCGAAGAGCCGCTGGTGATAGAGCCAAAACTGGGCCAAAAGATCCCGGTTACGAGTCACCTCAGGCAAAAAGTCGGGATCGGCCTGCGGCAAGATATGGCCATGCTCGCGGTACCAAGCCTCACCCATCCAGATCAGCGGCGGGCTGTGGAAATCGGCGGCCACGGCGCCCAGCTGCGGATCGTCAACGTTTTGATCATGGAAGACCCAGAGTATCTCTTGCGTCTTGGATACCCCCACAAACGGATCATGGCCGTAGTAGGATCTCTGCACCCAATCGTTGTACTGACCCGCGGACTCGCCCTGGGCACGGTGAGGCAGATCGGAGTAGCGACGCACATCCATCAACGGCACACTGGGCGGCCAAAAATAAGCGGTCAAGGTTCCGTCCCGGCGCGAGGCGACGAGTTCGTTCGGCGCTTCTTGCCACATGTCGCGCATGATCAAGGTCACGCCGCGCTCGCTGTCGGAGACGTCGATCCAGCCTGCTGAGCGGTGCAGATGCTCAATCTCGTCGAGTCTTCTCCCGTCGTGCCGCCAAATCGTGTACTCCATATGGCCGCTCTGGCACAATCCGCCCTCCAGCCAATCGTGCAACCGGACAACCTCTTCTTCTCCGCCCACTCTGAGTATCTGACGATCGGTGTCCAAAACGGTGGGCAGGCGGATGCCCATCTGGCGGACGAAGACCTCACGCGGATCCTGATGCAGATACTCCACCGTATGGGTCATGCGCACAAAGGCACGCCGGGCATACAACTCCAGGCGAATGATCACCCGAGCCGGCTCAATGCTTTGCGCTTGTCCTTCGAGACGAATTACCGCCCGATACGGACCCGACGACTCTACGGTCATGGAATCGATGACCACGGGCCCCGGATCCTCCCGCCCCACCGGGTGTGTGGTCTGAGTCACATACGGCTCCTCGATGCGCAAAAAATCCACAAAGGCCGTAGGCCGCGAATCTCCCGGCCGAGCCTCGGCGATGGTCTTTCCGTTGAGGGTTATCCTTTTGATCCACTGAGCGCCCGGCTGAAGATCGACTTTCAGGGGCCCGGTGTCGATCGTCAGCCCGTCGGCGCGCTCTTCGACCCGCAAAGCGCCGGCATTGGAGGGCTTAGTGGACGTCTTTTTGTAACGCAACGCGAATTCACGTCGGCTGCCGTCCCGGAAGGTGACCGCAAAGGGAATGAGATCGTCGTCCATGATCTGCGGAGGCCGGTCTTCCGCTTCGTCATCGAGGAAGGTCAGCAAGAGCCACTTGATCGATCCGTCAGGCCAATAGCCAATGACCTCCGCCTGATACTCCAAGACCCGCTGCCCGCTGAGCAACTCCAAATCGTAAGGATCCCGCACCAGACCGCGCGGCAGGGCCACGCCGCCGCTGATCCAAGGCGTCAGATCGCCGGCACTCATCTGTTTGGGCAGCCAGTCGTCGTGGCCGACCATGAATTTTTCCTCGGGCTTGATCGGAGGATCGCTGGCCAAAGCCGTCTGGCCCCACATCTGGGCGAGACGCTTCGTCACTCCGGCGGATTGGAAGGTGCCGGTAAAAAACAGAAGATCGATGGTGTGACTCACACCCAGAACCTTGGACGCCTCCGGTCCGTGAGGACTGATGGCTCTGGCAGAGTCCGGATACAGCATGACCTGCACCGCCCCGCGGTCCCAAGCCTGGACGCGCAAAGCCTTGGGAGCCAGAGGAGCCAGATCTTTGTAGGCAAAAAGCATGCCGCCGTATTGGTCATACACCGAACTCCAGCCGGCGGCCCGGATGCCTTGCTGCATCACCAAGGGTGCCGTGGTCTCGCGTTCGGCCTTCCAGATCTGATACGACACCGGCGTGCGCTGATCCACGCCGAACAAACGCCATTCATTCGTGTCCGGCTCGGCGAGCAATACCATAGTGGGATCCAGATGAAACTGATAAAAATAACGTGTGTCCCAGGTGAAGCCTTGATCGCCGCCCTGGGCGATGCGCTTGCGAAAATCCAGGGCCAAAGGAAGGCAAAAAGAGATCTCTCGTATAAAGCGATCGGCAAAAGTCCCGCGAGGCTCCAAGAAAACCTCCGCTTGCAGTGCCGGATCCCCGGCTTGGCCGATCAATCGCAGCCGGAAGTCGAAGGCGTCGTCATCGGGAAAAAGCAGCGCTCCCTCAATGACAACTTCGGCCGACTCACCCTCGATGCTGTAGTCCACCCGCTCGGGCGCATACACTCCGCTGATCAGACGCCCGTCGGAGATGAAGTCGGTACGCTGATCGTAGCTTTGGCTTTCAATGAGAACGGCCTGCAACAAAGGCCAGGTGTTGGCCCAGACGAAAGATTTGTCTCCCATGACCACGCTGCGCAGCGTGGCCCGTGCGGTGTCGATCTCAAGGCTGAGAGCACCGCTCACCAGGCGAAAGCCCTCCGGCGTACCATGTACCTCCCAACCGTTTTGCGCTCCTTTGGCACGCGCCGGAAAAAGAAACAAAAGCAGAATCAAAACCGATGCGAGGACAAACCACCAGTGACGATCAGAGAGTAATAACTCCATGGCTAAGCCTCCTTGTGTCGCGGTTAAAAAGCGTCGCCGTACACAAAAGAACCCATAAATGCGACCACCGCTTCGGCGGCTGTGCAGCCGTATCGGGTCCGGCGCCAACTAAGACACGCCTTGCGGTCTATGGAAGCGGCGCCCCGCGGAAGCGTCCCCAACGCCCGAGCCGGGGCCACAGTCGTTGTTCACGGGATTGTCTCTTCGAAAATCCTTCAACGGGCGGATCTTAGAGGGACTGTTTCACCCCCCTGCGGTTTGAGCGCTTCATATCGTTGTTACCCTTCTCTGCCTTTAGAAAGGTTCCTTCGCACAAGTTCCGATTTCATGACCTATGCTGTGTTATCTGGCGATGATCTTCAAACTGACGATGTCCGCCAGATGATGCTTGAGCAGCTCCTTTAGGCGTCGCTCCTGAGCGGAAGTCAACGTTGCGGTGATCACCGCATGGCCCTCCACGTCGACATAGATGTCATGCACTCTCATCGTGCTCAGTTCAGCATACTCATCAAGCGTACGCCGAATCTGGTATTCAGCGTCCAGTCTCCGGTGCGGAGCCGGCCAAAGTCCGGCTCTGGCTCCCAGAATCAAAATCAGATCGGTGTAGAGTTCCCACAAAAGCTTGGCGATGATCCCCGAGGTGGCCCACAACATGAAATTCCCGCTCAACAAGCGCACGTAGACCCGACGATCCACATAGACGGCCATGAGATAAAGCACCAGCGGTCCGGCTGCATACAGCGATATGCTGTGCAAAGGCAAGGGCAGACGGATGCGCTGCTCATAGGGGCGCCAAGGAATCTCCCGATAGCGGAATCCGTATCGTCTGCGCAAAAAACCCATGGCGGCTCCGAAGGGAACGGATCCGATCAAAAAAGGCCAAATGATGCTGACATATCCTACGCTGAAAAGATGCGCCGCATAGAACAAGGGCCAGGCGAGATAGGTGAAGTTGCTGCCAATCAACTCGCCAATGGCGGCGATGAAAGCCACAACATAACGCACTGCCACCGGTGTCAGCAATACAAATAGACCTGCCAGTGAAGCGGCAAGATAGGCGGCCGATCGCGGTAAGTATGTGATCCATCCTTCCCGCCACGCCTGAATTCTCTCCCGTGCTTCATATATGGCCAAGTCAGTGTACCTCCTTCAGCCGTCGGGAAGTTTTTTGTGTATTCAACTTCCCGAAGCGCACGCTCACTTCCTCTTCCAGGAGACGCCCTCACCGCGTCGAATCTGTCAAATGCGGGCAAAGGACTATGAATGAACTGATCCGGCTCGTTTTTCGTAGCACATAACATGGCATCCATTGGAGGTCTGTCGATGCAAAGCGAACACTCATATCTGCGCTCTCTGGCTCAACGGGTGGCCGAGGCGGCGGCCAGTCCGAGAAACGCCGCGATCTGCAAGAGATGGCGTGATGTCAACGCTCTGCGCAAACCCGATCGCCCGCCTGTCTGGTGCCGGCCGGTCGGAGCATGGAAGGAGCTTCTCCCGGAGGATGCGCTGCGCTGCAGCGAACCGTGGCTTCGCAACATCGAGCGCCATCTGCGCCGGGAGATCATCAAGCTGGAGATAGGCGATGATACACCTCTCGACGGCACCTTTCCCGTTCCGGCCGTCTTTCGCTACGACCCCCCCAATGTCTGGGGGCTCGACATGGGCCAGATCAGGCCTGAAGAAGAGGACGGAGCCTGGGCCTACGATCCTCCTTTGCGGACGGAAGAGGATTTCGACAAGTTGCGACTCCCGCGCCTTACATACGATGAAAAGCGGACCGAGATCAATCTGTCCCGAACCCACGAGCTATTAGGGGATATCCTGCCGGTTAAGCCGGTCTGCGGAGCGCCGCTGACGACTACTCTGTGCAACCCCGCCGCTCGCCTGCGCGGCCTGACTCAGATGATGATCGACATGATCGACTCCCCTCATCTCGTGCACCGTCTGATGGCTCATATGAGAGACGGGGTCTTGGGGGCCATGCGCCAAGTGCAAGCTATGGGCCTGCTCACCCCGAACAACAACGAACCAATGATATGCAGCGATCCCATTGATCCCCCGCCTCCCGGTGAACCGATCTCTTACAAGAACATGTGGGTCATGGCCAACAGCCAGGAATTCGATCAGGTTTCCCCACGGATGTGGGAAGAGTTTTGCCTCAACTACCAGTTGCCCATCTTCGAAGAGTTCGGTCTGGTGGCCTACGGTTGCTGCGAAGACCTCACCCACAAGATCGACGGTGTGCTGTCCATTCCTAATCTGCGCATCTTTGTCTGCAGCGCCTGGACCGATCTGCCGACGGTCATCGAACGCGTCGGTGACAGATACGTCATCATGTGGCGTCAGAAGGCCAGTGCGGTGGTCTATGCCCCGGATGAGGACACTCTCAAACGCGACCTGGAAGAAGGACTCCGGCAGTTGCAAGGCTGTTACACGCAGATCGTGTTGAGAGAATTGCAAACCCTGGCGGGCAATATGGATCGGTTGCACGTGTGGACGAGACTGGCCATTGAGGCCGCCGAAAAATACGCCTGAGAGATCTCGACTGTCCTGATTCGGATCTTCGGTGATCGGCATATGAATGAACGATCTGTACTGCACCGGTTTTGGACCAACCTCTCACGCAACACATAGGATGAGCCGTAAGACTGTGCATATTGAGAGGTGAAACGATGAGAGTCTGTCTAGATCCAGGTCACGGCGGCAACGATACCGGTGCGGTAGGTCCGACGGGACTGAGCGAGGCCCAGGTGGCGTTGGCTGTCTGTCTCAGTCTGCGCGAACACTTAACTGCTTTGGGGCATCAGGCGCTGCTGACTCGGGAAAGTGATGAAGCTTTGGCTGAGGACGCCGAACAAGACAGGCATCTGCGCCGCCAAAAAGCCAAGTTCAGTCTGTGTCAAGCGTTTATTAGCGTTCATTGTGCGGCTTCGGACAATCCGAATGCTAGCGGCATCAGTACCCTATATTCCCGCGGCGATGCCTACAGTGCTCTTTTGGCCACACACATACAACAAAGTGTGGTTTCGGCATCCGGTGGGCTGCCTAACCTGGGCATCTTGCCGGTCTCGGACCTGAGGGATATCCGGAGTCTGCATATGCCGGCCGTCGTAGTGCAATTGGGATATATATCCAACCCCGGCGAAGAGGCCCTGTTGGCAGATGCTGCTTGGATCGACCGGATGGCGGAGGCCATGGTCCGAGCCATTGCCGTTTGGCACGACGAGCGAGCGGCGGCCGTTCAAGCGGAAGATGAGGATCCGATGAGGCGTAAGAGCCGACAAGAAGAAGGCACTGAAAAAGCACAGGCTGAAGAGGAAGTTGCTGAAGAGGATTCGTCTGCCCCACCCGAGTCCGCTGTTCAGGCCGACTCTGAAGAGGCGAAACATGAAGAGACAAGCCTGCAGCCTGAGCCGGCTATCAGTCGGGCCTCACCGCACGCGGTGCGGATTACTCCCGTGATACAGGCCGCTTTGAACGTCCCCGGCCATGTAAGTACGGCGGGCGTGGCTCACGCTAGAGCCACGCATTCGATATCATCAGCACAACAGATAGGCGCGGCATCTCAGTCTTCGGTGATCGGTTTACCCGGCTCGGCCACTATGCGCTCAGGATCCGCCGCGCAGGGCCGCAGCGCCGCGGCTCAGGGTATTCGAGTGACCACCACGGTCAGAAAACCCCGTGGCTGAACACATCTTCGGCTAAGACGATGGGTAAAAAACGCAAGACATCGGGTGCGATCGGTAGGAGGCGGGATCGCTCCCGCCGTCCTCCCACACCACCGGGCATACGGTTTTCGTACCGCGGCGGTTCATGTAGCACTTCCGGAAGCGTCGGTGTTGATCAAGCAGCGAGACGAGTCCAAATGCACAGTAGAAGGATTTCTTGAAGGCTTCGTTCAGATGTGAGGCTCCTGCATTCCACCGGGGGCCTCGTCCCTCCATGCCCGGGCTTCCGTCAGTCCGCGTTTCATAGGGTTACAAGCCCGAATGTAGGTACGGTTCCAACGTCAACGGATGAGACGTCACAGTCTCCGGCGGATCCGACCGTCAAGCTCCTCGAAGACCTTCTTCACCTGCGCAAGCCGGAAGCAGTTGCCCCAACCGCGTAGAAGCAGAGCAAGCTCATCCACGGTTTGTTTGAGACTCCATCCCCTACCCCGGCGAAGGGGTTCCTTCACTTTTTCCTTGAGCCGTTTCACTGATCCGAGCCGCGGCTTCATGTGAAAGGTCACAGAGTAGCCGAAGAATTTCCGCCGCCAAGGGCGATCGACTGCGCTTCTCTCATGGTTGACCTTAAGCTTAAGTTCACTCTCCAAGAACCCGGTGATCGATTCCTTGACTCGCTCTCCGGCCCGCTCAGACTGCACATAAATCATGCGATCGTTCGCATATCGGCAGAAGGCATGTCCTCGTCTTTCCGATCCTTTGTCCAGCTCATCCTGAAAGGTGTTGGACAGCAAGGAAGAGCGGGCCGCCTTACGGCGTTCCTTCTAGCCGGACCGATACGAATCATTGCCCCTTACAGGTACCGGCGTATCACGTTTGTCACTGATCCGTCGAGCTATACGCGACATCACAACATCGTGGTTGACGCTGTCGAACCTTGATGCGGGGCCATTCAGGTACGGAAGCAACTCATCGACGGTCATGCCGTCGACTCCGGCTACCCCCTTATCGGACCTGACGCGACGTAACGCCCGCGACATATTCTCGCCTTCGACCACCGCTTCCATCAGTCTCGACTCTTCCGGACGGGAGGTCTTTTTCCTTGCCGTGACGTTTGGCGCGCCCTTCCCGTATCTTCGCAGATTCCGTGCGCTATCTGCCGAGCGGGCTTTTGGCATCTCAGCCGGGGCACTGTCCCACTGAGACAGCGGGACAGTCGGACACAGGGACAGTGCCCGACTCAGTCACTGTCCCACCATCTTAGTCTCCGCCTCCTCCGTCATCGAGACTCGAGGCTCCCATCCGGTACTGCTTGTTTCGCCTTTCGGCCAACTCAAGCGGCCTACTATGCCGTCTGCAGACTTCCGTCGGTCCATTGCGCCGCCTTACGACGGCAATAGCACGTGGCAGATCGACAGACCTCCCCGGGTGATGCGCATTCACCTTCACGCCAATGCCCACCGGATATACGACAGCGCATTCCGTATGGGTGCGGGGAAGAGACTCGCCTTCTCACCCGGCGCGAGCGCCTCCTATGCGATCCCTGTTCGTCAGACTGGCGCTTTGCCTGCGGCTTCCTTCAGATTCTACCTCACTATGGACACCCTTGCCGTCCGGCTGGCAGTTCCCCCCCATTGGGCCTGCAGGAGACTGTCACTCCCAAGCAAACGCTCCATGCCGGTCGCACGCGAACAAGACGGGCCGGCGAACCGACCCGTCCTGGCTTGCTTGAGACCGCGCTCTTGTTACGGGCAGAAGGGGGTGGCGGCGTTGATCTTGAGGATGCCCTCTTTGGCCACCACAAGGCAGTACTCGATGTCGAGGGTGATGAAGAAGCTGTCGAAAATGCCGTCCTCGTTGGTGTCGACGGGTATCAAGCAGAAGCCGATCTGAATATCGTGCTTTTGCACCACCGTCTGTCCGGGACCGACTCCGGCGCCGGGGCAGTCTACCTCATCGGACACCGTGGCCGTCAAAGGTCCGAGCACGACTGTACCGGCGGAGTCGACGATCTGGAAGGTGACGACAAAGACGTTGCATATCTTGTTCGTGGCCACGCCGACACCGGGATCTACGTCGGTGACGACGATTTGCAGACCGGGGAGCAACTCACCCGTGGACGGATCCAGTATACCGGCGAGGCCGAACGGTCCGAGCGGATCATCGAGAGTGGCCTGTACTTCCTGAGTGCAGATGACCTCCAGCGCCTTTATGCGCAGATGACGGAACCGGTTGTCGATGAAATCAAACTGTGGGGACTGAAAACCCATTTCTTAAATACACCTCCTGAAATCTAGGGGGACCGGCAGAGCGAATCATCGGATTCACCCTGCCTCGCCGACGTCCACGATCTACTGCTACGGACAGAAGGGAGTGGCGGCGTCAACCTTGAGGATGGTCTCCTGGGCTACCACAAGGCAGTAGTCAATGTGAAGCGTGATATAGAAGCTGTCGAAGATGCCGTTTTCATCGGTGTCTACGGGGATCAAGCAGAACCCGACCTGGATGTCATGCTTTTGCACAACTGTTTGTCCGGGGCCAAGTCCTGCACCGGGGCAAGGTACTGCGTCGGAGACGGTGACGGTCAGCGGACCAAGCACGACTGCACCAGCGGAGTTGACGATCTGGAAGGTGACGACAAAGACGTTGCATACCTTGTTGGGAACCACGCCCACTCCCGGATCGATATCGGTGACTACGATGCGGAGACCGGGCAGCAATTCACCTGTGGAGGGGTCGAGTATTCCGGCGACACCGAAGGGACCGGCCGGGTCGTCGAGCGTGGCCTGTACCTCTTGCGTGCAGATTACCGCCAGAGTCTTGATCCGGCGATGCAGGAACCGATTGTCAATGAAATCGAACTGTGGTGACTGAAAACCCACCTACATGCACCTCCTGAAGTTGAGGAGCTTGCCTCTTGGCAACACATATATACGGCGAAGCACCTTTAAGAGGAATGAGAAGGATCGACTATTCTGAAATCCTCAGCTCCTCGCACACCCGGTCTCCGGTAAGGACAACACCTTTTGGTCCGCAACGACGCCAGGGCGAGGCAACCTCGACACGCTCCGTCGATCGGTAGACACGCCGACACATGTACACCCGACATTGACAACATCAAGTAGGGTGACGCTCGCTGATCAGCCGAGAGTCAGCCCTCTTATAGAACCGTACGTGCGGGCCTAGCATACGGCTCCTGAAGAACATCGACGATATCGACGGCA
>LSQX01274598.1_pt1 | contig 18726 bp, 14 predicted proteins | sample 654561 | NCBI WGS metagenome assembly LSQX01 (sample SAMN04489861, study PRJNA283612) | anaerobic digester metagenome | isolation source: 4 biogas reactors fed with cattle manure at either 37C or 55C with and... | place: Denmark: Kongens Lyngby | collected 2014
CAACATCCCGTCTTGCCGATTGCTTCACCCCTGCTCGAGAGCGTGGCAAGATGCGCCATCACCAGTATTATATTCCGTGCATCCCAGGCCCGCAACCTTGGGACATCTTTCGGCAACTTTTCCATTCTTGCCCACCCATCATAGCGCAGAGGGAAGCCGATTGCAAAGGAGGAATTCCCTTTTGCGCTGAGGAACCCGTTCAGGTGATCGTGCAGCTTCGTGTCCCGGCCGCGCGCAACGAGCGCAGACAACACATCACGAGTTCAGGTAGCTAAGGAGCGCAAAAAGACCATGCAAGACAAGCCACAGAAGCGCATTCTCGTTATTGGCAGCTTCATCACGGACCTCGTGTTTCGCGTCGACCGTTATCCCGAGGAAGGCGAAACCCTCATCGGCCACTCCTTTCAACGCTTTCCCGGCGGCAAGGGCGCCAACCAAGCGATGGCCGCAGCCCGCCTAGGTGCCCGCGTGGCCATGGTGGGCAGGCTTGGCGTCGATGAGTTCGGCGACGAGCAGGTCGCGGGCTTCGAGGCGGCCGGCATCGACACCTCGGGCATCCTGCGGGACAGCGAGGCCCCTTCGGGCGTTGCCACCGTCACCATCGACCGGACCGGCAAGAACCGCATCGTCATCGTGCCGGGCGCGAACATGCGGTGCAGCGTCGACGACGTCGACGCCGTGCGCGACCGCATCGCCGAGGCCGATGTCTTGATGCTGCAGCTGGAAATCCCCCTCGAGACCGTGGCCCGTGCCGTCGACGTCGCGGCCGAAGTGGGCACGCCCGTCATCCTGAATCCGGCGCCGGCACGGCCAGTCGATCAAGACGTCTTGGCCAAGGTCACGTACTTGACGCCGAACGAAGTGGAAGCCGAGCAGCTTACGGGAATCCCGGTGAAGTCTGCGGAACAAGCCCAGCAGGCCGCCCGCAAGCTCCTCTCGTACGGAGTGCGGGGCGTAGTGATCACCCTGGGCGAACGGGGTGCCCTCGTCCTGGAGCAAGACGGGGCCCGGCCCGAGTCGATTCCCGCCTACCCTGTGGAGGCCGTAGACACCGTCGCCGCCGGCGATGCGTTCAACGGTGCCCTGGCGGTGCGGCTGGCGGAAGGAGCAAGCCTTGTGGAAGCAGCTCGCTACGCCACGGCCGTTGCGGCGATTTCGGTTACGCGGCCGGGAGCCCAGCCGTCGCTGCCCTACCGGCACGAAGTTGACGAGTTTTTGGCCCGGCACGGAGCTTAAGCCCGGGTTGGTCTTTTTAGCTCAACAGATTTGGGAGGTTGACCGATGTCCGTCAAGGATACCGTCCGTGACGTATTGCGCACGGAAGCCGCAGCCTTGCTCGCCCTGGCCGAGCGCGTAGGGCCTGAGTACGAAAAGGCCGTGGAGAAGATCTTGCAGGTCCAAGGGAAAGTGATCGTATCGGGAATCGGCAAGGCCGGCCACGTGGGCAAGAAGCTCGCCGCCTCGCTGGCCAGCACCGGCACGCCGGCTTTCTTCGTCCACCCGGCCGAGGCGGTGCACGGCGATTCGGGGATGGTGCGGCCGGGCGACTTGGTCATCGCCCTCTCCAACAGCGGCGAGACCGACGAGCTTTTGGCATTCCTCGACATCGTGCAGGATATGGGCGTGCCGATCATCGCGATCACCGGCAAGCCGGAGTCCTCGCTCGCCAAGATGGCCGTCGTGACCCTCGATTCGGGCGTGGAACGGGAAGCCGACCCGCATAACTTGGCCCCGACGACCAGCGCCGTTGCGCAAATGGCTGTCGGCGACGCCTTGGTGGTGAGCTTGATGATCCGACGCGGGTTCGGTCCGGAGGATTTCAAGCGCTTCCACCCGGGCGGCGCGCTCGGCCGGCGGCTCAGCGGCCAGGCGTAATCCGGCGTGGATCACCTGTCAACCGATAGCGAATAGCAGGATCAGAAGAGGCCAGGGTCCGGCGGCGGGTCACCCTGGCCTCGTGGATTTCCGGTCACAGAGCGATGCCCACTCGCCAGGCGAAAGTACGGGGCCCTGCTCAACCAATTACTTCCAAAACATTGCCACGATCGGTTTCCGCCCGCCCGCCGGCACTTCGGGCAGCACGCTCACCTTCTACGGCCGGCTCCCGCCACGCCCAGCTTCGCCCGGGTCAGGCGCAGCTCGTCGGTCGGCCCCGCAATAGAGAGCACGTCTCCCAGCTGCAGCACCGTGTCGCCGTGGGGAATCAGCCGCTCCTGACCCCGCTGAATCGATACGATCAATATGCCGGGAGGAAGCTTTGCGTCACGCAGTTTGCGTCCGGAGTAGCGGCGGTTCCTCAAGGTGACGTCGACGAGGCGCTGGTCCTCGGTGTGGCCGGCCACCAGCTGTGCGGTCACGGGGCTAGTCACCATCATCTCGATCAAGGCGGCCGTGGCCAATCCCGGGTTGATCATCTCGATGCCGGACCAGTGGGCTTCTTCAATATTGCCCGGATTGCGTACGATGGCCACGGTCCGCTTCACCCCGAACTTGTTGGCAGCGATGCGGCAGGCCTGCAGGTTCACGTCGTCGCTTCCCGTAAGAGCCACCATCACGCGGGCCGTCTTCGCACCGAGGCTTTCGAGGGCCGTCTCGTCGAGCGCGTCGGTTTGTACCGCGTAGACCCCGGCCTCCTTTGCCGCCGCCACTTTCTCGGGATCCGCATCGATGATAACGCACGACTCGTCCGTCTGCTGGATGCGCCGTGCGATCAGGATGCCTTCCCGTCCGGCACCCACCAAGATGACGCCCGAACGCGGCACTTCGTCGGGATCGTCAGGCAAAAGGCGCGTGTACACGACCGGACCCAGGATGGCGGTCAAAATGGCGACGAGCACGACGGCGGCGTGGATGGGCTCGCTGATCATCCCGTTATCCAAGAGCACCGCGGAGAAGGCGACGGTGACCGACATCTGCGACGTCAGCAACGCACTGCCCGCGAGGGTAATGCGCCACGGGTACCAGATGCGCAAGAGCAGAGCGGGCAGCGCTTTGATGGCGAGCAGCACGAGCAGAAGGAGCGGAACGAACGCCAGCGCCGCCGGGTTGGCGAAGAGCACACGGATATCGAAGTTGACGCCGACCATGACGAAGAAAATCGGAATGAGGAAACCAAAACCCACGGCGTCCATCTTGTGAATGAGGTGCTCCCTGCGCTCGCCGACCAGCACGGAGACGAGAAGGCCTGCGAGAAAGGCTCCGAGGAGCACTTCCACCCGCAACCACTGGGCGAGCAGTCCGAACACGAGCATCAGAAGCGAGGCACCGCGGACGTCGATCTGCGCGGTGCCGCGACTGAGGCCCTCGAAGCCCTCGACGTGTCGAAACCGCTTAGCGACGATGTAAAACAAATACGCAGCGAGGAACAACGCCACGAGGAGCAAGACGTCCAGGACCGATCCGCTCCGCTGCAAAGTGATGATGATCGTCATCGCCACGACGGGCATGAAGTCACCGATGGCCGCGACGCCTACGATGAGCTGGCCGAAGGGCGAGCTGAGCTTGTTCGTCTCCTTCAGCACCGGCATGATGATGCTGAAGCCGACGGTGCTCATGAGCAGCGCGAAGGCCAACGGCTGCGGCAGGAGCCCCGGGTCGGTGAACGAGACAACCCACCAATACGCCAAGGCAACCGTAATGACGTGGTTCAGCCCGCCGAAGGCTAGCGGGTTGTGAAGCCAGGCCATACGCCTTTGGGCTTTCGCACCGGAGCCGTTGGTCTCCCGGTCATCGTTGGTTTCCGGCGACCCGTTCGCTCCGGGAGAACCGTTCTCCACACCGGCGCGGTCGCGAGCCAGCGCCTGAAAGTCGACCTCCAGACCGGCGGAGAACATGAGATAGAGAAGGCCCAGGAACGAAAGTACGTCGAGGGCCGGATCGGAAGTTAGAAGGTTCAGGCCGCTGCGTCCGATGATGATTCCGGCCAAAATCTCGCCAACTGCGATCGGAATGCGCACCACCTTGATGCGGCTGAGAAGCGGTGGCACCGCGAAGGCCAGGAGCATGACCGTGACCAGGCCGAGGATGTTGAAGTGACCGTCCACATTAATCACCCCAGGGCACAGGCTGCGGGCGAGCCCTGCGGGACAAGCCCAATATAGGTCGTATTGTACACGATCCCTGCGGGTTTGTCGTTATGTTTGGCACAGAAAGTAGGCATTTGTAGGAATATGGCGGACGGGTGTCTTGGCGCGGCCGTCGTATGGCTGCCGCCCCCGCTTCGACGCGAGGCCCGTGGGGGCAGCTCCGTCAGGCTAACCGTCGCTTTCGCCGAACACCCTACCTCTGCGGCGGGCCGGTAGTTCCGATCAAGGTTGTTTCCGTAGGAAGGAGCACCGTGCAGTCCGCTCGTCCGGGCCGAGCCACCGCTTTACGCAACGTGCGCACTGCATGGATGCCTAACTCGAAGGTGGGCTGGTCGATGCGATCGTAGAGGGGCTCCTCCACCTCCGGCCCATGCCCGATGCCCAGGAACGACAGGTCCTCCGGCAAGTCGAGCTTCATATTGATCATCTCGGCGAAAAGGTGCTTGGAAAGACCCGACGTCCCTCCAACGACGGCCGTGGGCGGGTCGGGCGAAGCAAGCACGCCGCGCAGCCAGTCGCCCGCTTTCACCGGCGGTGCGATGCGCGCCACGAAAGGCTCGACCCCCGCGTCCTCGCATGCGGCCACATAACCTTCCACTCGCTGGTACGGCGCCAAATAAGCCACTCCGTTTGTGGTCATAGCAATGCGCCGGTGGCCTAAATCGATCAGGCGGCGCGTTGCCTCGTAGTAGGCTCTGCGGGTGTCGGCATTCACCACGTGTCCCGGCGCATCCATGAGCACCGAGACCCAGGCCACGTCCAGATGCCGAGGGACCCACTCGCTCACCGAGGCGCCTATCGGAAAGCCCACGAAGATGACGCCCGGCACGCCCTCACGGGACATCATGGAGCTGATCTCGGCCCGGGCCTCGGTCTGCGTCATCGCACTCGAGAAGAGAACCGGTATGGAAAGGAGCGAGGCCTCGTGCAGGATGCCGCTCACAACGAGGCGCCAGTACGTGTTGTCGAGGAAGTTGGCATGGGGAGCAAAAACTAACACGCCGGACAACACATCGGGATGCCGCACGACTTCGTAGCCCACTTCGCGTATGGTCTTCCACACGAGGGCGCGGGTAGCCTCGTCAACCCCCTTTTGCCCGTTGATCACGCGAGATACCGTGGCCACCGACACATGGGCGAGTTCCGCAATCATTCGTACGCTCGGCTGTTTCTCCATCGGCCCATCCCCCCGGAAACGGCGCTGCAAGTTTGCCCCCGGGGTACTGTTTCGTTTAGCGGACCGCCCATACCTCCACCCCTACACCCGCCGGAACAGTCCCGCCTGCAGCTCCACCGCAAAGCGGAACGGCCTTGGCTCCAGGCGATGCTCGGGTAAAGGCTCCGGTCCGCAGGCGTGGCTGCCCAGTCCGTGGTGCTTGTAATCGACGTTCAAGGTGATGGTGTCGCGCCGCGGCAGCTCCCACGTGTGGGCCGCCCGCTCCAGATCTTCCGTGGCGAACCGGTGGGCGCTGAAGTTGAAGTCGGGATAACCTACCACGCGCAGCCCCAGGCCCCGCAGATCCGTGAACGTCGCCCAGCGCACTTCGCTCCGGTTGCCGTTCTCCTGCGGATAAATGTAGGGCGTATACAGGTCGTCGACGGTGCATGCATACACGCCGAGCCGGCCCGCTTCTTTGCTGTCGACGTACGTCTCGTGGGGACCGAGGCCGAACCAGCGGACCCGATCGAGCGTGCCGGGCAAGGTCATCTGCAGTCCGATGCGCGGCAGGTACGGCAGCTCGCCCACGGGAGTCCCTTCCGTCTCGATCAGCACGCTGCCGTCGCCCCGGAACGTGTACACGATGCGGCACACAAGTCCGTGGGCGTGGACCGGCGGTGCAATGCGAGCGGCCACACGCACCTGCACCTCGCCTTCGCCGCTCCGCTCGACCTGGACATCGTCGATGCGGTGCGTCAGCCGGTCGAGGCCTGCCCTGCGCCACTTACCCTCGATTTCCTTGCGGTCGTTGTCGATGGGCGCCCGCCAGAAGTTGAGCCGCGGACCCGCCGCCAAGAGCTCCCTGCCGTGGTACGTGAACGAACGGATGACGCCCCGCTGTTTGTCGAAGTCGACGGCATGGTGCGCTCCGACCACGCGCAGGGTCTTTGCGTCCTCCTGCAGCTCCACGGGCAAGACAAGGCGCGGCGCTGCCTTTTGCCCTTCCCACGGCAGGCGAAACTGCGCCCAGGCGACTTCGTGCCCCGCTTCGGCCCACTGCGTGGCGTGGGCTAAGACAAAGCTGAGGTCCAGCCAATACTCGGTGCCCCGCTCGAGCACTTTGGGTTTCGCGTACGGAATCCGCACCTCGGCCCGGTCTCCCGCCGTCACGTGGGGCAAAGCCACCGTGCCCGCATGGACGCACTGCGCTCCCGCCATGAGCTTCCAGACGAGCTGCAGGTGGTCCAAAGAGATGAAATCGTACCGGTTAACGACGCGCACAAGGCCCTGCTCGAGATCGACTGCTTCCACCTTCACCGGCTCGAGCACCTTCTTATATTCATACAACGCGGGCGAAGGGGTGCGGTCGGGAAACACGATGCCGTTCAAGATGAAATTGCCGTCGTTCGGTTCGTCGCCGAAGTCGCCGCCGTAGACGAAGCCTTCGGTGCCGTCGGCATTCACGCGTCGAAAGCCCTGGTCGACGAAGTCCCAGATGAACCCGCCCTGCAACCTGGGGTACTTGTAAAAGGCATCCCAGTATTCCTTCAAGCTGCCCGGACCGTTGCCCATCGCGTGCGCGTACTCGCACAAGATGACGGGCTTGGTCCACTCGGGTTCCTCCGCCAGCTCGATGAGGCGCGGCAAATCGGGGTACATCGGCCCGATGATGTCGGCGACCTGGGCGTCTTTGTCCTGCTCGTAGTGGATGGGGCGGGTCGGGTCGGCCTTCCGCGTCCACTCGGCCATGGCGACGTGGTTCCGCCCAAATCCAGCTTCGTTTCCCAGAGACCAGATGATAATCGACGGGTGGTTTTTGTCCCGCTCCACCATCGCCTGCATCCGGTCAAGATACGCCTTTTCCCACCGCGGGTCGTCGCTCAGTTGCGAGCGGTCGCCCACAAGCGAAAAGCCGTGGGTTTCCAGATCGGCTTCGTCCATTACGTAAAGCCCGTACTCATCGCACAGTTCGTAGAAGCGGGGGTTGTTCGGGTAGTGGGAGGTGCGCACGGCGTTGATATTGCTTCGTTTCATGAGGATGATGTCTTGCACCATCGTCTCCCACGGCACGGCCCGGCCCAGGTCGGGATGGAACTCGTGCCGGTTTGCTCCCTTGATCATAATGGGCACGCCGTTGACGCACAGCCGGCCGCCCTTGATTTCTACCCGGCGGAAGCCCACCCGCGTGGCGCCGATGTGCACGTCTTGGCCGGCGGCATCGGTGAGCTTTAAAACCAGGGTGTAAAGGTACGGGGTTTCCGCGGTCCACTTGTGCGGATCGGCGATGGGATGATCGAGATCTACTAAGACCTCTTCCCCGGCCGGGATTGAGACTTGGGTTTGCACGGGAGCGACCAAGACGGGCGCGAGCTCCCGGTCGAGCAGCTGCCACGACAGGGTGTAGGCCCGGGCGTCCGTATCCGAAGCGTTGCGAATGGTGGCTCGCACCCGCAGCATGGCGTCGGTGTACGTTTCGTCCAAGTCGGTGCGGATGTAGTGGTCGTATATGTGCACCTGCGGCTCGGAAACGAGGGACACGTCGCGGAAGATGCCGCTCAGCCACCACATGTCCTGGTCTTCCAGGTAGCTGCCGTCGGACCACTGCATCACTTGCACGGCCAGCGTGTTCCGTCCGGTGCGCACATAGGGCGTGATGTCGAACTCGGCGGTGTTGCGGCTGCCCTTGCTAAAGCCGACCTGGCGGCCGTTTACCCATACGAAGAAGGCCGAGTCGACGCCTTCGAAACGCAAGATGACCTGGCGCCCGGCCCACTCCTGCGGAATGGTGAACGTGCGCCGGTAGCAGCCGGTCGGGTTTTCATCGGGCACCCGGGGCGGATCGACCGGGAAAGGATAGGGGCGGTTCGTGTAATGGGGACGGCCATACCCTTCCACCTGCCAGTTCGACGGAACGGGAATGTCGTCCCAGCCCGAGTCGTCGTAGTCTTCCTTATAAAATCCAGCCGGCACGTCGTCGACCCGCTCGACGTAGGCGAACTTCCAGATGCCGTTTAGCACCTGCACCCAAGGAGATGCTTCGGCCACCCGGCGCACGGCCGCTTGCGCATCGGGGTACGGAGTAAGCCACGCCCGGGCGCGCATCCTGTTGACTGCTACGATGTCTGGTTTTTCCCAAAGCCGTTCGCTCATGCGTCGCATTCACCCGTTCGTAACCGACGGCAGCAGGCCGCCGTGTGCTCGCGGCGCGCGGGAAACGTGCCGTTTTCCCATGACCACCCCTTGGCGGCTTCTCCGCCGCGAGCAAATGGCCTGTTACGAAAAAGAGGCGTCAAAATTGCGGAGATTCGCCCTCTGATGGGCTCCTGCTCCGACGCAACCAGGTTTGAACAAAAGGGTCTCTCGATTGGTAATCAATTTGCGAAAACCAGGCGAGGGGTTGTCTCGCGTGCGAGGTGAAACGATGAAACAAGCCTGTCGTTTCCTCGTCGTCTTGGCGCTTATAGCCGCGGCGGTTTCGACCGCAGCTTCGGAGCGCCCGGTAGCCTTAGTGGGAACCGGAGAGGTGGGCTCCTTCGTGCGCCCGCCCGACTACTACGACGTGTGGGCCGACCTGTTCCCGGAACTCGAGGTCATCCACGCCGCGCCCGATGTGTTGCCCGCTAAACTTTTCTCCATTCGCGGGCTCGGCGGTCGCGTCGATCTTATTTTCGACAACGTCGAGAGCTTGCTGAGTTATGCGCGGGCTGGTTTTCTCCACCCCTTGGGCACGCCCGAAGAGGTAGCGGCCGAGCTCGACATCGACCGGGAGAGCCTCATCCTCGCGGACGGAAAGGTGGTCGGCCTGCAGGTCAGACAGGCCTTCCAGTGGAGTCCCCTGAGACCTGCCTCCCTGCGCTGGGGCATGGCGTGGATCAGCGGCTCCGCCTTCGACGAGGAGGCCCTACGGATCTTTCGCTTGGCGGCCGACCTGCTGCAGCGCCGGTCCCTCCCGGACGACCAAGGCTACGAGGCGATATGTAAATTCCTGGAATACCTCCTCATCCTGCAGGACGTCGACAGCAGCGTGCACTACCTCCATCCAAGGCTGCGCGAGGACGAGCAGGCCTTGGAACGCTACCTCCGTCGCCTCCGCGCGTACGCCTTCACCGAACAGTTCGCAGAGCGCGGGGTCACGTCGATCCATCCCGACCACCCCATAGACGATGGGACCGTGGAGCGTTTGGCGACGTGGCAGCATCCGGTGACGGGCGAGGTATACGACGACGTCATCTTCTGGCCGGTCGCGGTCGGCACGCGCGGCGGCTTCACGTTCATTTTGCTCCTGCACCTAGCCCGGCACGACGGGGTATGGTACGTGCTCGATTTCTGAGTATACGAAGCGTGGGACCGGAGCCAACCTGTGCGCCGGCCCCACGCAACACCGATTACTGCCCCGGAGGAGTGTAGCGCCGTTCGACCACCCACGCCGCGGGCGTCTCGGCGAGGCGGGCGTTGATCAGGTCTTCCGTCTGTTTGAGCAAGATCTCGGGTGCGTTTTTCTGATTCACGAAGTCGCTGGCCAGGGCACCCATGGGCTGCTCCCACTGATAACCGGGCAGCTCGCCGGGGAAGATCGTGTACGGCGCCATGGTCGCCAGCACTTGCAGCGTAGGATCGAACCGCACCGCGTCGTGGCTCCACAGGCTCAGCTTGCCCGGGATGCGTCCTTTGTTGATTTCGATGTGGTAGCCGTCTTGTTCGTACAGCCAGCGGAGGAACTCAAAGGCGGCCTCCGTATGCCCCGGCTTCAGTCCCTTCGGCACGGCAAAGCTGGGCTCGTAGTTGTTGCGGCCCACGGCCGGCAGCATCGATCCGGTGAACGTGGGAATGGCCATCACACCGTAGTTCACGTCGCTCTCGTCCAAAGGTTCCCGGTACCACGCCCACTTATATTGCGTAGCGATGTTCCCCCGTGCGATGTCAAAACCCGACTCGTGCAGATTGCTGCTGCGGTCGACGAAAAATACCTCGCTGAAGTACTCGTACGCCCGTCGCGCTTCGGGAGTGTCCAGGTATGCCCGGGTGCCGTCTTCATTGAAGAGCCATCCGCCCTGCTGGTAGATCATGTCGGTGAGGCCGGTCCACTCCGCGCCGCGCAAAGATAAGCCGGCGATCTCCAGCGTGCCGTCGTCCGCCCGGCGGGTCAGCTTGCGTCCGGCGACCCGCAGTTCATCCCAGGTGCGGATATCCGGCTCGAGTCCCCCTTCAACCCATAGGTCTTTATTGTAGAAGATGACCCCCGTCATGATCCCGGCCGGCAGGAAATAGAACCGGCCTTCTTCTTCGTCGATGATGAACGCTTGGTCGAAGGCCAGGTACTCTTCACGCATCTTTTCAATCGGGAACAGGTCTTCGGGGAAGGGCTCGAGGAAGGGGACGAACTGGCTCGTGTACTTGTTGTGGAAGTGCAAAAGATCGGGTGCCACGCCTGCTGCCAGGGCCGCAGTCAGCCGGTCGGGATACTGCGCCAGCGGAACGATCTGAAACTCGAACTTGATATGTGGGTTCAGGCGGGAATACTCCTCGGCGTACGGCTTCAGCTGGTCGTTGCGAAAGCCTTGCCAATCCCAAACGACGAGGGTGATCTCTTCTGCCGCGAGCACGGGCAGGGCCAGGGACAGTACCAATACCAGCGCCGCCAACAACCTTCGGGTCATTGTGCATACCTCCTAGTATGGGGTCTTTTCGCCGGCCGCGCCGCGGCCCGTCAAGTGGAACTGCCGTCTTGCGTGAGCCGTGCGCGGACCCGATTGACCAGAACTTGGAGCAATACCATGTGCGACACACGGGGCAAAAGCTCGTAGTTTTGGATTGTACGCTCCCGGATATTCGTGACGACGAGCAACTTAGCCGCCTGCGCCACGGGAGACCTGCGGTAGTTGGTAATCGCGATCGTGGTCGCGCCCAGCTCGCCGGCCCGCTGGACAAAACGGGCGATATCTGCGTTCGTGCCCGAATGAGTCAGTACGACGAGCGCGTCGCCGTTCGAGAACGTTTGGTCTTCCAGAATCATCGTGCTCGGATCTTTCCACGACATGCACGCGAGGCCCATGCGCTGAAATGTAAAAGCCAACATGTCGATGAGGCCGCCTGAAATTGGCCCCGCGCCGCACAGATGCACCTGTTTGGCCGCGGCGATCGCTTCCGCTGCCCGCTCGATGGAGTGGAATTCGACCGTGGCGTTGTCGAGAAGAGCACGGATCCCTTGGTACAGGCCCTCCAGCAGTGGATCGAGCTCGGTGGCGCCGAATGCCACGCCGGTAGCGGTCGGGTCTGCGGCGCCGATCGATCTGGCGTCGATGGGGTGGACGAACCGGTCGCCCAGGTGCGCGACGATCCGCTGCAGCTCGTCGCGGAGCGCCGCGAAACCACCGAAGCTGAACTGGCGGAAAGTGCGGAAGAGCGTGGCCGGACTGACCCCCGTCGCCGCGGCGAGCTCGCCGGAGCTCATGGCCGCCGCATCGCTCGGGTGCTCCAATACGTAACGCACCAAAGCCTGCTCCGCCTCGCTCAGGTAAGGATAGGCCGTCGCCACTTCTTGCAGCATCGGCGAAAGCTGTTTCGCCTCGGCGAGGAGTTCGTAAATTCCGTCGGTTCGACTAAGGGTACGGGCCGGCAACCGCGAGCACCTCCACCGGAAACGGGAGATTGACTATGTCATTGACGTAGATAGTTTGATAGTCCAACGCTGCCAAAAGCTGGGTTACATCACTATTTTAAGCCATTCTATGCGGAAGGGGCAAGAAGTTTGTGTCGCCATTTCCATTTGTGCGATATAATCGGTGTCGCACTGCAGCGCTTGAGGCGTCACTTCGCCCTCGGAATTGCCTGTAAGTACTCCCGGTACTCGGAATAGCGGCAAACCAAAGATGGCAGGTTTCCCGATCATTTTTCTCGAACGTTTTGCCGCAGCCTTGCCCGAGGTAGTTCAACACAGAGTGCCAAGGCCCGAAGTTCCCTTTCCCCACCGCGTGCTGCTACAGGAAATCCAACTCATAAGGAGGCGCGTTACATGTCGAAGGTACATCGTATAATCCGTTGGGCCCTTGCTACCGTGCTCGTGCTGGCCGCAGCCTTCACCGTGCCGGCCGTGGCCGCGGAAGTGCTGTTCCACGACGATTTCACGGGCGACCTTTCCCGCTGGTTCCTCGATCCCTCGACGGACGGCAAACCCGAGTACTTCAGCGTGGAAGACGGCGCCCTGGTCTTCGCTCCCGTCTGGTTCGGCAACGCGTTCGCAGGCGATCCCAGGTGGACCGACTACGCCCTCGACGCGGAGTTCGAAGTGCTCGAGTACGGCGACTGGGGCAACACGCGCTTTTTCGTCCGCGCCATATCGCTGTGGCAAGGTTACGGCCTGTCGCTCACACCCGACGTTCTCGTGTTCGGCCGCTTCGACGGCAACTGGGACCGCTACGAGATCTTCCGGCAGGTCAACATCGGCACGCCCGTAGGCCAGCGGGTCGCCGTACGAATCGAGGCGCGCGGCAATCAGTTCAAGGTCTTCTACAACGGCGAGCTTGTCATCGAAGCGGAAGATCCGGACGGTGTCTATCCTATGGGACGGATCGGCCTGCGGGCGGATCACGACAGCATCAAGGTGTACTCGGTGACGGTGACGGAGCTGGAGTAAGGCGCCACGGATACCGCACTGAAATCGACCGGGACCGGTGGACGTCGATCCTCTCGGGTCGCCCGACTCCTCCGCGTCCCAGAGTCCCTCCTTCCGTCCCGAAAACCAAACGGAGCCTCGTTCGAGGCTCCGCTTGGTTTCCCCCGTTCCCCTGGTCATCCATACACAGAGCTGGATGGGGGCAGCCTATCCCTCACTCAACCTTCGGTCCCCACGACGGGTGCTGGTTTTGGCCCGGGCCCACGTCGAGGCGCCGCTGGCCCGTTCCGTCGGCGTTCACCACGTAGATGCCGATGTCGCCGTCGTTGTTGTCGCCGGTGTAGACGATCTTCGTGCCGTCGGGCGACCAGGCGGGTTCCAGGTCAGTGCGGGCGTCGTTGGTCACTCGCACGCTGCCGCTGCCGTCGACGTAGTCGATGTAAATATCCCATTGCCCGTCACGGTTCGATCCTACTACGATCGCCTGGCCGTCCGGCGACCAAACGGGCCGCTGGCTGCGCCGCGGATTCGAGATAAGCTGCCGCTCGCCCGTGCCGTCCACGTTGATGATGTAGGTTTGGTAGTTCGGACCGTGGGGCGCCCGGTTCGAGCTGAAGACGATCGTTTTGCCGTCGGGCGACCACGACGCCCAGGCGTCCGTCGCACCGTCGCTGTAGGTCAGGCGCCGCAGCTCGGTGCCGTCGGCCTTGATCGTGTGCACGGCCCATCCTCCCTCGGGCACCCGGGCGTGGAACGTGATGTATTCTCCGTCGGGCGACCACGAGGCGTTGCGGATGTCCATGTCCAAGGGCGTGATGCGCTGCTGGTCGGACCCGTCGATGTTCATCGTGTACACCGCCCGGGCGCCGTCCCGCGTCGACTCAAAGGCCACCTTCGTTCCGTCCCGGCTGATGCGCGGATAGTAGTTCTGGCCTAGGAACGTCAGCTGCTCTACCACGCCGGTCTCCAGGTCGTACTTGAAAATTTGCCACGAGCCCGTCCGGTTCGATTGGAACACGATGACGCCCGATCCCAGATCCTCCGCGGCCGGGCTACGATCAATCAGCGTCGCGAAACGGGAAGGCGTTCCCTCCTGCAAGATGGCATTCACCCGGCGGTGCACCTCTTCCAGCACCACCTCGGTCGGACGACTGCCGCTGAAGATCTCCCGGAAGCCCGCAAAGACGACTTCGTCTACCCTCGGTCCGTTCGGATCCATGGGCGGCGGTACGATGTCGGGGTCCATGGCCGTCTCGTAAAACCGGAGCCAGTGCTTGGGCGGATTTTCGGCCAAGGTTGGATACACCGCCTGCATGCTGGCGAGGGCCGGAATCCGGTTCGTCAGCTCGATGAAACGGGCCAGGGAGTCTTCGTTGTAGGCGATGAACTTGATCCACTCCCAGGCGGCCTCGGCGTTCGGTGAGTCGGCCGTGATTTGGAACGCATTCGTCGTGTACATGGAGCCGCGGTTGGCCGGGCCCTTGGGCGGCAGCGAGACGTCCCAACCGAAGCCCAAGTCTTCATAACCGCCACCGATCATTCCCGGGCCGTAGGCCAGGTGCATCGCCGTCTTGCCGAGCCAGAAGTAGAAGTCGCTCACCTCGGCGCTGCCGTAAGGAGCTGCCACCCGATGCTCGACGAACAGCGACCGCAGCCAGTCCATTGCTTCGCGCACCTCGGGCGTGTTCCAGCGGCTTTCGGTGGGGAAGATCATGCGGTCATAAGGCGCACCGCCCGCTTGATTCAGTACGGTGATCCAGCGCTGATTCGGCCGGTCGATGCCGTATTGCACCACCGTGTCGTCCCCCAGCCGGATCGTGGTGCGGCGGGCGATCGTCACCACCTGGTCCCAGTTCCAGTCGTCCGGATGCAGGTCGTTCGGAAAGGCAAGTCCGGCCGCGCTTAAGATATCTTCGTTGTAATAAGTGACAAGGGGATAGATGTCCACCGGAAAGCCCCAGATGGAGCCGTCGGGCAAGGTGAACACCTCAAAGCTCATGGGCAGAAGGTCGCCCGGATCGAAGTCCGAATCGGCATCCATGAGGGATTTCAAGTCGAGGAAAGTCCCTGCTTCGACGAACTGCGCCGCCAGAGCCGGGGTGAAGTCCGTCACGTCGGGGGGCGTGCCGCCGGCCAGCATCGTTGCGTAGCGGTCCTCATAATACGACGTGCGGATGATCTCCACCTCGATGTCGGGATGCAGCGCGTTGAACCTTTCCGCCATTTCGGTCAGGTACTGGTACCATCCCGCACCGTGGATCGAGTTGGTCATGTGCACGACGGATGTTTGCGCTCCGGCCCACGCGCTCAGGAAAAGTATGAGCAAGGCAACGACAATCCCACTCCACGCTCGGACACATCTCATGTCTCCTGCTCCTTTCGTTCCGTTCTTACCGAAGCACCGCACGACTCCCTGATGACCAGATGCGTCGGCAAGAAGGTGTGCGTCGGGTACGTCCGCTCTCCGGAAAGCCGTTCCTTCAGCCGGCGCACGGCCGCTTCGGCGATCTCCTGCACCGGGGTGTGGACGGTAGTGAGCGGCGGCGTGGTGAAACCGGACCACGGATGATCGTCATGTCCTACCACCCGCAGCTCGCCGGGGATGTCGACGCCCACGGTTTGGGCGGCCCGCAGAAGTCCCAGGGCAAGCTCGTCGCTGGCGGCGAACACGCCGTCGACTTTGACTCCACGTTGCAGCCGCTCGGTCGCGACCCGGTGCGCCTCCTCTACGCTCCACGGGCATACCCACAAGTGCTCCTGGGGCCGGCAGTCGAGGCCCAACTCCGCCAAGGCCGCACGGTAGCCGGTGTAACGCAAACTGTTTTCAATGGGCCCCAAGTACGCAACGGAGCGGCAGCCCTGCTCCGCTAGATGCCGCACCGCCCGGGCCGCGGACAGCCGGTGGTCGACTCCCACCCGGTCGTAATGGTCGTCTGTATAACTGTTGGAACTGACGATGACAAAGGGGATCTCTTGCTGGCTACACCAGTCGTATACGTGCTGCGGCTTGGCCCCGAGCATGAAGACGCCGTCCACGTGCTCGGGGTTCACCTGCGCATAGAGGACGTACGGCTCCCTGATATGGCTGTTGTTCAAGATGAAAACGGTCTGCGCGCCCTCGGCCGTGAGCGCCGTTTGGATGGCCTCGCCCAGCAGGGAGTAGTACGACCGCCTGGCGCCCCGGCCGCTGGTGAGAATGCCAACGCGTAACGTCCCCTGCCCGCGGCGTCTTTGGCTCGCCCGGAGCTTCAAGTACCCGAGCCGGCCGGCCGCTTCCCAAATTGCCGCCTTGGTCTCTTCGGTCACGGACAAAGTCGGATCGCCGTTGAGCACCCGCGACACGGTGGTGAACGAGACGCCCGTAGCCGCGGCGATGTCTTTCAGTGTAGGTCGGCTCACTCGGATGGATCCCTCCCCTCTTCCGTGTTTCCGGGCCGCGAACGCTTCACGGAGACCTCAGCTCGTGAACTACATCGCCGGCGCTTTTCCTGCAGGTGTGCCTTGTGTTCTGCCCAGAGGGCAACTTACCTGGCGACCGTCACCTTGCTCACCGCTCGTCCCCTCAAGCTACGGGAGGCGCAGATTTTCTCGCCATGTGCGTCATGTTTTAACTACTACTAGTGCTTATATTTTCCTTCCCAAGGTGCACTTTTTTCACCCGCCGGTATGGGTAGCGGAACGCCGGCCCATCCTTAAACGTGATCAAGCTGTCGCACTCCCGGAAGTGTGAGGGGCCGTTCACTTAGAGGGAAAAGCAAAGGCTGCAGAACGTGAGGTGCGGCGTGTGAGACGGTGGCCACGGGCTTTGCACCGTGACCACCGTTTTTTCTGCTATGGATAGAGGGGATACGAGATACCGGTCTTCAGATCCATCCGGAAACTGTGGTAGAAGGTACCGAAGTCGTAGCGGTACTCGCCGAGGTAGGGACTGAAGGCTTCCACGATCAAGCAGTCATCAGGCGTAAACGTCAATAAGAGCAACCAGCCGTTGCCGCCGTTGGGATCATTTTGGTAATTCGTGCCCAGTTCGATGACACGTCCTCCATGCGCCGCAACGCGGACGTTGTGAGGATTGCCCCGAAAGCCCATGTGCCCGCTGAGCACCAGAAACACGTTGCTGTGGCGATGGATTAGCCGTTCCCAGATCTCGGCCGCGCTGTTCACGGTTGAAGGTTCCGGCACGAAGTCTCCGGGTGCGGGCAACGACACGAGAAAGCGGTCCGGTGTAACCCACCCTCCGTCCGGGGCGGTAAAGGCGTCAGTAATGAGTATCGCCTTGTGATCGGGATGGGCGGACAGTACCACATCGGCCCATGCGAGCACCTCATCGCGCGGGCCCCACTCCAGGGCGAACACGATGTACGGCGTTCCGCCCAGGGAAAACACCGAATAGCTGTTTTCCAGGCGTCCCGGAGCGAATGTGCCGCCCAGCCCCGAGTACCGCCTGGCATCCTCCACTGTGAAGTAGTTGTTGATCAGCGAACCGTCCCGGTTGAAGAGGCTCCGCTCCTGCGTATAGGAAATGCGGACGTCATGGTTGCCGACGGCCAACACGTAGGGAACCACGCCATCCAGCACGTGCAGGCTCCGGGCGGCCCGCTCCCACTGCCCAGGTTCGTTGTTGTCGACGATATCTCCCACGTGGAGGACGGCGCCGATATTGAGGCTCTCGGCATTGGCCGCGATCCATTCGGCCTGCCGCGTCAGGATGTCGGGATACGCCTTCGGGTAATTCTGGGTGTCGGGCAGGATGACGAGGGTAGAGGGCATGTCCTACCGCTGGGCCGGCCTGTAGATCGTGAAGAGCCGGCCTGCGCGGTTTACCGCCTCGACCGGCACTGGTTCCCGGATGGTCACCTGCGGATTAAGGGCCACCCGCCAGAGCCCGGCTACCTCATCCTCCGGAAACGGGATGACGAGCGGGACATTCCTTGCGCCGCCCGTGATGCGAATCGCATCTGCCAAGAGACGACTGCTGATCGTCTTGCCTTCCGTGTACGCCCGGCGCCCCGCGTCCCATACCAGACGAGTGAACACTGCGTCGACGATGACCTGAGCCTCGACCTCCGGTGCGTCCGTACTGAACCGCAATTCACCGGTCAAAACCCGCGCCTGCGGTTCTACCTGCAGCGGCGTGAGAACTGCGCTCACGGAACCCACTGTGAGCGCCACGGAATCGACAAGCCACACTTCTCCCTCAGGCGACAGGTAACGAAGGTGTAGACGGGATCCTCCCCAAGGCAGTTCGGCCGCCGCCAGCTCGACGGGCCGGGCATCCCGTGCGGTATTCACCGTCAAGGGAATCACTTCGCCTGCGCCCGCGCCGGCGTATAGGGCAAAGCGACCGGCGCCGGGACTACCGGGAAGAAGCACAGCCGCGCGCTCCGTCGTGCCAAAGCGCGTCAGGGGCAAGATCGATCCGTCCTCGCGCAGGCTTCCGACGGTCCACTTGGCACCGACCGGAACGTAAAAAGGCGCGTAGGCGAGCTCCGCAAAACCGACGTCCGCAACGTCCTTTCCTCCGGCAAGCCCGAATTCGTTCGCATCGTCGAGCAATACGCCGGCTGCCGACCGGAGCTCCTTTGCGCCGGGAGGGACTGCGATTTTCGCCTTCGTACACAGCCTGCCCGCCGGTGACGTCACGCACTGCGAGCGACACCAGGCCCGCCGCATCGTAGCTCATGTAGGTCTCGTACAGATGGCCAGCCGCAGGCGTGGCCCCGAAGTCCCGGGCGAGCCGTGCGCCACCTTCGCTGCCCAAGAACACGCCCATGCGGGTCAACAGTTGGTCGAGCCGTTCGGTACGACGGGCGTGAGGCCGGGCGAGACCGGGGATCCGCTCCGCAAAGACACGGCGCTGGCAGTTGGGA
>LSQX01052065.1_pt1 | contig 18720 bp, 18 predicted proteins | sample 654561 | NCBI WGS metagenome assembly LSQX01 (sample SAMN04489861, study PRJNA283612) | anaerobic digester metagenome | isolation source: 4 biogas reactors fed with cattle manure at either 37C or 55C with and... | place: Denmark: Kongens Lyngby | collected 2014
AGATGTGTATAAGAGACAGGGCCGGGCGTGTATGGCGCAACGGTCAGCGCAACCGGCGCGCTGGCCAGCAACCCCAGCGTAGTATTCGCTTTCGTCCGCACCTGATAACTGCCCGACACAAGGCTTGTGGTGGGGCTGGCGGTACAGTTGTTCCATGTGGCTCCACCGTCCGTGCTGTATTCCATATCGGCGGTGGTCCCGGTGATCTGTCCATCGTTATTCGCGGCGGTGGTACAGGCCACAGTAGCAAGCCCGGTGGGCGCGGCCTGCGAGATACCGACCGGCGCGCTTGCAAAGTCGGTGGTGTTTTCATCGGCGTTCACCTGCTCGATGAACACCAGCAGCTCGTCGCCCGCCGCGAGGGTTGGCACGGTGACAGTGGCGCTGCCCGGTGCGCCCGCCGTAGCTGGGGAATTGGTCAGGATTCCATAGTTTTTCAGGTTGCCACCGCTGTCCCGCACAATGGCGGAAAGGCTGTTGTAGCCGCTGCCTGCGGCGGTGTAGCTGAATGTGACGTCGCTCCCGTTGATGGCCGTTACCACAACATCCGTCAACGACAGGCTGGTATCCTCCACCGTCAGCTTGATTTTTGAGCCGGTCGGCGGCTGCGCCGCCGACAAACCGCTCCCTACGGTCGCGGAAGATTTGCCGCTCGCTGCGCTCACGTCAGATGTGAAGAGGACAGATGCCAGATTCAAATGTAAAGCGGGGCGCACGGCGTCCGTGAGGTCCACGAAGTTGTAGTACAAACCGCCGCCCGACGGCGGGCCGACGATCGCGATGTCAACGATGAACGGCGACCGCAGCCACCAAAAGCCGCTGGTGTACGACAACACCGTTGCATTACTTACAGCGTTATACTCGCTCTGCGACAGCGGCCAAACGTGTTGGTCGGCCAATATGCCATTTCGGTTAAATACACCTTGTCCATCCCATAAATCATCCAATGTGCGCGGGCTGATGAGGTCTTGTTCATTTTGAGGAAAGCCTGCGTAGATGTTCCCCATCGCAGTGTGCAGTTCGCCGCCATTGTAAACGGCTTGACCGCCGCTGTTGTATTGCGCCTTGCCAAACGTATTGCAGCACCCGTTTTTATGCAGCAGCGTCACGCTATTGACATCGGTGCCAAAGGTGTTGTTGCTCTTGTCCGCCACCACCACCCATTCATGCCCGGCAAAACCGATGGTGGTGGTGTTCACCGTGATGCTGCTCGGTTGTCCGGCTTCGATATCCACGGCCATCGCCGTCACCGGCAACGATGCGCATACCAGCAGCGCCGCCAGCATGAGCGAAAGGCATTTCCCCGCTTTTTTTTTCATCTTCCGTTCCTCCGTTTTCCCTGTGGGATATGGAATACCGCCGCATCCATCGGCGGGAATTGGCGCGCCGCCGACCGGGGCAAGAGGCCCCGGAAAAGGCGCGAAAGCGTTTCGCGTCCGCTCCTTCCGGCGGTATGTGTTTGTCCTCCCGGCAAGCCGGGCAGGACGGGAACACGGTTCCTTTGCCTCCGCGCGGACGGCAGGCGCTTGCCTGCGCGTTTCTGGCTGTTGAGGCAAATCGGGGCGCACGGCGTTCGTGTTGTTCACGTTGTTGTTGTTCAAACCGCCGCCCGACGGCGGGCCGACGATCGCGTTGTTATCGTTGTTCGGCGACCGCAGCCACCAAAAGCCGCTGTTGCAACCATGTCCCCATATGCTTACGGCCACTGGCCGGGCATACTTGCGGGTCATATATCCACCCAATATCCATTATATATCAAAATGGGCGCAAGTCAATGTAATATTTCGGTTGGAGCGCCCAAGTTTGGGCGCTTCGGCGGCACTTTACAATTCCGCTTCGCGGGTGCGTTGTTTCTGCGGCTCATCGCGCAGCACAGTTTCCACACAGCGGCGGATGACCTCGGTACTTTGCACTTCCGCTTTCAGCCTGTCATACTCGGCGCGAAGGGTTTGCCGGTCAGCGGTCAGCTTGGCATATTCCGCTCTCCACGCTTTGCGGGGAATGTCGGTGCGCCCGTTCATCACACCGTCAAGATGATTCCTTGCGGCTTCATAGTGGGTGAGCTCGGCCCGGTGCGCCTCGAAAAAGGCGTCGTGCTTGCCCGACTTCTGCTGCCGGTACTGGCGGTGAATATCGCGATATCTGAAATAGTTATCTGCGTGTTTCAGATGCTTGTCCAGCGTTTTCATCCGGCGGTCAACCTTCTTCAAACGGTCGGACACACCGCCCACCTGCCCATACATCTCCACAACCTTGTCGCGCAGGCCCTGCACATTTGTGATGCCGTACTGCTGCGCAAAGGCGATGGCCTTTGCAAAGGTTTTGAGGTCTTTGATTTTCTGGCGGCGGGTTTTTTTCTCCGGGCGTTCCAGTATGCCGGTGAGAACATCCGCGAGGGTGGGCATGCCGGAAACGCCTGCGGCCTTGGCCAGCAATTCATCCAGCCCCGCTTGCAGCTTGTTGATTCGCGCCCGAAGCTGGCGCAGCATTTTGTTATCAAGCGCCACCTGCCGGTTGATGTTCCCGCGCTCGGTGCGAATTCCCCGCTTCTCCATCTGGAACGCGGCGACGCCCAGATGCACAGTGGGGATTTTCTCTGCGCCCTGCCGCGCATAGCTGCGGTGGTCGATGCGCTCGGTCACGCCCGCCTGCTCCAGCGCGGCATTGACTGCCTCGGCCCAGCCTTGCCGCCACACCTCGGCCTTGCCCCGGTCGTTCCAGTCGGTGGCGTCCACCTTGCGGGTCTTGTACTCGCCGCTGGGCAGGGTGATGCGCTGGCCGTTTTCATCGAGGATATATTCCTTCCGCGATTTCGCCGCCCAGCTTCCATCCCGCTCGATGGGCCGCATGGTCAGCATGATATGCGCATGAGGATTGCCGTCATTTTTATCGTGAACGCAGATGTCCGCGCACATGCCCACCGCCACAAAATGCCAGTTGCAATAATCGCGGACAAGGGAAATATTCTGCTCCTGTGATAACTTCACCGGCAGGGCCAGTTCAATTTCACGGGCAAGCTGGCTGTTCCGGTTTTTCTCAATCTGCTCCACGGCATTCCACAAGACGGCTCTGTCCAAATACTCGGCTGGCGCGTGGCCGGGCAACAGAATTTCCGTGTGCGCCACGCCGCCCTTGCGGGTGTAGTCATGGGTGACGCCGTCGTACAGGTTGGTTATCTTTTCGCCCGCCCGGTACGCCGCCGCCGCGACAGCCGATTTTCCCTTGCCCCGGCTGATGATCTTGATGCTCAAATGGTAGATGGCGATGGGGGTGCCTCCTTTCGCTGATATGAAAAGGGCGGCAAGGCCAAAGGCCCGCCGCCCTCCGTATTTTTTGCACCGATAGGTGCAAAAGCCCCCGGCAGGGCGCACAAACACCCGTTAGGGTGTATAAGTGCGCCCTTGCCACGCAAGGGAGGGGGCTACGCCCCGGCTCCCTGTGCGGTTTCCCGCGCTCCGGCAGGCCCCGCGCCCTGCGATGGCTCCGGCTGTGGCGCCGCTATCACGTCCGGTTTCTCCTGCGCCGCGATGATGGCTTCAATCGCCGCTTCGGTGTTTATCGCAGCGGTCAGTATGGATCTGATTTGCTCATTGGTGAGGGCGTCGGCCCCGTCGATCAGGCTTTCCAGCATCGCCCCGCGCTCAATCAGGCGGTGGGTGCGGGCCTTGCGCTCGGCCTCCTTCTGCTTCTGCAAAAGCTGCTTTAACTGGTTTTCAGCCTGTTCCTTTTTGATTTTCATTTCAGCAATTCTCTCGTCAAGTGTTTTTGTGGATGCCATACTCAATACCTCCGTAAAATGTTGAGGGGGTGAACAATTTGTTCACCCCCCCCCGGATGTAGTGGGCGCAAAAAGCGGCCCATGCTTTTTCAAACATGAGCCGCCCATATTGCCGGAGGTGGATGGCGTTTCGCCACCCACCCCTTCGTCTATGCTGACCTGTCTTGTTCCCGTTGCTTTTGATAATACCGGCGCTGGGCCTCCCGGTGCCTCTCCCGCTTCTCGCGCCGCGCTTCTTCCTCTGCCAGCTCTTCGGCGGTGGTCTCCTGCGCGGGCACCTCAAATTTGCCGATAAAGTTGAGATAAATGTCCACCTGCTGCTCCCGCTCCCCGCTGGACTTGTCCGCCTCATGCACAACGACCTTTTCGATAAACTCGGTGATCATGGACGGGGTCAGTTCGGTGAAGTCAGTATACTTCTTCACTATGGCAATGAATTTGTCGGCCCGCTCACTGTCCGCGTGAAAATTGTCCAGTTCCGCTTGCAGGGTTTCGATGGACTGTTCCAGTTCGGCCTGCTCCCGTTCGTACTCGGCACAGAGCAACTCAAACCGCTTGTCGGTCAGCTTGCCGGTCGCGGTGTCCTCATACAGCTTTTTGATGATACTATTCAATTCATGTACTCGCCGCTGCTCTTTGGCGATGCGCCGTCTATGGGCCTTCGCCGTTTCCTCCTGCCGCACGGTGGAGGCTTCGCGCACCTGCCGGACAAACTCGGCCTCGCTCTGTTTCACAAAGTCGCTGACCGTGCGGATGGCGTCCAGCGCCAGTTCCCGCAATACAGCGGTACGGATGTAGTGCTGGCTGCACTGCCGAGCATATTTGCGGTTGGTCAGCGAATAGGTAGAGCAGGAGTAGTCATCCTTCGGGGGCCGCGAATACACCTTGCCGTTGGGGTGCGTGTATTCTGTTCGGTGGGGGATGCGGTGGTTGTACATCTTGCCGCCGCAGTCGGCGCAGAACACCAGGCCGGTCAACGGGTTGGCTTCACCCAGGCTGTCGGTGCGCCGGACGGTCTTGCGGCAACGCTGGGCCGTTTCCCATGTTTCCCGGTCGATGATGGCCGGGTGGGTGTCCTCGAAAATCACCCAATCCTCCGGGGATGCGAACTTGGTCTGCTTGTCCTTGTAGCTGTCCTTGTAGGTGCGGAAGTTGACCGTGTGGCCCATGTACTCCGGCTTTGAGAGGATATGCCCCACAGTGTTGCCGCTCCATGCGTAGGGGTGGGTCATATCGTGGTAGCCGCGCTTGGCGTAGCCCCGCGTGGTCATGTGGTGGGAGGGACGCTCCACTTTGTCCTCAGAGAGTATGCGGGCGATCTGCACCGGGCCTTTGCCCTCGATGGTCAGTTTGAAGATGCGCCGCACCACCTCGGCGGCCTCTGGGTCAATCAGCCATTCGCTTTTGTCCTGCGGATTCTGGCGATAGCCATAGATGGGCGCGAATGTCAGGCGCTTGCCAGCCGTGCCGCGCGCCTTGTGGCTGGCCTTGACCTTCCTACTGGTGTCCCGCAAATACCATTCGCTCATGATGTTGAGGAAGGGGGCAAACTCGCCGCTGTCCTTGTTCACGCTGTCAATGCTGTTGGCAATGGCGATGAAGCGCACGCCCTTCTCCCGGAACATGACCTCGGTGTAAAAGCCCACCTGCAAATAGTCGCGCCCGATGCGCGACATATCCTTGCAGATCACCGTGGCGACGTTGCCCGCCTCGATCTCCGCAATCAGCTTTTTCCAATCCGGCCTATCAAAATTGCCGCCGCTCCAACCGTCGTCGGTGAAGTGGCGGATGCTCCCAAAGCCATTTTTACTGGCGTATTCCTCCAGCATGGTTTTCTGATTGCGGATGGAATTGGATTCGCCCTGTAACTCATCGTCGCGGGAAAGCCGCTCGTACAGGGCTGTGATTTTAGTGTCCTGTTGCTTGACGTTCATAATGAACTCCCTCCAGTGCTGTTAGCACTTTCAAGCAACCGACCCATTTGCAGTACCCTCATTTTACCACAGGGCGGGCGCTCTATCAACGCCAAGCCCATGCTTTTCATTGTGTTTTTCATGCTGCCTCGTTTCTGACCATGCGCAGGATTTTGTCACTCATGGTTTCCCGGCTGGTGTCGCTGAAATGGATGGTCACCCGGTAGTTTGTAGCGCCGATGCGCCGCAGCATCGTTACGGGCTGTGATTGACCGGCTTGGCTAGTGGGCGTATACTGTTCTTGTGGAAAGTCGTTCCGATCAAAGTAATTGGTTTGCTGCCTAGTCATGGAGCCTCTCTTTCCGCGCACGAGGCGCAAAACAGGCAGGGTAATACAAAACCCCTGCCCTGTGAAAAACGGCCCCGCAAACCCTTTGTTTACCGGGCTTTACGGAGCCTAATGCGTTACATGTCAGGCGCTTACGCCTTGCGGATTCGGAGCTCCCGTTCCAGCGCCCGCATGAGGCTATCGAAAGTGTCGGGCTGTTCCAACACCTTGTCCAGCACGGCGGGCGCGATGTACGCGCCGTTTGACCGAATTGAGGGCAGCGCATCGTCAAAGAGCCAGCGCTCGAACGCCCGCGCCGCAGGCAGGTTGGAGCGGACAATTAGGCGATAGAGGTCACCTTCGGGAATGTAGTTGGTCATGACGGTCTGCATTGTGCTGGTGCCATGCTGGTTGGTAGTGCGGGAGACCCCGTCACGTTTCACAACATGCTTGCAGTGGTCGAGGATCGCCTTTCTCGGATTGACATAGCCGAGCAGCTTGGCGCACCGGCTGGCCGGGAAGTAGGGTTCGCCATCGATGAGGATGGTTTCCAGATCGCCGAACACGGTACCCTGGAACAGGGACAGATGTGTTTCCATATGTTTCTTCTCCTTCGGGGCAGACCCCGTCACGATTTAGGCAGGCCACTTTTTCGCCTGTGCCTGCGGACCCTTGCGACGACGGCTATTTTCTTGGCCGCTTCCGTACAGGCGGTAGAGCAATACGCCTGCCTGCCGTTGAGCGGGAATTGCTTCCCGCACCGCTGGCAGGGCTTGACGGGCCGGTGTGTGAATACGGCTTCGAGTGCCGGGGCAAGCGGCAGCACGGCGTTCTTGAAATACTTGCACAGGCTGCTGGTGTTAAACGCGATGGTGAACATGTAGCAGGTTCCGTCCAGCGGCAGGCACTCGTATTCGTGGTCGTAGTTGGAGCATTGCGTAGTGACCAGCCTGCGGACAGCGCGCTTCTCTCTAGCGGTCAGTTCACGGGTATAGCTCAAATCAAACCCTCCTTTCCGTTTGGCATAGAGCGTAACCTGATATTTTGAAACATCGATTACGCCCCTTCACCAATAGGAGAAAAAGAGGGGGCAAATCAGAACTGTTTTTGGAAATTTCTCAAAAAACTTTTTTGCGCGAAGGAGGGCGGCGCTATGGAGCAGGAAACATCGGCACGGAAATGGCTTTCCCGTGCATCGCAGCGCGAAGCCCTCCGGCGCATGGAGGATGCCGCCCGGACAGAGGAACAGTTTGCAGAGGTTATTCGGCAGTGGGATCATATTGACGAAAACCGGGAACGGAAGGAGCGAGACCACGAGACACTCCACACCGAACCGCTCTTGGAATGGGGCGCTACGCTGGGCAACGCCATCATCCCGCAGCCCTTCAATCATCCATTCTGGCGACAGCTTTTGAACGGCAGCTTTCTCGACGTGATTTTTGACTGCCCGTATGAGATGCACGAACAGACCACCAGCCGCCCGGTGTTCGACCTCCTGCAAACGCTGAACGTGAACCAGATAGAGGTGCTGTATTATTGGGCTATCCGGCAATGGTCACCCCAGCGAATCGCAAAGCTGCGCGGGCAGACAGACCGCAACATCCTCAAAGTATATGCCACGCTGATCGGGGGGCTGCGGAAAACGATGTATAAGAGGCTTGCGCCGCGCTTTGACGCGAGGTTGCCCCTCACTGTAGCGCAGAAACGATTCGTGCAGGACTACCGGGCGGGCAGGCTGAAAACAGGCGAAAAGAAAACCGCGCTTGACGGTAGCGGTGGCGGATGATAGGCTTGTAATATATTTTTTCGGATAATCGGTTACAGCTAGGACGGTGTGCCATGAACAACCTGTTTCAAAATACAAGCTCCCATTGGGTGCGCTATGACAAGTACGAATGCAAGGAGGCCGACGATGGCCTGCTCTACGTCACGCCCGCGCCCAAGGCAAAGCCCGCCGTATATGACCCATTGAAGGATGCGGAGGTGCTGGTGCTGGATATGCTAAACGTGGGGATGCTCTGCATGGGTCGCGCCGGGGAAGAAACAATACAAACGTCGGTGATGGAGTTCGTCCACAAGTACGGATTGCTGGGCTTCATGACCGCGCTGCCCACCACGCCGCAGTTTGTGGAGTATGAAGCGGTGTACCTGCCAACGAACCATTTTATCCGGGAGGAATCCCTACCCACCGAAAAATATCTGGCCTACTTTTTTCCGTTTGACAAGCTGGATTTCAGTAAGGATGGAAAGGAATCCGTCTGGAACGTGGGCAATGACCACACCATGATGGCCCTTGCGGCAACCTTTGGCAACGGGCCGCAGGCGATGAACATGAGCTTCCAGCGGGAGTACGCCGAGCGGTACGACTGGCTGGTGACGCAGTTTCGGGACTGGGCCTTCACCTTCACGTCCAGCTTTCTCTATTATGAAGATTATGAGCAGCTTGACGAAACCACCCGTGACCTCTACCGGCAGGGCATGGCGGCATTCGGGGGTATAGCGCCTACCTACCACATAGTGCTGCTGGACAGGCCGACCATCGTGTGGGATTTCCACTCGCTGCTGTTGGGCGTGCAGATGATGTTCAGCTTTATGCTCACCGATGAAAAAACGGTGCTGCGCTCCTGCAAGCACTGCACGAAGGTGTTCGCGGCCAAGCACCCAAATGCCGCTTTTTGCAGCCCTCGGTGCAAAAACCAGTACAACGTATACAAGAGCCGAGCGAAAAAGGATGAATAGGGTGCCGCCCTGTTTTGGGGCGTCATGCGCTGGTGTCGTGTTTGATGCAAAGGGGTCTGCGAAACGTAGACCCCTTTGCCCCTGCGTTGTGGCACACGGCTGGGGTGGCGTTTCACCCCCCCTGCGGTCGGCTCTGTGTTTCACGGAGTACTACAGCCTCCGTTCGGGATGGCGTGGAAGTGAAGCCCCGCTGCCAAAGGTCGCATTTTACGACCTTTGGGGTATGGCAAAGCCGCCGCTTCTATGCGGGAAACGGCGGCTTTCTTTGCCCGTGGCTATTCGATTGCTTCACGGATGGGTTCGGATTCCTCCGCGAACACTGCGCACAGGATGAGCGCGCCCAGCTTGAAGCCCTCGCAGAATGCCTTTTGCGTTTCCATCTCGGAGGAATCACCGTACAGGTTTTCCAGCGCCTCAAACCGCTTGCAGTCATCCCCGCTCATGCGCTCGGTGAAATACCGTTTCTCCGCTTGGTTTTGCGGTTGACCGCCCGGTACTCGTTGCTGCTCACGCTGATGTTTTCATACGGGTTGATCTCGCCGCCGTAGAGCTCGTGCAGTATGGATTTCATGTAAAACCGTCCTTTCATCGTCGCCTCACAACATTTGAAGGACAGCGGGAATTATGCTATGCTTTCCTTGCACCGCCTTCGGGCGTTGTAGGTGGCAGCGGCGACGAACTTTATCGAGGGACGCGCCGCTGCCAGTCCTGTTACATACAAAATGGGCGGCTGGTCGCCCGCCCACTGTAGCTACATATTCATCACCCCTTTGCAGCGCGAAACCGCCAACATCTGCAAATGGGCCGGTTGCCGCTGTTTTAGTGGTGGTCTATCACAACCACCCTTTACAGCATACGTTCCATAATGAAGTCATCCATAACAAAACCCCCGCCAATATCCGTTACGACCATATCACGGATGGAAAACATCATTTTTTTATATGCCTCAATTGATTTACTGTTGCCTTTATTGACTGTCAACCATATTTTCAAGTATTTGTTTTTCTGGCAGACAGCGATTAATTCTTTCATCATCATCCGGGCAAGTCCGAGACCGCGATGAGATTTCAGCACATATAATTTGCTGAGGAAACAGTTTCCTGCAGGTTTTTCCTGCCAGGCCATATAGGCGACTGGCTTGTTGTTCGTGCTAAGCCAGAGATAGTGCATGCCGTTTTCAGAGATATCGAGATAAATCTGTTCACTGCTTTGGAAACGTTCCAGCATATAGACCACTTGATCAGCACCGATCAGAGGAACATAATGTTCAGTCCATACTTCATTGGCAAGCCCGGCTATGATCCGGGCATCTTCCCGGCTAGTTGCATGATGCCATTCAACGCTTGTTTTTTCATAACACGTTTTCATTATCAAATATTCCCCAATACAACTGTATGCAGATGTTTTCTGGCTACATCCGCGAGTATTTTCATACGTTCAACGGTGATAGGCGGTGGTCTGGGCATGAGATAGTCCGGATGATGGCGGGTAAGATGCAGGACAATCATTGGGTCCTGCGAGGCAACCCATTCTGCCAGACTAGCCAGATCACGTTCATGATCATTCAGCCCCGGTATAAGCAGCAAAGTCAATTCAACATGGCTGCAACGTGCAGCGCTTCTGATCGTTTCCAGAACAGGATCTCTGGCACCGCCACAAAAATGTTTGTAAAAGGAGTCCTGCCAGCTTTTTAGATCGATGTTCATGGCATCAATATAGGGCAGGAGCGTCTGAAAAGGTTCAGAATTGATCGACCCGTTGGTCACCAGCACATTTTTTAGATGAGCGGCATGTGCCAGACGGGCGCAGTCCAAGACATATTCATAGTTGATCAACGGTTCATTATAGGTATAGGCCACACCAATATTGCCATGTTGCTTTTCTTCCTCAGCTAAAGCGATCAGTTCTTCAGGATCGATCCGCTGCCAAGCAGCTTCCTGTTGTGAGATCTGCCAGTTCTGGCAGTATCCGCAGCGGAAATTACAACCGTATGAGCCGACAGAAAAGATTTTGCTGCCACGCAAAAAATCATGTAGCGGTTTTTTCTCAATGGGATCCAAAGCCAGCGAAGTCACTTTTGCATAGGCATCAGCAAACAACTTGCCGCCCCTATTGACACGCACCCGGCATATGCCGGCGTGTCCAGGGGCAATCCTACAAAGATGCGGGCAAAGCAGACATTGTACGGACATCGGCTGCCCGTCAAGTGGCTGCCAGTAAGCAGCCAGCTTTTCCTGACGCTCTGCCTCTTCGCCCAGGTTCTCATGGCATTTTGATTGTCCTGCACAGTTATGCCGCATCATGCTTCATGCTCCTCACAGATAGCGGACCACAGTAAACTTTTCCAGCGAACACGGTTCATCTGGCCCGATGCCTGCCTTACTTTTTGCGATAGAAAGCTGTTCATCAACTCGGTCAATTCCCTCAAGATCCGGAAGCAGGAGCCCGGTTCGCGGCCCACTGCGAACGATGACCCCATATTTTTTCGGATCAAGCTCCTCTGGGGATGCTACGGGTACAGGCGTCTGCAACACATCAACACTGATCATCAGGTCTGGAAGCTCATCGGCGTCTACTGGTGGAAAACGCGGGTCGCGTGTGGCGGCACTGATGGCATTCCGTATGATCTCCTCTGTTACACTGTCAGTTGTCGCTTCAGTGGTACCGATACAGCCGCGCAGTTCACCTTGCTTTTTCAAGGATACAAAGACACCTGCTTTTTGTTTCAGCCAGGTTTCTTGCGCCATCAGTCTCTGAAAGTGTGCGCTGTCAGTCACCTGGCGATGCCTGATGTAGCGTTCAATCGTTTCATGTGCTATCCGCACCGGAGCAGACGCTGTGGCCTGCTGGTGTTTGATCGAACGACGCAGCTGTATCTGCGCAGCTTGCAGCGGGTCTATGGCTGGTTTTGCCAGCAGCGGATCCGGCAGCACGCTGGCGACACAGTAGCCTATGCCATAAGGTGCTTCATAACTAAGCACATCACTGCGTACGGCTACATCATTGAAGGCGCCGCAAAGCATGACGATAGAACGATATCCGCATTCAGCCGCATTTTTTCTCATCACCGGATCCATTGCCAGTATGGCGACACGATCACTGTTGTTCAGTGCCTGAACAAGCCTTTTATCATACTGAGCACCCTCCGGACAACTGCCATATGGGCTGTTGTCATTGACTTTGTGCGATTGATCACCACTAGCGATGATGACAATGCGCCGGCCAAGTTCAGCAGCTGATCGGCGCAGCATAGCACCAAGCGCGTAAAGATCCTCCATTGGCATAGCAGGGCTGGATAAGACAAGCACAGGACAAGCCCAGACGCGCTGCAGAAAGTACAAGGGAACGAAAGCACCATGATCAAGGTGTTTGTCCAGGTCAAAACGCCTCATCGCTGAGGCATCAAGGCTGCCGGCACTGATATCCAAACCAGTGCATTTTTCGATAAACCGGTCCCTCAGAAGAACATCCAGTTCAAGTGTCAAACTGATTTCCGGGACACCGAAGGCAGAAAGGCTTCCTTCCACAGGGTTGTCATCATAGATAAAAAGATAATCGCTGAACAGCGGGGCATGGGGTGAGATCAGAACCAGGGTGTCCGGCCGCAGCGCGGCCACTTCTCGCGCCAGCTGCTTCATTGCGGCAACCGTTTGCTCTGCCTTCATCCGGCCATGCTCCACACCTGGAACAATAACCGGTGGATGAGGCATGATACAGCCGGCCAGCAACACATCCTGTGACGTCATCTACATCATCTCCTGTATGAAAAGGCTGCCCTGTTGGGCAGATCACCTGGATCATCAATCGACGGTATCACCATTTTTTCTTCCTCTGGCCAGCGCGAACGCAGCGGACCGGGCTGCCCGCCGATGATAGTCGACTGTCCAGCGGTTCGCACCGAGATAATCAAAAATTGCCAGGCCTGTATGACGGCAAAAACGGTCTAGCTGCTCAAAACAGGTCAACTGGCCATTTCCACTGCCTCCAGGCGTCGCGACCAGCAAAGCCTGACGACCAGCCAACAAGCCATGTGCACCATGCGCGCACCGTCTCAGCCGATCCAGGCAACATTTCAGGCTTTCTGACATTTCCCCCCAATAGACAGGGGTCGCCAGAACAAGTACATCTGCTGAAGCCAGGCGTTTCATCAGGTCATCCAGACCATCATCACCATATTGACAGCGCTTTTCTGTCAGGCATGTTCCCCAGCCATCCTGACAAACCTGACAGCGAATCAGCTTCAAGTCATTGACACGTATTTCTTCTACCGTGGCAGCAGCTTCTTCTGCACCCTCCCGGACAGCATCCACCATACTCTGGCACAGGCCGTCTTTTTTCGGGTTACCCGACAAAATGATCACATGCATATCTTGATCCTCCCTTCATCAGATCATAACTTATGACAATTCATCTATCATTATCAATTTTATTGTAGCATAGCAAGTGCCTCATTTTCATGTTTTACCGTTTGTGTTTGCCTGTCCTGTCCTGTCCGACGTATAATCAGGACAGTGGAAATCACCGGACATCTTTTTATGGAGGTACATGTGACGCTGAAATTGCCATTTGCGGTTTGCCTGGCCGTCCGGACACTGCACCAGAACGGTTTTTCGGTCTGGCTGGTGGGCGGTTGCGTACGTGCCTTGCTGTTGGGCACGCAAACGCATGATTTCGACTTGGCTGCCGATGCCAGACCTGAGCAGTTGCTGATGATCTTCAGGGACCACCAGATCAATCAAGCAGGAATCCAGCACGGAACTGTCATGGTCATCATCTCAGGTGTTCCGGTTGAGATTACGACTTTGCGCATCGACGGATCTTATTCCGACCGGCGTCGTCCTGACCAGGTTCAATTCACTAGCCAGATTGAACATGATCTGGCCCGTAGGGATTTTACCATTAATGCCATGGCCTGGTTGCTGCAACCCGGGTGCTTTCAGTTCGAATCCGCTTACACGAATGACTGCGTCCTTGATCTGCCTCTGGAACAACTGATCGATCCCTTTCAGGGACAGTCAGATCTGGCTGACGGTGTAATCCGCAGTGTCGGGCAGGCTGACAAGCGTTTCAGCGAAGACGCCCTGCGGATCATGCGGGCGCTCCGCCTGGCTGCTGTTATGGGCTTCAGTATCGAAGAAAAGACCGCAGGAGCCATGCGCCGCTACGCTGTTTATTTGCAGGATATCGCCCGGGAAAGAATCCTTCAGGAGCTTATACGCATGTTCCAGGGCGCTCATATCGCCGCGGTCCTGCTGACTTTTCCTGATATCATGATTTTCATCCTGCCTGAATGCACTGAACTTTTCAGTCAGCCGCCAGTTCTGCTACAGCATGCCCGCAGAGTCAGTTTGACTCCGGCTGATTTCGTGTTGCGTATGACAGCCCTGTTGTATCATACGGACAGTGCCCGACTGGCACCTCAACTGCTGGACCGTTTACGTACAGATAACAAAACACGGCATCGCACCCTGGGCATACTGGCCTGCGCGCAGGCTACACCACCAGCTGTGGATCAGGACGTTCTGCGCTGGATGTCCCGGCATGGTCTTGATCATGTGCAGGCCACGCTGGATCTGCTGATGGCAGACGTGAACGCCAGCGATCCCTTTGATCTGGAAAAACATGATCAGGTTGTTGCCCTGAACCAGGCTGTTGAGCGGCTGGTGGCTGAAAAACGCTGTTATCGGCTGCAGGATCTGGCGATCAGGGGTTCGGACCTGCTGGATTTGGGTTTGCAGCCAGGACAGGAGATCGGCAGGCTGCTGCTTTATCTGCTGGATCAGGTTATCTCAGGAGAACTGGAAAACAATAGAAATGAATTGCTGCAGGCCGCCGCGGCAGAAAAAGAGGTGTATCATGACAGAACAGGACAAACTGCTGAATGAATGGTCAACCATTCTACCGGAACCAACAAAGCGCGAGGATTTTAACGCTTTCTGGGCCGAGACGCTGACGATCACTAAAGCCATGCCGCTGAAGCCTGTTCGCAAAGAAGTGCCTTACCCCTTCCCTTCACTGCAGGTCTACGACATACAGTACTGTGGTTTTGATGACACACCCATCCACGGTTGGTTTATTCTGCCCAGATCACACAACTCAGAGCAAACCGCAAAAAAACATCCTTGTCTGATTCACTATCATGGTTATGGCGGCAACCGTGGTTTGCCTTGTGATCATACGGTCTGGACCAGTATGGGGGTTGCCGTGCTGACTGTCGACTGCCGCGGCCAGTCTGGTGCGACCGGAAACCAGGCCTTGACCAGCAGTGGCAGTACACAGGGGGTTGCCTGCCTGGGCATTCTCGATAAAAACGAGTATTATTTTCGAGCAGTCTACATGGACTGCCTGAAAGCGATCGATTTCGCGGCTGCCCAACCGGAAGTAGACGCTGGCAGGATTATCATTGAAGGGGGCAGTCAGGGTGGCGCTCTGGGCATGGCTGTCTGTTCCCTGGATGAACGTCCCTGGATCGCTTTACTTGATGTACCGTCCAACAGTTATCTGGAAGAGCGCGTCAAGCATGCTTACGGTGCGTTTAGCAGTGTGACTGAGTATTTGAAAATTCATCCTGGACACACTGAACGTGCCTTGGAGACATTAAGTTATTTCGATACAATGAACATGGCAGAGCAGATCCGCTGTCCTCTGCTGGTCTCTGTCGGCGGCCAGGATCAAGTCTGCCCGCCTTATTGTTATTTCGCCTCATATAACCGCATCAATGCCCCTAAAGAGATCTGCGTCTACCCTTATAACGGACACGAGGGCGGCCGTTCAAATCATCTGGAAAAGAAACTGGCCTTTCTGGCTAGACACCTGCAAATTCAGCAAAACTAGAATTTCCGTCCGCCGCCGCCATGCATGCGGCCGCTGGATGACCGGTGAACCGTACTGCGCCCGCCCCCCGATCCGCCACCCGGCCGACTGGGTGGTGTCGTGGGACGGATGCGCGTTGTAACATAGGAATTGACCATCTGATCCTGCACAATACCCAGATTGGCCAGGCTGTTCTGGCGAAACGCGAAAACCGGCTGCTGGTATTTGCTGTGGTACTTGCTGGTGGTTGATTTCGCGAAAATGAGCGAGGTAGCCAGCGCGACCAGGGAACTGATCGCACCTTCACCAAAGGTCAGCCGGTTCGGTTCGCTTTCACCTTCGGTATACTGGTCAGAAGGTATACCGGCAGCCAGGTAGGAGGCAGCCGTGTTGAGAAAGGCGCTGCTGGCTCCGTAAGGATCATCATTAGCCAGGCTTTCCATGACATTGTCCAGAATGGCGTCGATACGCAGGTCAGTCAAATAGCGGATGGCCTCACCGGATGTGCTGATGTACGCTTCCCGGTTATCATAATCAATCAAGAATAGAACACCGCTGTAATCGTCCCCGACACCATAGTCATGCTGGTCATAATAATCATCCGCAAAAGCGCGGGCAGACTTTCCGCCCGCGTCAGCCGTCGTCACAATGACAATATCCATCGTGTATGCCGCGCCCAGATTGATAGCTTCCTGTTGGAGTGTTTCACGTTCTGCAGGGGTAAACACTGCAGCCATATCGACCACCAGCTGCTTCTCCGCCTGAACCGGGTTTCCAATTAACAAAACAAGCAGAATGACAAGACAGAACAGGCGCATTAACAAAGCGGCACGGTTCAGATGTTTCTTCACCATATGAACAGCCCCCCCAGAATCAGCAGGACAAAGATGACCGCAGCCATAATAACAGAGGTCAGGCTCAGCCGTTTGCGGTCAACCGGAAGCGCACCGTGAATTTTCCCTGTCTGGCCGTTGATCGCATAAACGAACACTTTGCCCCGGTAGAGATACGTCATGATCCAGGCTGGCAGCAGAGCATAATGCCAGCCTTTCGCAGATAAGCGGACATCCGTTTTTTCCATGTCCACACTGCTGTATGCGCCAATGGTCTCCTGAACCAGTGTGGTCGCATAACGCCAGACCCGCTCCTCTACCACCGGCTGTATTTCCGGCTGCAAAATATCATATTTTTCAGCAAAAAATCCGCTGAGGTAAGCCAGCGAAAAATCGACTGCTTTGCTTTCATCATATGGCGTAATGGAATCAAGCAACTGCTTGTCGATTTTCTTGAAGGCGATTTCGTGCACATGATCTACATCAATGCTGCCCTGGCGGGCAATCGTAAATTCCTGATGCTCGGTGTACTCCGTATTGCCGGACATCCAGACACGCCGGTTGACGCCTTTGCCGGCATAATCAATATCAGCACGGTAATCCGCCATCCAGTGCGGCAAATAAAGGCCGGTTATCTTCTCCAACTGGGAAGAACTGGTAAAATCACGCGGAACATAACGACGTTTACCAGCCCACTGGCGAAAGATCTCAACGGCTTTATCCTTGTCAATGGCAAAGGGGATCACTTTTTGTGGTCTGTACTGACCGGAGAGCCGCCCGGTCAGCAATACAGGGTTATGGCAATAATAGCAGAACGTGGCAGATGTTGTCTCTTCTGTGACGACTTCAGCGCCGCAACTGTCACAATGGTAGGCCACAAGATGCTCTGCAGCATCAGCCGGGATGTCAGTCTGCTGTTCAGCCTGATCCGTGAGGCGGCTGTTATAGTCCTCAAGATCAGCGATGGTAAACTCGCTCAGGCAAAAGTCGCATTTTATTTTTTGCAGAGCCGGATCAAACATGAGCCCGGCACCGCAACTGGGGCATTTATAACTTGCTGTCGCCACGGCTGCACTCCCCAATCACATGTCATTCAAAAAACATTATGGTTTTGTCAGGACTGGCCATTACCTTGTATAAATGGTTTGCCGCACTCAGGACAGAATTTGGGCTGACTGCCCGAAATTTCATGGCCGCAATGAGCACAGGCGAGTTTCTGAGGTTTGGGCTGGCCACATTCGGGACAGAATTTGCCGGTGTTGACCGCGCCGCACGCGCAAGTCCAGCTTTCGGCGGACTGGACTTGACCCGCAATAACACCAGTCTGTTGCTGTGGCTGCTGGGCTTGCTGCTGTGGCTGCTGGGCCTGCTGCTGCATCTGCTGCAGATTGGCCTGGGAAGCCGTACCCATGTAATTGCCACCAGCCTGCATGCCGATGCCCATGCCCATAAAAGTGGCTGCGCTGCCGGCCGGATTGGATCCGGCGGCTTCAAGTCCGCGGGCGATCGAGCCTTGCACATAACCTTCACGTACGGTTGGATCGCCCAGCATAGCGCCTTTGTTGCGCATATTGATCAGTTCTCTGGACTCATCATCATAGGAAATGCTGGCAATACCAACGGCCTGCACCTCAAAGCCACGCATGCGGTTCCAGGCTTCGTCCAGCACATTGGCCATATACTGGCTGAGTTCTCGGCTACGTGATGGCACGTGCGAGATGCGGATACCGTCAACGGACATCTGGTTCATCACAGACTGGAGCGCTTCAAGAAATTCTGAGAGATACTGCTCGTTGATGTCATCGATTTCCACACGGTCCATATTGCGGGGGATTGCCTCCGCGAAGAACAGCAGCGGATTGGTGATCTTGATTGAGTAAGTGCCGTGTGTACGCAGAAACAACTCGGAGTTATAAAAATTATCAAAATAGTTCAGGGGGTTTTTCGTGCCAAATTTGATGCCCTTGATTTCCTGCAGGTTAATGTAATAGACTTTCTGGGCTGTCGGCGTAACCCCGCTGTATTTAATACGGTTAAAAGTCTCCTTGAGGGAATCTCCGAAGCCACCGGAGAAAAGCGAAGGCAGCGAAGAGTTATTGACGGTATAGTATCCTTCCTCTGCTGTATAATCGACCACTTTACCGCCATCAACCAGCATCATGAACTGATTAGGATAGACATGGATCACGGATCCGTTGGACACCGTATCTGCTGTCCCTTTAAGGTTCCTGTTGCGCCGGTCATCACGCCGCACGGTGACGCCACGTGAAAAAACTGTTGTGTCGCTCATGTTATCCGGTTCAAGTACTTCCAGCC
>LSQX01056891.1_pt3 | contig 18719 bp, 19 predicted proteins | sample 654561 | NCBI WGS metagenome assembly LSQX01 (sample SAMN04489861, study PRJNA283612) | anaerobic digester metagenome | isolation source: 4 biogas reactors fed with cattle manure at either 37C or 55C with and... | place: Denmark: Kongens Lyngby | collected 2014
TTCCTCCGCCCGAACTGCCCTCAAAGCTTCGCGGGCGAAGCGTCATTTTGCCGGAGGAGATTTATCGCTGCAGCGGCATCAAGATACTGGGCACGAGAATCAAGAGTCTCGTCTTCACGACCGATGTTGCCGTGATCAAAAACTGCAATGCGCAGGCTGTGATGTGCGTCTATCCGTTTACACCGACGCTGACCATAACACAGGCCATTCTGGATGTCTCGAACATGCCCGTGTTTGTGGGCGTTGGCGGCGGTCTGACCACCGGCCAGCGCATGATCGCCCTGTCCCTGCACTCCGAGCTTCTTGGCGCCTACGGTGTCGTCGTCAACGCGCCTGTTCAGCTCGACATGATTCGCGAGATATCGCACATTCTCGACATTCCTGTGATCGCCACGGTTGCGTCCGTGCATGACGATTATCTGGCCAAGATCAAGGCCGGGGCCTCAATCCTGAATGTCAGCGGCGGCAAGGAAACACCGGCTCTCGTTGCGCGCATCCGCCGCGATATCGGACCGGATTTCCCGATCATTGCGACGGGCGGCAATACGCCCGCGCTGATCATTGAAACGATCGACGCGGGCGCAAATGCCATCACTTATACCCCGCCGTCCGCGGCTGAGGTGTTTCGCACCGTTATGGAAAAATACCGGCAGGCTTCGGACGATTAACTGCCGAGCTTTCTGAATACATCCCGGTAAATGGCGGCGGCCGCCATGGCCTTCTCGATTGAGATGTATTCATCTGCCTGATGAGCGACATGCTCGTCATCGGGGAAGCCCGGACCGAATGCCGCAATGTTCGGCACGGAACGGGCGTATGTGCCGCCGCCGATGGCCACAGCTTCGTCTGATGTGCCCATGTTTTCATTGTAGGTGCTCATCAGGGTGCGGATCAGTTCGGAATCCTTGCCCAGGTTCAGAGGCGGCATATCGTGCACGGTATTGACGATCACGCCGCGTGCTTCCAGAGCACGTTTGGCGTCGGCCAGTGCGTCGACAATGCTCAGTGTCACGGGATAACGCACATCGATGCCGATGCGGGCATCCTTGTCAGTGATCGTGAGCATGCCGACGTTGACCGTCGTGCGTCCGCTTTCGTCTGTAAAATCGATGCCCAGATCGGTGCCGTGCAGATTGTCACCGACAAAATCCGCAAATGCGTCGAGGAATTCATCCTTTCGCTGGTGCTCGGCGAGCGATGCACGGATTGCGAGCATGCCTTTGGCAATGGCGTTGTCGCCCAGCTCCGGCGTGCTGGCGTGTGCCGGCTTGCCGTCGAAGGTCTGTTCTGCGACACTGCCGTCTAGTCCTTCCACGGAGAATGCTGCTTTGGCCGCGACCATATTCAGTGCTTCGCCGCCTTTGGCCGATTTGACCGGTTCAGATCCGTCTCGCGGCATTGAAAGCTCGATCCTTGTGATGCCTTTTTCGGCATAAATCGCCGGAAACTCGGCGTCAGCCGTAAAGCCGGCGGACGGTATCTCCTCATGCCTGACATAGTAGTCCATGCAGGAACTGCCGCTTTCTTCGTCCAGACCGACGATGAGGCGCAGGCGCTTCGTCGGCTTGAACGAAGGATCGTCCATCAGGGCTTTCAGTGCGTAGACCGCCATCAGAGCCGGACCCTTGTCGTCCGACGTGCCGCGGGCGATGATTTTGCCGTCTTCGATGCGCGCCTGAAAGGGATCTGACGTCCAGCCGTCACCGGCCGGGACAACGTCGAGATGGCAGACACAGGCGACCATGTCCTCACCTTGGCCCATCTCCAGATAGCCGGCACGGTTTGCCACATTCACTGCCTTGAAGCCGAGTGCTTCGCCGCGGGCAAGGAACCATTCCAGCGCCCTGACGGTTTCAGGTCCGTACGGCGCACCGTCGACGGCGGCACCCTTGACGCTTTTGAAGGCGACCAGCTGCACCGTATCGTCGATAAACGGCTGCTTGTAGTCATTCATGGTTTCAGCCAGTGCTGTTACAGGGTTTTCCATTTTATCCTCCGTAATCATGAAGAGATCATTGCTGCTGTCCTCGATGGCGTAATCACCCGTGAAATCGCGTCCCGGCTGATCTATGCACGTATCGTGAATAGCGGCATACATGCCCATGTAAAGGGCTTTTGACTGCGCCGGCTCGCCGCATACAGCACAGGCATCGGATGGTACTTCAAGCTGATCCAGCCTGGCGGTCAGCTGCTTCAGAAAACGGACGCTTTTATCGACCGCGCCAAGCAGCGGCTTTTTGGCATACACAGCCAGGAAATTGGCCGCCAGGTCATAACTGTCCAGTGTAAGCGGATGTTTCGTTTTTTCCAGCCACTCGGACAGCAGGGCCAGATTCTCCGGTTCAATACCGGCAACCGGTATGAAGAAGGCCACTCCGCGCGGTGTGGTATTGGCCGTCAGCTTGTAGCCGTCCAGATCACCGAAAACCGTCTCCTTGTCGTTGTGAAGCTTAAATGAAAGCGCATCCGCAATCTCCAGCAGTGTTGTACTCGGCATGCATGTGTTCCCCTTTCTATGCGTCACTCAAGTATAGCAAATACTGACGCGTGCCCGGGAAGAACCGCGGATTGGATACCATTTTGCGAAACTTTTGTTTTGCTTCCGCGTTTTGTGGTAGAATGCCCGCGGTATATGACAACACACACGTGCCGGCCTTTTGTCGATTGCACCGCAACGGATGCATCGCGGGCACGTGGAGGAAAAACAGGAGGTATATTCATGTCGGTTATTACCATGAAACAATTACTTGAAGGCGGTGTCCATTTCGGTCACCAAACACGTCGCTGGAACCCCAAAATGGCTCCCTACATTTTTACGGAGCGAAACGGGATCTACATCATCGATCTGCAGCAGACCGTGAAGAAAATCGACGACGCGTATGATTTTATCCGCAGCGTCGCTGATGCCCGCGGCAAGATCCTCTTCGTCGGCACGAAAAAACAGGCGCAGGATTCGATACGCGAAGAAGCCGAGCGCTGCGGCATGTATTACGTGAACAACCGCTGGCTTGGCGGCACGCTGACAAACTACCAGACCATCCGCCGCCGCATCGGCCGTCTGAAGGAACTGCGCCAGATGGAAGAAGACGGGACGTTCACCGGACTGCCGAAAAAGGAAGTCGCGGCGCTCCGGCTCGAAATGAGCAAACTGGAGAAAAACCTGGGCGGCATTGCCGATATGCCGGGACTGCCGCAATGCCTGTTCGTTGTTGACCCGAAAAAAGAACATATCGCCATCCAGGAAGCAAGACGTCTCAACATTCCGATCGTCGGTATCGTCGATACAAACTGCGACCCGGAGGAGATCGATTATGTGATCCCGGGCAATGACGATGCGATTCGGGCGATCAAGCTGATTACGTCCAAAATGGCCGATGCGGTGCTGGAAGCGCTGCAGGGAGAACAGATGACGGACGCCAAGCTGGACGGAGCCGAAGCATTCGTGGATGAAGCCGCGCCCGAAGTGGAAGCGGCACCGGTCGAAGCGGCAGTTGAGGCACCTGCGGAGGCAGCCGCTGAAGCGCCCGTCGAGGAGCTTGCGGAGAGCGTCCCGGCGATCGTTGAAGAAGCCGAAGCCGCTGCTGACGAAGCCGCCGCGAAAGCATAAGCGACAGGTCGAAAACAGTAGAGACAGGTAGGAGGATATATGGCTACCATAACTGCACAAATGGTCAAGGAACTGAGAAATATGACGGGCGCCGGGATGATGGACAGCAAGCAGGCACTGCAGGCTGCCGAAGGTGATATCGAGAAGGCGATCGTCTGGCTTCGTGAAAAGGGCATGGCGACGGCTGAGAAAAAGTCCGGCCGTATTGCCGCTGAGGGCATTGTCGATTCGTATCTCCATGGTGAAGGCCGGGTCGGCGTCCTGATTGAGGTCAATATCGAGACAGATTTTGCTGCCAGAAACCAGGACTTCAAGCAGCTGGTACGCGATCTCGCGATGCAGGTTGCAGCGATGAAACCGCTCTATCTGAAGGAAAGCGAAATCCCCGAGAGCGTGCTTGAAACGGAACGCCAGATTGCGCGAAACCAGGCGCTGGCTGATGGCAAGCCTGAGAAAGTCGTCGACCGCATTGTTGAAGGCCGCGTCAAGAAATACATCGAGGAGTTTTGCCTGATGAACCAGGCGTTCATAAAGGATGAGAGCAAAACCTGCGAGCAGGTGGTCAAGGAAATGATCGCCGCCATCGGTGAGAATATTTCCGTACGACGCTTTACTCGCTACGAAATGGGCGAGGGGCTCGAGAAGAAAGAAGACGATTTTGCGGCCGAGGTCGCCGCTCAGCTCAAAGGCTGATGAGATTTTAAAGGGAGGCAGCCGCCTCCCTTTTTTGAAGCAGCTGACACAGCACGCAAGTACATGTGACAAGACATGATCAACCGGTTTAGGGGACGAACGACTATGGGTAAAAAATACAAACGGATCTTGCTGAAACTGTCTGGTGAAGCGCTGGCCGGTGCAAACGGGCAGGGGCTTGATGACGGCGTGCTTTCGCGTCTGGCAGATGTGATGGAGCGCCTGGTTGATGCGGGCAAGGAAATCGCGATCGTGGTCGGCGGCGGCAACTTCTGGCGCGGACGCATGAATGCGGCCATGGATCGTACCACGGCGGATCACATGGGCATGCTGGCCACGACCATCAATGCACTGGCGCTGTCCGATTCGTTTGAACGCCGCGGCCTTGCGACACGTGTCATGAATGCCGTCAACATGAGTCAGATCTGCGAGCCGTACATTCGCAAGCGTGCCATCCGTCATCTCGAAAAGGGCCGTATCATCATTCTTGCCGGCGGAACGGGCAATCCGTATTTTACGACGGACTCTGCAGCGGCGCTGCGAGCCAGCGAGATCGATGCCGAAGTGATCTTCAAGGCGACTATGGTAGACGGGGTCTACAACAAGGATCCGAAGATTCATGCCGACGCCGTGCGGTTCAATGAAGTGGCGCTGCACGATGTGCTGAACGATCGGCTTGGTGTGATGGACTCCACGGCGGCCGCGCTCTGCCGCGACAACAAGATGCCGATTGTCGTCTTTTCCGTCGAGGATCCCATGAATATCCTGCGCATCGCCGAAGGTGAGGGTATCGGAACTTTGGTATACTGATGTCCATGAATTGAAGGAGAGGGTAGGCTATGCCAGACATGACGAATGATCCGCTTCAGCCGTTTGAAGCGAAAATGACCAAGACGATCTCCGTCCTTGATGAGGATTTCAATACGATCCGCGCCGGTCGCGCCAATCCGAAAATACTGGACCAGATCATGGTTGACTATTACGGCAGCCCGACACCGATCAACCAGGTGGCCAACGTGCAGGTTCCCGAAGCGCGCATGATCGTGATTACGCCGTGGGATACAAAAATGCTGCGCGATCTTGAGCGGGCGATCCAGATGTCCGACATCGGCATCAACCCGCAAAATGACGGCAAATGCATCCGCCTCGCGTTTCCGGTTCTGACCGAGGAACGTCGCCGTGATTTGACAAAAGAGGTGGCTCAGCTTGGCGAAGACGCAAAAGTTGCCATCAGGAATATCCGCCGCGAAGCGCTCGACAAGTTCCGTCGGCAGCTGAAGGACAAGGCCATGCCGGAAGATGACTTTTACAGTCTTGAGGCCGATCTGCAGAAACTGACCGACAAATTTACGGGCAAGGTTGATGCGGCCGTGGCTGCCAAAGACAAAGAACTGATGGAGTTTTAGCAGGCTGCAATGAGGCCGGAACCGGAGAAAAACGCGACGGCCGCGCCGTTGCGTCATCTTGCCGTGATTATGGACGGGAACGGGCGCTGGGCAAAACAGCGCCTTTTGCCACGCAAGGCCGGACATCGCGCCGGGGCAAAAAATCTCCGCAGACTGTGCCAGATGTGCGGTCAGGCGGGCATTTCGTACCTGACGGTGTATGCTTTCTCCACGGAGAACTGGAAGCGCCCCGAGGACGAGGTTGCCACATTGATGCGGCTTTTTATCGAGTTTCTGAATGACTATGACCGCGAAATGGAAAGCGAGGGAATACGCCTGCGAGTGCTGGGCGACGTGAGCGGTCTTCCGGCGAATGTCCGGGAGTCCATGCTGGCTGCGGAGGAACGATCGCGCGGCCGCGAGCGGCTGCAGCTGATTCTGGCGCTGAATTACGGCGGACGGGCCGAGATTGCCGCGGCAGTGAACCGGATTGCCGAACGCGTGCTGCAGGGTGAGCTGATTCCGGGACAGATCGATGAAACGACGGTCGCCCGGCATTTGTATCTGCCCGATGTTCCCGATCCCGACCTGATTATCCGTCCGTCCGGTGAACAGCGGCTGTCAAACTTCCTCTTATGGCAGGGCGCGTACAGCGAACTCTGGTTTTCCGACGTGCTCTGGCCGGATTTTCGTCAGGATGACTTCGATCGCGCTCTGGCTGCGTACAGCGAACGTGAACGACGCTTCGGAGGGCTCAAATGAGTGAACGTTTTCCCGGACTGCTCCCGCGGGTAAAGGGCGGTGCCGTTTATTTTCTTATTCTGGCAGCCGGCGTTGGCGCCGGCATCTGGGTGCCGTATATAACCGTGCTGTTTTTTGCCCTGATTGCCGTGCTCATGTGTTATGAACTGCTGCACGTCATGCAGCTGAAGAGGCCGGAGCTACCCTTGTGGCTGGCTCCTCTCGGCATCGTGCCGCTGATGTCCGTATTATTTCTCTCGCGGGCGACGGATGCGCTTGTCTGGTCGTATCTGCTGCTCGCGCTCATGACCATTTTGGCCTCAATCATCCACCTGATCCGCACGGGACCGGAAGGGCTGTCCGGTGCGACGGCTGCCGCCGCCGCCCTGTTTTATGTCTTTGGTTCGTTCAGTGTGGTCGGCCCCCTGCTCCTCTATGTCCCGCGCGGTTTGCGCTGGCTTTTGCTGGCGCTGCTGGCACCGGCCGTCTGCGATGTCTTTGCCTATATCGGCGGCATCTTGTTCGGCAAGCGCCGCATCGTGCCGCGGCTGTCCCCGAAAAAGACGTGGGGCGGCACGGTGGCCGGTACGATCGGTGCCGTTTTGCTCTGCCTGGCTGCTTTCCTCACTTTTCTGCGGCCGGCCGAACTGTCCTTCCTGCAAATTATGTGCCTCGCTCTGGTGACCGGCGTATGCCTGTCGCTGTTTGCGCAGACGGGCGATTGGATTGCGTCGGCTGTCAAGCGATTCACCGGCGTCAAGGATTTCTCCCGCATCATACCGGGACATGGCGGCCTTTTTGATCGTCTCGACAGCTTTCTGACTGTCCTGCCGGTCGTATTTCTGCTCGCGTTATGGCTGGAAAGGATCCTGGCATGAAGATTGCCGTGCTCGGTTCGACGGGATCCATCGGTACGCAGGCACTTGAGGTGATCCGCGCACTCGGGTACGAGGTGTCGGCACTCGTGGCCGGCAGCAACATTGATCTGCTCGCTGAGCAGATTGAGATGTTTGCCCCCCAGCTGGTTTCGGTCCGTGATGAGGCGGCGAAATCCCGCCTGCACGCAGCGCTTTCCGGCCGGCGTGCAGATCACAAAACTGAGTTGCTCTGCGGTCCCGCCGGGGCGGTTCAGGCAGCCGTCGCAGCCGGCACCGATCGGGTGCTCGCGGCTGTCAGCGGTTTTGCCGGCATGCCGCCCGTCGTGGCCGCCCTCCGCGCCGGCATCGATGTTGCACTGGCCAACAAGGAAACCCTGGTGTCTGCCGGCAGTCTTGTCAAGGCTGCCGCCGCTGCCGGCGGTGCCCGTATTATTCCGGTTGACAGCGAGCACGCCGCGGTGTTCCAGTGTCTGCAGGGCAAACCGGTATCAGCGGATGAGACGATTTTTCTGACCTGTTCCGGCGGCCCCTTTTTCGGCCGCAGCCGCAGCGATTTGGCCCGTGTGACGGTGCAGGATGCACTGGCACATCCGACCTGGCAGATGGGACGCAAAATATCGATCGATTCGGCCACCCTGATGAACAAAGCGCTGGAAGTCATTGAGGCCAGTGTCCTGTTCGGCGCTCAGGCCGATCAGATCAGGGTCATCGTGCATCGGGAGAGCATCGTGCACTCCATGGTTGCTTTTGCAGACGGTTCCGTACTGGCTCAGCTGGGCTTTCCCGACATGAGACTTGCGATTCAGCAGGCGCTGACCTATCCCGCTGTGGTGAAGAACACGCTGCTGCAGCCGTTTGATCCGACCGACGAGAAGGCGGCAACGCTGACGTTTCAGCCGGTCGATGATGAATCGTTTCCCGCCATTATGCTGGCCAGGGAAGCGCTCAGGCGGGGAGGGACTGCACCGCTCGTGCTGAACGCCGCAAACGAAGCGGCCGTGTCGCTCTTTCTGCAAGAAAAGATCCCTTTCCTGCAAATTACGGAACTTGTCAGTGACGCGCTGGAGCGATATCGTCACTGGAGTATCGGATCACTGGAAACGGCCGGTGGTATGATGGATCTGCACCGGACTGTCATGAACGACGTCCGCCGGCGCTGACATGCATAAAGGCATTGTCGGTGCATAAAGGAGAAACATGACTGTAATAGGCATTGTGGCCGGGATATTGCTTCTCAGCCTGATTATGATTCTGCACGAATTGGGCCATTATCTTGTCGCAAAACGGCTTGGTTTTAAAATCGAGCAGTTTTCGCTGTTCATGGGTCCCGTCCTCTTTGAACGTGTGAGAAACGGTGTCCGTTTCAACATAAAGGCGTTCCCGATCGGTGCATCGGTCAGTTTTGCAGGCCAGGAAGAAGCACTGGAAGGCCAGACAAAAGGCGCCTATGACCGTTCGGACCCCGGATTGTTCCCGAACCGGCCGCGCTGGGCCAGAGCCCTCGTCATTGCAGCCGGACCGCTGGTCAACTTTCTCTCCGCTCTCGTCGGTTTCGCCATTCTCTTTCTGGCGGTCGGCGTGGCCGTTCCGAGACAGGCGGCCGTTGAACCGGACAGCCACGCGGCGCGTGCCGGCATCGAGGCGGGTGACACCATTTATGCGCTGGACGGCAGCCGCGTACGCACGCAGTTTGATCTCAGCATGGTCGACATGACCAGGGATGCTGATAAGCCGCTGTCGGTTGAGTACATCGATCAGACGGACGGAGTGAGAAAAACGGCGGTGTTCCAGCCGGAGATCATCGATACGCGCTACATGCTCGGCATTTCCTATCTGGAGGAAGGCGACCGCTATACGATTTCCAGTGTAGATCCGCGTTCAAACAACGGGGAACCCGTCCTGTTTCCGAATGACCAGATCGTCTCAATCGCCGGTGTCCCGTTCGGGGATGACGCGGCGATCCGGACGCTGCTCACCGAATCGGAAGGCCGTTCGCTCGACCTCGAAATTGTGCGCGGCGGGGACACGATGACGGTCAGCATGACGCCCGTCAACATGGACGTTTACCGCCCGAGCGGCGTTGTGATGCAGTATTCGCATGCGTTCGGCGATGCCCTTGCACAAGCGCTGCACACGCCCTGGTCGATCGTGAAAAGTTCGGTCAACGCCCTGTCCATGATGTTTTCAGGTCAGCTGTCGGCACGCGACAATCTGACTGGCCCGATCGGCATCGTGAACATGGTCGGCGATGTTGTCACCGACCAGTCGCAGGACATCGGTCTGCGCCTGAGTCAGCTTCTATTGCTGTTCGGTCTGATTTCCGTCGCCGTCGGTTTCACGAATTTGCTGCCGATTCCGCCGCTTGACGGGAACCATCTTGTCATTCTCGGTGTCGAAGGCGTGCTGCGCCGCAACCTGCCGGAAAAACTGAAAAACGCCATTTCCTACATCGGATTCCTCCTGATTATCGGACTTGCCGTATTCGTCGTTTACCTCGATGTGGCCCGGCTTCTTGCCAGATGAACCGACGAAAAACGAAAACACTCTATGTCGGCGATGTGGCGGTCGGAGGTGATGCGCCGATTTCCGTCCAGTCCATGAACACGACGGATACGCGTGATGTGGCCGCGACGCTCCTGCAGCTGAATCAGCTGAAAGAAGCCGGCTGCGACATCAGCCGCCTGGCTGTCCCGGATCAGGAGGCGGCAGACGCACTGCCAGCCATTCTGGCCGCGTCGCCGCTGCCCCTCGTCGCTGATGTACATTTTGATTATCGCCTCGCCATCAGCGCTGTTAAGGCGGGCGTGCAGGCCCTCCGCATCAATCCCGGCAACTGGCGCAGCCGCGACGGGATTATTGAAGTGGCGCGGCTTGCAAAAGAACGGGGCATTCCGATCAGGGTCGGCGTAAATTCAGGCTCGCTGAGCCGCTCCGTGATTGACCGTTTCGGCGGTGTGACGCCTGAAGCCATGGCCTTTTCCGCGCTGGAATCAGCCGCGCTTCTGACCGAACACGGCTTTACGGATATCTGCCTGTCGGTGAAGGCATCGGATCCTCTCATGATGATCGAGGCCAACAGGCACCTGGCCAGCCAGTCAGAGTTGCCGCTGCACCTTGGCGTGACTGAAGCCGGCACGCCATACGAAGGCATTATCCGCTCGTCCGTGGGCATCGGGGCCCTGCTTGCGTCCGGCATCGGGGATACGATTCGCGTGTCGCTGACAGCCGATCCGGTTCAGGAAGTGAAAGCGGGACGGGCAATCCTGAAATCACTTAATCTGACGAACCGGGGTGCGATTCTCATTTCCTGCCCGACGTGCGGCCGCACTCAGGTAGGGCTCATGGCTCTCGCCGAAAGAGTGGAGCGGTATCTCGAAGGGGTTTGGCGCCCGCTGAAAGTGGCCGTCATGGGGTGCGCCGTCAACGGTCCCGGTGAAGCCCGGGACGCCGACATCGGCATTGCCGGCGGCGACGGCGAGTATCTCTTGTTCAGCAAAGGCGCAATTATCGGCAAAGTGGCCGAAACTGAGGTGTTCGAGCGTCTCGTGGAAGAAATCGAACGCCTCAATGCGTGATCGCCCGAGTCACCATAATCGGGGCAAACCGGCAGTTTGACCAACCGTTCGATTACCGGGTGCCGCCTGATCTGGAAGCCGGGATCGAACCGGGCCAGATCGTCACGGTACCGTTCGGGAGAAGACGGGCGCCTGCGAAGGGGTATGTTGTCTCCGTCAGTCACAAGGCGGCGTCGTCCGAGCTCAAAACGATACAGGCGATTCTGACCGGAAGGCCGGTCGTCACGGCGGAACATCTGCGCCTCGCCGTTGAGATGCGAAAACGCTATTTCTGCTCCTTTTCACAGGCTCTGGACTGCATGGTGCCGCCCCGAATCAGTCTGGTCGGGCAGAAGACGGAACGGGCTGCCCGACTGGTCGATCCCGATGACGTCATGGACAGACTCGAATTCGGTCAATTCCGCAGCCAGGGGCATATTCGTGTCGCCGAACTTTTGCTCCAGCAGCCGCTTTTGCCGCTCGCCGAACTGAAGGCGGCGGCCGAAGTCTCCGACTCGGTGCTGCGGACACTTGCAAAAAATAAGGTGATCGAGATCGTCGTGCAGGATACGGTGCGCGACAGAGATGTGCCGGATGATGTGCTGCCGTATGAGGCGCCACCGCTTCGGCCGGCTCAGCAGGCGGCCCTCCATGCTATCCGGGATGCCGTCATGACGCCGGCAAACGGCGTGCTGCGCGAATTTTTGCTGCACGGCATTACGGGCAGCGGAAAGACGGAGGTCTATTTGCAGCTGGCGGATCGCGTGCTGGCCGACGGCAAGTCGGTGATCATCCTTGTGCCGGAGATCGCACTGACACCGCAGATGGAACGGCGCATACGCGGTCGCTTCGGGCTTGACGTCGCGATTCTGCACAGCCGCCTGACCCTGACCGAACGATACGAAACGTGGCAGCAGATCAGCCGGGGCGACGCGCACATTGTGGTCGGAGCACGTTCGGCCATCTTTGCGCCGCTGACCAACATCGGCCTGATCGTACTGGACGAGGAACATGAATCGACTTATAAGTCGAGTCTGAAACCGCGCTATCACGCTGCAGACATCGCGCGGCTGCGCTGCCTTCTTCATGATGCCGTGCTCCTTCTGGGATCAGCCACACCATCCCTCGAGTCTTACAAGCGAACGGTGGACGGACGTTCCGTGCTGCTTTCGCTGCCGGAGCGAATCGGGCAGGCCGGCCGCCCGCGCATGCATCTGATCGATATGAAGGCGGTGCAAAAAGGCGGTGCCGCGGCCATTATTTCGGAGCCGCTGCAGCACGCAATCCGAGCCGCACTCGAGCGCAGCGAGCAAGTCATGATCCTGAACAACCGAAGGGGACACGACCGGCTGACGATATGCCGTGCCTGCGGACAGGCAGTAACCTGCGGTTCGTGTGAAGTCGCCCTGATCCGTCATGTCAATATCCACAGCAAAACCCGGGACAAACGGCTGCTCTGTCACCACTGCGACCGCATTTATCCGCTGCCGGACGTCTGTCCCGCATGCGGTGAGGCTGCTCTTGAACAAATGGGATACGGTACGCAGCTCGTCGAAGAAACGGTGCGGTCATTGTTCCCCGAAACCGGCATCGTGCGTATGGATCAGGACACAACATACGGCAGAGGCAGTCACAAAACGGTGCTTGCGGAGTTTGCCGACGGGAGGGCCAGGATCCTGATCGGCACACAGATGATTGCCAAAGGGCACGATTTCCCGAATACAACGGTGGTCGGGATCCTGTCGGCGGATCAGCTGCTGAACGGCGACGATTTCCGGCAGACGGAGCGCGGCTTCGCCCTGATGCTGCAGGCGAGCGGTCGGGCGGGACGCGGTGAACGCCCCGGTGATGTGTTCATTCAGGCGTACAATACGGAAGATAAAACGCTCGCCGACGTGCTGGCCCATGACACGAAACGCTTCATGCGGCGCGAAGCCGCGTATCGGAAACGGCTTCAGTACCCCCCGTTCGGGCACATCGGCATGGTCCTCTTTTCCGGTTTTGGCGAAAGCGAGACAAAGAAGGCAGCCGATTACTTTCAGCGGCTGCTTCTGGAAGCCCGCGTGCGCTTTCCTGAGTATGGCGATCTGCAGGTTTTGCCGGTAGCACCGGCACCGTTTCGCAAGTTGCGAAACCGCTATCGCTACCGGCTGATCGTCAAAGGCCAGGATGCCCGGCGCATGACAGCATGGCTGGCCATGGTTGACGATACGGCCCCGCGCGGCAGCGTATCACGTGCACTCGACCTTGATCCGCAATCGATGCTATAATCCAGCCTTATGGCAAGAAGAATAGTGCTGACAGAAGAAGATCCATCATTGCGCAGGAAAAGCCGCCCTGTGACGGCGTTTGACGACCGTTTGAGAACGATAGTGCGGGATATGTGGGAGACCATGCGACACGAAAACGGCGTCGGTTTGGCAGCTCCGCAGGTCGGCCTCCTGAGACGCATGTTTGTCATGGATACAGGGGACGGTGAGATTGTTGCCGTCAACCCGGAGCTCTCCGACTATGAAGGTGAGCAGGAAGAAATGGAAGGCTGCCTGTCCCTTCCCGGTCTTTACGGCTATGTCAAGCGACCGCTGAAGGTGCGCTTGTCAGCACAGGATGAACACGGAAACCCATTTCAGAAGGATTTGGAAGGTCTTGCTGCCGTCTGTGCCTGTCATGAAACGGACCATCTGAACGGCGTTTTGTTTCGCGATATCGCAGAAGGTGAGCTTTTCCGTCTGGAAGATCTGGAATCAGCCGACGATACGGATGACAACGCAGTAAATGACGACTAAATGTCAATACATCTTTATGGGAACGCCGTCGTTTGCCGTCACCGTGCTGGACGCGTTTTCCAAAGTGTTCGGACCGCCTTTGCTTGCGGTGACACAGCCTGACAAACCGGCAGGCCGAAAGGCCGTCATAACGCCGTCGGAGGTCAAGCGCTACGCCCGTGAACGCGGCATCGGCGTAATCACGCCGGAGCGCTTGTCTGACGATCAGGTGGTCGAGCAGATTCGAAACCTTCGACCGGAAGTGATCGTCACTGCCGCTTTCGGTAAAATCCTGCCCCTGTCCATATTGGCGCTGCCGGAGCGCGGATGCCTCAACGTACATGCCAGTCTGCTGCCCCGTCATCGCGGGGCGTCACCCGTGGCGGCGGCCATTCTGGCAGGCGACCGCGAGACAGGCGTGACCATCATGCAGATGGATCAGGGGCTCGATACGGGACCGATTTTGAAGCAGACGCCACTCATCATTGCTGCAGAGGATACGACCGGTTCATTGACGGCGCGGCTGGCCGAACTGGCCGGCCCGGTGCTCGCCGAAACAGTGCAGGGACTTCGTGCCGGCACCGTTCGGGAACAGCCTCAGGACAACGAGGGGGCAACGATGACACGGATTCTGACAAAGCGCGACGGCGCGCTCGATTTTTCTCGATCCGCCGCCGAACTTGAACGCCGCGTTCGCGCCATGATGCCGTGGCCGCGTTCATATTGCCGTTTCGGTGAATCTGTGATCCACGTCGAAAGAGCGGTCTGTGCCGACCCGGTCAGATCAGGGCCGGAACCGGGCACGATCGTCGGACTTGACGGCGGCATCGACATTGCCTGCCGGGAAGGCGTATTGCGTCTCCTGGAAATTGTGCCGGCGGGACGCAAACGCATGCAGGCGTCGGCGATGGCACACAATTTGAACCCGGGCGACCGATTTGACTCGGGTTTTGTCTCGAGATAGGAGGATCACATGCCTTATTACTTTATGGACAGCACCTATTTTCTCTTCATACTTCCCGCGCTGATTCTCGGGATGGTTGCGCAGTTTATGGTGAAGAACCGCTTTCAGAAATACAGCAAGATCCGTGCCGGATCAGGCTATACCGGTGAAGCGGCGGCGACGCGCATCCTGCGCGAAAACCAGCTGCACGATGTGCGCGTGGAGCAGACGCCCGGCAGTCTGACCGACCATTACAGCCCGAAGGAAAAAGTGCTGCGTCTGTCCGATGCCACTTTTGCCAGTCCGTCCATCGCCGCGATTGGAGTGGCGGCGCATGAAGCCGGGCATGCCGTGCAGGATGCCACCGGATATCTGCCGAATAAAATTCGCGCCGCACTTGTGCCGGTTGCGCAGATCGGGTCGTCAGCAGGTCCCTATCTCGCCATTTTCGGACTTTTTATTCAGAGCACGACCGGTGATCTCCTGTTCAACATCGGCATCATTTTGTATTTCTTTGCCCTCCTTTTTTATCTCGTGACACTGCCCGTGGAGTTCGATGCCAGCCGCCGGGCGATTGCCTCGCTCGATCAGAGCGGGATGCTGTCGAGCGAAGAGCTGAAAGGCGCGAAGAAAGTACTGAATGCAGCGGCACTCACGTATGTTGCATCGGCCCTGACCGCCGTTCTTTCGCTCCTCCGTCTGATTTTGCTGTCCAGAAACAGGCGCCGCTAGTTGTCCCGTCTGAGCACACCCGTAGATCCGGCCCGTCTGCTGGCCGCGCGCGTGATTACTGAAACGGTCTTTGAAGGTGCTATGGTGGGCGAAGCGTCCGACCGTCATCTCACGGCGTCGGCACTGTTGCCGGAGGCGCGCGCCTTCGCCACCTTCCTTATTTTTGGCACGATTTCATACTGGCTGCCGCTGACGTATCGTCTTGAAGCGATCAGCCGCGAGCCGCTCAGCACCATGTCGAAATATGTGCAAAGCGTGCTCGTGCTGGGCGCCTTTCAGCTGGAGCATGCAGGATCGGTGCCGGCTTATGCGGCGGTTGATTCGAGTGTGCGGCTGGCTGCCTATTTTGCCGGCGCCAAAGTGAAGCCGCTCACGAATGCACTGCTGCGGCGGCTCAGTGCTGATCCGCCGGCGTATCCCCGGCGCGCCCCCGGTTTGCCTTTTGGCTGGCCGAATGAACTGTTCGGCGTGCTGCGCGCGTCCTACGGCGAAAACACGGCTCTGGCGATTGCCGAACATTCGACGCTCGTTCAGCCGTGGACGACGGTGCGCCTGAACCGGCGAGCCGCAGCCGGGGAACTGCCGGCCGGTTCACTCGATCCGGCCATCGTGGTGAAACCGGGGCGTTTTGCGGAAGGAGCGCGCCGTTTGCTTCTGAAGGGCCGGTCACCGCTGATGGAACGCGCCTATGCCGAAGGGCTTATGTCGCTCCAGAATGATGCTTCGCAGCTGGCTGTGGAAACGGCGCTGAGGACAAATCCCGGATCGATTCTCGATATCTGTGCCGGTCACGGCGGCAAGACGGCAGCGCTTGCTGAAAAGGCCGGTCCCCAAGCGGTCACGGCCGTGGAAATCGACCCGGGAAAGCGAGAGCAGAGCGAGGCTAATCTGAAGCGGCTTGGGCTTTGGCCGCTGCGTCAGATTGAAGCCGACGCGACGGATGATCTGGCCGGTGTGCTCGGTCAGCGATACGACCTTGTCCTGTGCGACGTACCGTGCAGCGGCCTTGGCGTGACGGCGAAAAAACCGGAAATTCGCCTGCGCATGACCTATGACCGTATTCAAGAACTGCTGCCGCTGCAGGCAGCCATTCTGGATCGGGCTGCGCATTATGTGGCGCCGGGCGGACATCTGTTCTATCTGACCTGCACGCATAACCGGCAGGAAAACGAAGCGCAGGCGGACTTATTTCTGGCGCAGCATCCGGAATACCGGCCGGCCTGTCTGCAGCAGTGGCTGCCGGATGCATTGAAGGACGAGGCGGGACGCGGCTTCCTGAACCTGTTCGGACACCGTCACGATGTCGACGGATTTTTTATGGCCGCATTTGAGTATGGAGGGGATGATCATGAGTGAGTCACGTCCGTCATTTTATGACCTGGATCAGGCTGCACTGACGGAACTGGCGGCTTCGCTCGGCTGGCCGGCTTACCGGGCGACTCAGCTTCATGAATGGCAGATGAAGGGTGCTGTTTCATTTGACGTGATGAACAATCTGTCAAAAACGATGCGCACCGAACTGGCAGAAAGGCTGAATGCGGCACCGCTGGAGCTGCTGATGCTCGAAACGTCGCAGGATGATGATACAAGAAAAGCTCTGTTTCGGCTGTCGGACGGGCACATGATCGAGACCGTCGTCATGCGCTACGGTGATCACCGGTCGGTTTGCGTCTCCTCGCAGGTCGGCTGCGCCATGGGGTGCAGGTTCTGCGCCTCAACCGGTGCCGGCCTGGCACGCAATCTGACTGATGGCGAAATGCTGGCACAAGTCCTCTTCATGCAGCGGGAGATCGGCCAGAAAGTGACCCATGTCACGGTGATGGGGATTGGCGAACCGCTGCAGAATCTGGCCGCACTGATTTTGTTCATCCGCCGGCTCGCAGACCCGAAAGGTCCGCATATCAGTATGCGCCGGATAACGGTGTCAACTTGCGGCCTTCCTGACATGATGCTAAAATTGGCAGATGCGAAACTGCCTGTTAATCTGGCTGTTTCGCTGCATGCGCCGAATCAGCAGCTGAGGGAGTCCTTAATGCCGATTGCCAGGCATGTCGATCTGACCGAACTGCTTTCGGTGTGCCGCCGGATTACGGAGCAAAACGGGCGCCGAATTACGTTTGAATACGCGTTGTTTGACCGAATCAACGACGCTGAGGAACACGCATCCGAACTGGCGGAACGTCTGCGCGGCATGCTTTGTCACGTGAACCTGATCCCGGCCAACCGGGTGGAGGGCACGCCTTACAGGAAAAGCCCGGCCGACCGGGTCAGGCGATTTCAGGCCGTGCTGGAGCAGCAGGGCATCGTCGTCAGTGTGCGACGCGAATTGGGCAGTGATATTACAGCGGCCTGCGGGCAGCTTAGAAGAAAGCGAGAATCATGGACAACGCCTTGATGTTCTTCGCCAAGACGGAAACCGGTCTGGTGCGCCCATCCAATCAGGATATGTACCGCGTCGTTGGTGAACCGCCGGAAGTGCCGTCATCGTTTATCCTGGCGGACGGCATGGGCGGACACGCAAACGGTCGACTGGCAGCCGAACTGGCCGTCGAGACGGTTGGTGAATACCTGAGCGAGCACCTGCCGGCGGACAATGTGCCGGAAACGATCATGTCGATCCTTCACGACGCCATCCAGAAAACGAATGTTCGGATTTACATGGAATCGCTTGATGACGAAGCGAATTTCGGCATGGGCACGACGCTGACCATGATCGTTATTTACGGTGAAAGCATTTATCTGGCGCATGTCGGCGACAGCCGCTGCTATCTCCTGCGCGACCACGAACTGGAACAGCTGACCAAAGACCAGAATCTGGCGGGCGAGCTCGTGTCTTCCGGCGCCATCACAAAGGAAGAAAGCCGCCATCATCCAAATCGCAATGTGCTGACCCAGGCACTTGGATCCGCGTCATATCTGAACCCTGAGCTGCTTCATCTCGACCGCAAGCACGGGGACCGTCTGCTGCTTTGCTCGGACGGCCTGCACGGCCCGGTGCCGGACCACGACATAAAAAATGTGCTGAAAAAATCGAAGACGCCTGAAGCGGCCGCTTCACAGCTGGTCGATTTGGCCATGGCGGCGGGTGCACCGGACAACGTGACGGTTATGGTTGTGTACAGCATGGGAGCCAAGTGATGAGCGACAGCCGCCACATCCAGCCTGGCGATATACTGGGCGGCCGCTACGAAATCGTGCGACCGCTTGGGCAAGGCGGTATGGCCCACGTATTTCTTGCTCACGATCAGGAAACTAGCAGCGAAGTTGCGCTGAAGGTGATGCGCACCGAACTGATCGGCGATCCCGATTTTGTGCGCCGCTTTGCGACCGAGGCGAGGGCGGCGGCATCGCTCGATCACCCGAATATCGTGCGCGTTCTGGACTACGGTCAGGACGGTGACATCCGCTACATCATTCAGGA
>LSQX01098108.1_pt3 | contig 18717 bp, 16 predicted proteins | sample 654561 | NCBI WGS metagenome assembly LSQX01 (sample SAMN04489861, study PRJNA283612) | anaerobic digester metagenome | isolation source: 4 biogas reactors fed with cattle manure at either 37C or 55C with and... | place: Denmark: Kongens Lyngby | collected 2014
CGCATCGCCTTCCCGCATCAGGCCGTCCAGCGCCAGTACCCAGGTGTTTTCCCGGCCTGCGGCCAGCTTGAGCAGTGCCTTGCGTTGGTCCTCGGGGCTGCCGTCCACCAGGGTCAGGTGGGCGTGGGGGGCATAGTGCTGGTGGCGCATCCCGGGGGAAGGGGCAACCTCATAATCCTTCAGCTGCCGCATCACCGAGTCCGCGATGCGGCACTCACCCACCACCATGGCGATCATTTCCGGCGTCACAGCGCCGGGGCGCAGGATGAGGGGCAGGTCCCCGGTCGCGTCCACCACGGTGGATTCCAGGCCCACCTCGCTGGCGCCGCCGTCCAGGATCAGGGGGATGCGGCCATCCAGGTCAGACAGCACATGCCTGGCCGTGGTGGGGCTGGGGCTGCCGGAGCGGTTGGCGCTGGGGGCCGCCAGGGGAAACCCACAGGCGGCAATCAGGGCGCGGGCAGCGGGGTGGCTGGGCGCGCGCAGGGCCAGGGAGTCAAGGCCGGCGCTGACTGCGGCGGGCACCCCGCTTTTACGGGGCACAATCAGGGTGAGAGGCCCGGGCCAGAAGGCTTCCGCCAGGGTCTGCGCCAAGGCGTTCCATTCCCCATAACGCGCCGCTTCCTGGGCGTTTAGCACATGGGCAATCAGGGGGTTGTCCGCCGGGCGGCCTTTGGCGTTGAAAATGGCGGCGATGGCAGCGGGGTTCAAGGCATTCCCGCCCAGGCCATACACCGTTTCAGTTGGAAAGGCAACCAGGCCGCCATCCGTCAGCACCCGCGCTGCTTTGATTATACCCTCATGGTCCGCGGGTAGGCATTCGGTATGGAGCCATCGGCCTTGTGTTTTCTCTGTGTCCGGCATTGGATTTTCCTCAAAGATAGTTTCATGTACTAAGCGAAATCGGAAACGCACAGATGAGATGAGGATTTTTGATGGCTCCGCTAAGCCAAAGGAACGAGGCGTAGCCTCGTCGGGGTTCACTCCACTTCGTTCACCACTGGGGCAAGCCCACTGGTTCACTACATTCCGGAATCCATCCTTTCGCACAAAAGCCCGCTTTTGTGCGTTAAGGAACCGTACCGGAGTGTTAAGCCCGGGAGGGCAGCGCCCGAACCGGGATGAGAGCGAAGGTCACGGTGACGCGGCAACGCAGAGGCGTAAAAAGACCATCACATCAAAGCGTTAACGATTGAGGTTAGTATTATATACAAAGAAACGATGGGCTATGCCATCGCAGGGTGGGGGATAGCCCAAAGTGCCGCTGTCAGCCATTTTTTCACCCGCTATGTACAGCAGGTCGGTACCCTGTAACCTCAATCAGCCTTCCCCGTCGCTCTCGCGGAGGCCTGGCATCATGCCATCAACCCGGGCACCAGAAAGTAAGATGTGGGTAAAAACAGCCAACTGGCGCACACTTCAGGGGGTATCCCTATGACTGCATTTTACTGATTTCAAGGTTTCCTGTCAAGCAAGCGCGACATTGATTGAAGAGCGTGGAAATAAAAACCCGGCAGGTTCTCACCTGCCGGGAGTATGGCGTTCTTTCTAATTGTATTGCAGCTTCATGATGAAAGGATTGCCCCAGATGTAGTAGCTGACCTGGATGTCCCGCACGGCGTGCAGGTCCTTGCGGGTGAGCAGGTAGCACTTGAGCTGGATCTGCCGCCCGGCTGGCACGTCGATGGAGGCGTTCACATCCCTGTCCTGCGCTTCCTGCTGGGAGTAGCACAGCACATCTCCGCGCAGGGGCACCACCACCGCTTCCAGCATCTGCGCTTTGACAAAACCGCGGTTGGACACCGTGATGGTGTACTCAAGGATGGTGTAGTCATCCGCGCTGCCTGCCAGGGTGTCGGTATAGGTCACCCCGCGCACCGCGCCGTTTGCCAATTGGTCGCGCAGCCTGGGAAAGCGCAGGGCAAATTCTTCAGCGGACAGCGCGCGCGCTGTCCCGGCTTTCAAATCCAGCCGGGCGTTGGCAAAGCCCCACAGGGTGATGCCGCCCATCACCAGGGCCAGCACCAGCAAAAAGGCGGCGGCTCTCTTCATCAGCGGCCCTGTAGCAGGATCTCGTTCATCTTCTGGATCATCTCGCTGTCTTTGAGGCGGAACTGAATCTCCACCCGGCGGCTGGCGTCCATGTTTTCGCTTCCATCGGGGTAAAACACCCGGTCGGAATAGCTGCGCCCCTTGGCCGTCAGGATGGCCTGCAGCTTGCTGCGCTGGGCGGGGGTCAAATTGGGCAGCTCCAGCATGTAGGTGGCCACGCCCAGGGCGCGGTCCTGGCTCAGCTGCAGGTTGAACAGGTAGCTGCCCTTGGAGTCGGTATGCCCTTCAATGACGATTTCCGCCACATAGTTGTCATACTCCGGCCGCATCAGCACGCTTAAGTACACCGGAATCAGCTGCGCCAGCTGCATTTGCCCGGCGGGCAGCAGGATGTCCCCGCCGCTTTGAAACAGCAGGCTTGAGTCCAGCATGATGTCGCCGGTGTCCTCGTTGACTTTGACGTTCAGGTTGCTCTGTGCAAAGGCCTGGCTCAAATCCGCGATGATTTGCGTGCGCACGCCCAGCAGGTCGTCAATCTGGCGCTGCTGCGCGTTCATGGCCAGCTGCATTTCGTTTAAAGAGGTCTCCTGCGCCAACAATTGCAGCTGCAGGACCGCCTGCTCGTCCTTCTGGGTTTTCAGCGCCGTCTGCGCGGCCTTCAGCTCATCCTCCTGCTGCTGCAGCTGGATTTGGATGGAGGCCACTTCCTCCTCCTTGCCCATCAGCTCCGCCTGGGCGGTCTTCAGGTCCTCTTCCTTTTGCACCAGGGAAAGCTGGGTGCGGTCCAGCTCAACGCGCTGGGTCTCCAGCTCCCGAGTTTTCACATCCAGCACCGAAAAATACTGGTAGATGCTCACCATCAGCGCCAGGATGAACACCAGCAGCAGGCTTGAGAGCATGTCCGAAAAGGAAATCCAGTGGCTGCCGCCATCGCCCTTTGTAATCTGCCTTCTGCCCCTTGTGATCGCGCGCATCAGGCGCCCTCCGCCATCTGCTCCGCCGCGCGGGTGGCACGGCCCAGGGCCTGGGTCATGTCGTTTAAGGCGGTCTGCACGCGGGTGAACTGCTTCAGGTCGATTTCAGCCCCGCCCTTGTGTTCCAGCGCCTTGCTGATGTCGGTTGTCATCTTTCGGGTCATCTCGCCCATGTTCTCTTCAAACAGCGCCATGGTCTTGGCCAGGCCCTGGGAGATGTTCTGCACAAAATCACTGTAGCTGTCCTGCAGCAGCTTGCCCGAGCGGCTCATCTCGTTGGCCACCTCGTGCGTCCTGTCGCTGGCCGCCTCCGCCTGTTTCTCTACCGCTTCCAATACACGGCCGGACCAGGAGGCATACTGGTCCATCATGCGGCTCAGCTCCGCCTGGGCATCCACCAGCGCGCTGTAGCGCTCGTTTTGCAAGGTGACATCCTGGTGCATGCCAGACAGTAGCTTGGCGGTCTGCTCCGCCATGTGCGCGCCGGCTGACTGGGCCTGGGAGAGCTCTTCAATGTAGCCGTCAAAGCGGTCAATCACCGCCTGGGTGACCAGGCCGGTCTTCTGGATGCTCTCCATGATGGTGTCCGCCGCCGCCATGGTGGCGGAAACCGATTCGTGGGACACCACCTGGGATTGGTTGATTTGGGACAGGGTCTTGCCCAGTTGCAGGAACTGGCCGGAGAGGGCCTGGTTCATCTGGGACACAAACTGGTTGACCACGTGGTTGAGGCCTTCCACCTGCGCCTGGGTTTCATTGAGGATAAAGTGCTGCATGCTCTGTGCGATGGGGGCGAAGGAGCGCTCCACCGCGTGGCCGATGCCGCTGTCCAGGCGCTGGTTGACTTCCATGAAGGCGCCGGACAAGAAGACGGCCTGGTCCTCCATGTAGATGGTCTGGCGCACCTGCTCATCCAGGGGCTTTTGCATCACGACCTCGGAAAACGCGTGGTTGAAGTCGTCCATGGCGCCGGTGGCGGAGCCCTGCGCGGCCCTAAAGAAAATGATGAACAGCAAGGAGCAGACCAGGCCGGCGATGGAGGTGCCATAGGCGAAGGTCATGCCCGAAATCATGGTGTGGATGGAGGCCACGGTGTTGCCCGCGTCGCTTAGGTCCAGGTTGCCAAGGCCCCGCATCAAGCCGATGAAGGTGCCCAGGATGCCCAGTGAGGTCAGGATGCCCGGCAAAATCTCGCCCACCTGAAAATGGGCAAAGTCCCGCAGCGTGGTCTCATCGTTGATGTAGTCTTCCACATTGCAGCTTAAGCCCCTTTGGTCCAGCTGCTCGGCGTTGGCCAGAAAGCGCGTCCACTGTTTTTGCATGGGCTTGCCAAGGTAGAGGGCGTCCTGCCAATCCGGCCGGCCCGATTCGCTGGGCTTGAACACCGCCAGGTTGTGGATGCCTTTGCGGAAATGGCGCGCCGCCCGCGTCAAAGGAAGCACGCATTTGCTTAAACCAATCAGGAAAGTCACGGCAATCGCGCCGTAGATCAACAGGTCTATCAGCCTGCTGGAGAGTGTGCTTAAAAACTCGTTCACTGTTCCACCACCTTTATGAAGCACATTGTAACTTTAATTTCTTATTATTGCAACAAATCTGTGATGGAATCAAAATCTTTACATCCGCAGCGTTTGCGGATATCAAAGCGGAAGGCGCTTGTTTTGTGCGGCCTTTGCTTGAATGCCCGCCGGGCTTGGGTTATACTGGACATCATTACATGCCGGGTGCTGAAAGGCGGTGTGGTTTGGTCGTTATAACGGATTTTATCAAGGGGCTGAACCTGAATGTTTTCTCCCCCTCCACCCGTGAGAAGCTGGACATTGACGCGGCGGAGTTCAACCGCCCCGGTCTTGAGTTGAGCGGGTACTATGAGCACTTTGGCCTAAAGCGCCCCCAGATCATCGGCAACGCCGAGATGGGCTACCTGATGGGCCTGAGCAAACAGGACCGCATCAGGACGCTGGAGCGCTTCTTCTCCTTTGACATCCCGGTGATTGTCGTGTGCCGCGGCCACCAGCCGCCCCAGGAGATGCTGGACCTGGCCAAAGCAAAGGACCTGCCCATCCTGGGCACCACCATGTCCACCACCGGCTTCATCGTCCAGGCCATCAATTACCTGGGCCGTGTCCTGGCTCCACACATGAGCATGCACGCGGTGCTGGTGGATGTGTACGGCGTGGGCGTGCTCATCACGGGGGACTCCGGCGTTGGCAAGAGCGAAGCCGCCCTGGAGCTCATCAAGCGCGGCCACCAGTTGGTGGCGGACGACGTGGTGGACATCTGCCGCGTGAACGAAACCCGCCTCACCGGCGAAGCGCCGGAGACCATCCGCTTCTTCATGGAAATCCGCGGCATCGGCATCATCGACATCCGCCAGATGTACGGCATCGGCTCGGTGCTGATGAGCAAGTCCATCGACATGGAAATCCACCTGGAATTGTGGAATGAGGAAAAGGAATACGACCGCCTGGGCCTGGAGGAAAACTACACCACCATCATGAACGTCAACGTGCCCTGCCTGACCCTGCCGGTCAAGCCCGGGCGCAACCTGGCCATCATCATCGAGGTGGCGGCGCGCAACCTAAGCCTCAAGCGCATGGGCTATTCCGCGGCCAGGGAGCTGGACAAGCGCCTGAACAGCATGATGAACTTTTCTGCGGGAGAGTAACAATGGTATACATCGGCATAGATTTGGGCGGTACCAAGATCGCGGCCGGCATCACCAACGCCCAGGGCGAGATTCTGGCCCAGGCGTCCACCGCCACCATCGCTGAGCGCCCCTACAAAGAAGTGGTGCGCGACATGGCATCCTGCGCCTTGCGCGCCCTGGAGAAATCCGGGCACACCATCGACGCGGTGGAGACCATCGGCATCGGCATCCCCGGCATCGCGGAAAACAAGGCCGGCACGGTCATCTTCTGCACCAACCTGGGCTGGAGCAATGTCCCCTTGCGGGATGAGCTGCAAAAATACATCAACAAGCCCGTCTTCATCGACAACGACGCCACCGTGGCCGGCCTCGCCGAGAGCCGCGCGGGTGTCAGCCGCGGCGCCGCCTCCAGCGTCTTTTTGACCCTGGGCACCGGCGTAGGCGGCGGCATCATCCTAAACGGCAAGCCCTGGACAGGCGCCCACGGCGTCGCCAGCGAGCTGGGCCACCTCACCCTCGAATTGGAAGGCATCCCCTGCACCTGCGGCAAGGACGGCTGCCTGGAGCGCTATTGCTCGGCCACCGCCCTCATCCGCATGGGGCGCGAAGCCGCGCGATTGCACCCTGACAGCCTTATCCTGGCCCGCGCCGGCAGTGAGGACAAGATTGACGGCAAGCTCATCATCGACTGCGCCAGGGAAGGCGACCCCTATGCCATGAAGGTGTTTGACCGCTACACCCGCTACCTGGCCATCGCCATTAACACCATCGTGTCCTTCATCGACCCGGAAATGATTGTCTTGGGCGGCGGCATCAGCATGGCCGGGCAGTTTTTGCTGGACGCAGTGCGGGAGAAAATCCCCAACTACCTCATGTTCAAGGCCATGCCCTTTGGCAGGGTTGAGCTGGCCGTGCTGGGCAACGGGGCGGGCATCATCGGCGCCGCCATGCTGGGCATGGTCCTAAAAGAAGGAGAATCCCTGTGACGACAAGCATTTCAGACCTCTTCATCAACACCCCCAAGGAGGGCAGCGCCATCACCGTGCGCGGCTGGGTGCGCACCCTGCGCGACAGCAAGGCCTTTGCTTTCATTGAGCTCAATGACGGCTCCGGCTTCAAAAACCTGCAGGTGGTCTGTGAGGACAGCCTCTCAAACTTTGAGCAGATCACCAAGACCACCCTCTACTCCTCCCTGGAAGTGGAGGGCAGCCTGGTCTACACGCCCGGCATGAAGCAGCCCTTTGAGCTCAAAGCCAGCAAGGTTACCTTGCTGGGCGCGTCTGACGCGGACTATCCCCTGCAGAAAAAGCGCCACACCTTTGAGTACCTGCGCACCATCTCCCACCTGCGCCCACGCACCAACACCTTTTCCGCCGTCTTCCGCATCCGTTCCCTGGCCGCCCAGGCCATCCACGCCTATTTCGCGGACCGCGGCTTTGTCTATGTGCACACGCCCATCATCACCACCTCCGACGCCGAGGGCGCGGGGGAGATGTTCCGCGTCACCACCCTCAACCTGGACAAGCTGCCAAAGGACAAAGACGGACTTACCGATTATTCAAAGGACTTCTTCGGCAAGTCCGCCTCCCTCACCGTTTCCGGCCAGCTCCAGGCCGAGGCCTATGCCCTGGCCTTTTCCAAGGTCTACACCTTCGGGCCCACCTTCCGCTCCGAGAACTCCAACACCGCGCGCCACGCGGCCGAGTTTTGGATGATTGAGCCCGAAATCGCCTTCGCGGACCTGGAGGACAACATGGTGCTGGCGGAGGACATGGTGCGCGAGGTCATCGCCGTCGTCATGGAAAAAGCCCCCGACGAGCTGGCCTTCCTCAACCAGTTTGTGGACAAGGGCCTCATTGAGCGCCTCAACCACGTCAAGGACAGCGCCTTTGGCCGCGTCACCTACACCCAGGCCATCGACATCCTGCAATCCTCCGGCGTCACCTTTGACTACCCCGTATCCTGGGGCATGGACCTGCAGACCGAGCACGAGCGCTACCTAAGCGAACAGCACTTCAAGCGCCCCGTCTTTGTCACCGACTACCCCAAGGACATCAAAGCCTTCTACATGCGCATGAACGAAGATGGCAAAACCGTCGCCGCCATGGACCTCATGGTGCCCGGCATCGGCGAGCTCATCGGCGGCAGCCAGCGCGAGGAGCGCTACGACCACCTCCTCAAGCGCATCCAGGACATGAAACTGACTGAAGAGGAATACGCCTGGTACCTGGACCTGCGCCGCTTTGGCACCGCCAAGCACGCCGGCTTTGGCATGGGCTTTGAACGCTTTGTCATGTACCTCACCGGCATCTCCAACATCCGTGATGTCCTGCCCTTCCCGAGAACGGTTGGGCACGCCGAGTTTTAAGGGACGGAGAGGAGCGGGGGAGACGGAGAGGACCCTTGGAAACTTTTTTGAAAAAAGTTTCCAAACCTTCAAAAAACTTTAATTCTTAAAAAAGTGGTTGCAACATTCCACATAGCTGCAACCACTTTATGTAAATAAAACTATTAAAGTCTTTTTGCTTCTTTTTCTTCAGAAAAAGAAGGGTCCCCCGTCTCCCCGTCCCCTCGTCTCCCCGTCCCTACGCCCGGTACCCCTTGGGGTTCTGCGTCTGCCAGTTCCAGGCGTCGCGGCACATGTCCTCAATGCCCAGGGTGGCTTCCCAGCCAAGTAGGTCGCGGGCCTTCTTGGGGTCGGCATAGACGGTGGCGATGTCGCCGGGGCGGCGCGGGCCGATGACATGGGGGACGGTGACCTTGTTGACCTGTTCAAAGGCGTGAAGGATTTGCAGGACGCTGTAGCCCTGGCCGGTGCCCAGGTTAACGGCCTCACAGCCGCGGTTGCGCTGGGCGTATTCCAGGGCTTTGAGGTGGCCGTTGGCCAGGTCGACGACGTGGATGTAGTCGCGCACGCCGGTGCCGTCCACGGTGTCGTAGTCATCCCCGTGCACGGACAATTGCTTGAGGCGGCCCAGGGCGGTCTGGGTGATGTAGGGCAGGAGGTTGTTGGGGATGCCGGCGGGGTCCTCGCCGATGCGCCCGCTCTTGTGCGCGCCGATGGGGTTGAAGTAGCGCAGGAGGACGACGGAGAAGGAGGGCTCGGCGACGCAGAGGTCGCGCAGGATTTGCTCGCACATCAGCTTGGTCCAGCCATAAGGGTTGGTGCAGCCCAGGCGGGCGTCTTCGCCCAGGGGCATGGCGTTGTCCTGGGCGTAGACGGTGGCGGAGGAGGAGAAGATAAGGTTGCGCACACCGTGCTTCTTCATCATCTTGCACAGGGCCAGGGTGCTGATGAGGTTGTTGGCGTAGTACTTCGTGGGGATGGTGACCGACTCGCCAACGGCCTTGAGGCCGGCGAAGTGGATGATGCTGGTGAAGCGGTGCTCCTTGAACAGGGCGTCCAGCCTGTTTTCATCGCGCACATCAAACGCGTAAAAGGACAGGCTTTTGCCGCTGAGTTCCTCCACGCGTTTGAGGGACTGCGCGTCGGAATTGCGCAGGTTGTCCACCACCACGACTTCATAGCCCGCTTCCAGCAGTGCCAGGCAGGTGTGGGAGCCGATGTAGCCCGCGCCGCCGGTAACCAAAATCTTCATACCCTGTCCTCCCGCGTTATGGTTGTTCTTCTTCCACCAGGAAGGTGTTTGTGGTGATGTTCTCCAGGAAATCGTTCTTGAGGGTGTCCGGCCCCACCGTGGTCTTGGCCAGGCCGAACAGATAGCTGGAGTACTGGGAATCCCTGGGCTCTACCTTGAACTGGTCCAGGCGCTGCTGGGTCTGGTGCTGGCGGTAGCCTTCCTGGGCCATCTCAAAGCCGGTCCTGCCGGAGAAGGCGTGAAGGGGCTGGTCCCAGTCCATGGTGATCTGGTTTTCGGGGTAGAGGTGCAGGTAGAGCTTCTTGACCTGCCAGGCGCCGGAGGCCTTCAGGGAGTCGGGGTATTTGCTTTCATTGGCGGCCAGGTCAAAGGCGTAAAGGGAGGCGTCGGCCACCATCATGTGCATGCCGTGGCCGTATTCGCCCTTGGTGTCGTGGGTGACAACGACTTCCGGCTTGTACTGGCGGAACAGTTCCACCACGTAGCGCTTGACCTTTTGCTCGTTGAAGGTCTTGTAGGCGGTGGCCAGCTTCAGGGAATGCTTGTCATGGAAGGGGCCAAAGACCGGGTAGTTTTTGACGCCCATCACCCACAGGGCGTTGAGCAGCTCGCTGCGCCTGGTGGGCGTGGAATAGCTGATGGTGGCGGCGACGACATCCAGCCCGCGCTCCCCGGCGTAGGTGGGCAGGGTGCCGCCAAAGAAGAGGGACTCATCATCCGGGTGGGCGAAGAAGACCATCAGGTCGGCCTTGCCGTCGGGCTGCTGCCATTGCTGGATGTACGCGGGCAGTTCGCCTTCCCCTAAGAGGAACAGCTCCTTGACGCCAAACCACTTGCGGCTGCCGCCCTCGGGCTTGATGCGCAGTTCCTTTGCGCCATTCAGGGGGATGTACTGGTGTAAAACGTGGCTCCTGGGCTGGCTGAGGGCCTGCCAGGCGCCGTCAATCTTTTGCTCAATGACCCAGGCCCTGGGCTCTTCCACAAAGCAGATGTACAGCCCGTGGATGGCCTGCGGGCTTTTGATGGTGATGGTTTTGGAATTGTCCTCGCCCAGAAAGGCGGTGTCCCAGTTGCGGTCGTGCAGGCGCTCCTTGGTAAAGGCCTTGGCGGAGACGGTGATGTCGCTTATCAGGGTCAGGTCCGGGGCTTCCTGCGCCAGAGCGGACGCGGTGAACAGCAGCATCAGGAGGAAGGCCAGGCCAATCAGTTTTTTCATGCGCGATCCTTTCAAGGTTTCATCAAAAAGTATAGGCAGGCCAAGGGCTGGTGTCAAGGACGGCATCGCTTTACAAGTGCCGGCTGGTTCCTTATACTGGCACTTGGATTCACCGCAACTTGGAGGATTTTATGAAACAACGCTTCGCCGCCCTGCTCGCGCTGCTTTTGGCTGTTTTTCTGCTTGTACCCGCTTTTGCTGGGGAAACCCCCGCTTATTTTGAGGGCATCACCACATCCTGGCCGTTCGCGGGCTTTCCGGAGCGGGATGAGGAAGGCTACCTGGTGCCCGGCGCGGTGGAGCTGGACGAGTTCATCCATTCCGATTTTGAGAATGGCGTGTGGGTCTATTTGTCGCCCAGCCTGCAGGCGGTGGTCTACCGCTGCGAGGCAAAGCTTGAGACCGGCGCCGTACGCTGGTATGAGGGCGAGGTGAAGAGCCGCAAGGACGTGGTGCGCGTGTTTTCGGACAACCCCGCCCGCCCGCGTGTCGGCTATAATTATCCCCAGTTGATCGCCCGCGCCCACAAGGTGGTGCTGGCCCTCAACGGCGATTATTTCACTTTCCGCACCGGCAGCAAGATCCCCAACGGCGTCATCATCCGCGACGGCGCCATCGTCAATTCCCGCACCAGCCATGGCAAGCAGGTGATGCAGCCGCCGCTGGATGAATTGGCCCTGTATGCGGATGGCCGCTTTGAGCTGCGCTATCCCCGGGAAATCACCGCCCAGGACTACCTGGACAGGGGTGCCTTGGACGTGGTGGCCTTTGGCCCCATCCTGATCCGCGACGGCGTGATGGATGACCGGATTGAGAAAAAGTTCCGCGGCCTGGAGCCGCGCAGCGCCATTGGCATGGTGAAACCGGGCCACTACATCTTCATGAACGTGGAAGGCCGCATCAAGGCCAGCGCCGGCGCCACCTGCCTGTTCCTGGCGGAGCGGATGCAAGCGCGCGGGGCGGTGCAAGCCTTCACCCTGGACGGCGGGCAGACCTCCGGCATGTTCTTCATGGGCACCCACATCAACGAGCCGGGGGAATACAACGGCTCTAAGTTTATCAGGAAGCAGCCGGACATTGTGGGCATCGGCTACTCTGAGCAGGTGCGGCAGGACAACAAAAGAACACAGGAGTAGAAATGCATTTCAACCAGGCGGCGCGAATCGCCGCTTTTTTGTTGCCTGTCTTTACAAAAGAAAGGAATCTGCCTATACTTTGCTGGTAACCAAAGGAGGAAGCGCCATGTTGAACCAGCCCTACGAACCAAGCCGGATTGAGCCCAAGTGGCAGGAATACTGGGAGAAGAACCAGGTGTTCGCCGCCAAAAGCGACTACAGCCTGCCCAAGTACTACTGCCTGATTGAGTTTCCCTACCCCTCCGGGGCGGGGCTGCATGTGGGCCACCCGCGCAGCAACACGGCGCTGGACATCATTTCCCGCAAGCGGCGCATGGAAGGCTGCAACGTGCTCTATCCCATCGGCTGGGACGCCTTTGGCCTGCCGACGGAAAACTACGCCATCGCCCACCATGTGCCTCCGGCCAAGGTGACGCGCGACAACATCAACCACTTCCGCGAGCAGCTGAAGCGCCTGGGCTTTTCCTTTGATTATTCCCGAGAGGTGGACACCACCGACCCTGAATACTACCGCTGGACGCAGTGGATTTTCCTGAAATTATACGAGCACGGCCTGGCCTACAAGTCTGAGATGCCCATCAACTGGTGCCCCAACTGCAAAATCGGCCTGGCCAATGAAGAGGTCGTGGCGGGCAACTGTGAGCGCTGCGGCAACGAGGTCACGCGCCGGGTCAAGAACCAGTGGATGCTGGCCATCACCAAGTATGCCCAGAAGCTGCTGGACGGCTTGGACACCGTGGACTTTATCGACCGCGTCAAGGCGCAGCAGCGCAACTGGATTGGCCGGTCCGAGGGCTGCGAAGTGGATTTCCAGGTGGCGGGCACCAAGGAAGCCATCCGCGTGTTCACCACGCGCCCGGACACCATGTTCGGCGCCACCTACATGGTGCTCTCGCCCGAGCATCACCTGATTGACAAGCTGTCAGACAAGATTACCAACCTTACCGAACTACGCGAGTATGCTGACAAGGCCGCCCACAAGAGCGATTTTGAGCGCACCGAGCTGCAAAAGGACAAGACCGGCGTTGAGATTCAAGGCCTCAAGGCCATCAACCCGGCCAACGGCAAGGAAATCCCGCTGTGGATTTCCGACTACGTCCTGATGGGCTATGGCACCGGCGCCATCATGGCGGTGCCCGCGCATGACGGGCGTGACTGGGACTTTGCCACCGCTTTCAAGCTGCCCATCATCGAGGTGGTGGCCGGCGGCGATGTCCAGAAAGCGCCCTACACAGAGACCGAGGAAGGCGTGCTGGTCAACTCCGGGTTGCTCAACGGGCTGCATGTGGACGAGGCCAAGCGCGTGATGACCGACCACCTGGTACAGCGAGGCATCGCCGAGTACAAGGTCAACTACAAGCTGCGCGACTGGGTCTTCTCCCGCCAGCGCTACTGGGGCGAACCCATTCCGATTGTGCACTGCAAGGACTGCGGCGTGGTGCCGCTGCAGGAAAGCGACCTGCCCCTGCTGCTGCCGGAGGTGGAAAGCTACGAGCCCACCGACTCCGGCGAAAGCCCCCTGGCCAAGATGACGGACTGGGTGAACGTGCCCTGCCCCGTTTGCGGCAAGCCGGCCCAGCGCGAGACGGACACCATGCCCCAGTGGGCGGGTTCCTCCTGGTATTTCCTGCGCTATGCCGACCCGCACAACGACCGGGAATTCGCCTCCCAGGAAGCCCTGGATTACTGGCTGCCGGTGGACTGGTACAACGGCGGCATGGAGCACACAACGCTGCACCTGCTCTACAGCCGCTTCTGGCACCTCTTCCTGCATGACATCGGCCTGGTGAAGGCGCCCGAGCCCTACCGCAAGCGCACCAGCCATGGCATGATCCTGGGCGAGAACGGCGAGAAGATGTCCAAGTCCCGCGGTAATGTCATCAACCCCGATGACCTGGTGGCCGAAATCGGCGCGGACGCCTTCCGTGTGTATGAGATGTTCATGGGTGCCTTTGACCAGGCCATCCCATGGAGCATGAACGGCGCGCGCGGCACCCGGCGTTTCCTGGACCGCGTGTGGCGCCTCCAGGAGATGGTGGACAACAGCCAGCAGGAATTAAGCCCGCAATTGCGCGTGCTGGTCAACCAGAGCATCAAAAAGGTCAGCGATGACTATGAGAAGATGAAGTATAACACCGCCATCGCCCAGCTGATGACCTTGGTGAACGAGTTTTATGACAAGGGCAGCCTGACCGCGGGGGACTACAAGGCCCTGCTGCTGCTGCTGTCCCCGGTGGCGCCGCACATCTGTGAGGAAATCTGGCAGGAGCAAGGCTTCGGCGGCTGCATCCACGAGCAGGCCTGGCCCATGCACGATGAAAACTACCTGGTGGATGACGAAGTGGAAATCGCCGTGCAAATCAATGGCAAGATCCGCGCCAAGCTGATGGTGGCCAATGATTTGACCAAGCAAGCCGGAGAGGAACAATTGCCCAAGGCGCCGCAAGTCGCGGAGCTGATTGAGGGCAGGCAGCTGGTGAAAGCCATCTACGTGCCCGGCCGCCTGCTGAACCTCATCGTCAAGTAAAACGTATCAACCAAACAAAATGCGCCTCATCATCGGAGGCGCATTTTTCGTTGTATCGTAAAAGGTTTAATCTTTCCCGGCCAGCTTGTTGCGGATCTTGGTGGATACATACTCAATCACCAGCACCAGGATGACCAGGCCCCAGACCATGGCGCCGATGTCGTCCCAGCGGCGGGACTGGATGGCAAAAATCAACTGGGCGCCGATGCCGCCGGCGCTGACCAGGCCCAGGACGGAGGCGTTTTTCACGTTGATGTCCAGGCGGTAGAGGACGTTGGAGATGATGCTGGAGCTCAATTGCGGCATGATGCCGTAGCGCACCTTCTGAAAGCCGGTGCAGCCGGCGGCGTCCAGGGCCTCGATGATGCCGGGGTTGATGTCCTCCACCGATTCCACCAGCATTTTGCTCAGCATCCCGACGGAGCCAATCGTCATGGTGAGCACGCCCGCGAAGGCGCCCGTGCCCACGGTTTTGACGAACATGATGCCGTACATCAGAGAGGGGAAGGCGCGGATGATGGTGATCAGCCCCAGGGTGATCACGTTCACCCAGCGCGGGGCGATGTTGCGGCTGGAAATAAAGGCCAGGGGCACGGCGATGACGGTGCCAAAGACGGTGCCCAAAAAGCCGATGGCGAAGGTTTCCACCAGCATCATCAGCAGGCCCGTCGGGCCCATATCGCTGATAACGGCCCAGGAGGGGCGCACCAGGCCCTGGAAGGCCAGCACCAGCATGCCCCAGCCGCGCTCGGTAAAGCCGCCAAAGGACACGGTGATGTTCCAGATGATGACCACTACCACAATGGCCACAAAGCCAATGGCAAACTGCGGCCAGGCCTTGGGATAGCGCTTGTACTGCTGGTCGAGCAAAGAAGGGTTCATCCTGTCACCAGCTTTCTCCTGGCGTAGCGGGTCACCGCCTCCAGGATCATGATGGTGATGGTCATGCTGATGAGGACCAGGCCCAGGTTGCCATAGCGCCGCAAGGTCAATTGGCCGGAGATGTTCAGGCCGATGCCGCCCGCGCCCACAAAGCCCAGGATGGCGGCGCTTTTGACGTTGGTCTCAAAGCAGTACAGGAAAGTGGACAGGAAGAAGCCCTTCACCTGCGGCCAGATGGCGCCCAGGATGCAGCGCAATCGGGACGCGCCGGTGGACTCCAGCGCCTCATAGGCGCCCATGTCCAGGGTCTCGATGTATTCATACATCATCTTGACACAGATGGTGTAGGAGAACACAGAGATGGCCAGCGTGCCCGCCAGGGCGCCGATGCCCAGCACCGTGCGGAAGAAAAAGGCCAGCACCAGGATGGGCAGGGTGCGCAGCAGGCTCAAGGCCAGGCGGTGGGTGAACAGGTAGACCTTGTTCAGCTTGAAGTTGGAGGACAGGTAAAAGCTGACCGGCAGCGCCACCGCGCAGCCAAAGACCGAGCCCAGCAGGGACATGTTGATGGTGTCCAGCATGGCTTTTTCCATGGTGGGCCAGTAGTTCCAGCTGGGCGGGATCATCGCGCGGATGATGTCAAAAAAGTTGTTGCCGCGCTTGAACAGCGTGACAAAATCCACCCGGGTGAAGACGGAAAAGCCAATCACCACCAGGATGAAGAGGATGAGAAGGTAGGGGAAGGGGTTGAACTTCTCCTTGACCTGCTTCCCGTTGCCCAGCGTATAGGAGCGTGGGTAAAAAATATGAAGGATGTCCTCAAACATTGATGGTCTCCTTCATCACATCGTCCTCGGTCAGGTTGCGGCCGTAGATGTCCTTCAGGACATCCTGGGTGATGTCCGCGGTGGGGCCGTCAAACACAATCTGCCCGGCGCGGATGCCGATGATGCGGTCGGCGTACTGCAAGGCCAGGTCCACGTGGTGGATGTTGATGATGACGGTGATGTTCAAGTCGCGGTTGATGCGCTTGAAGTCCTCCATGACCACGTCCGCCATCACCGGGTCAAGCGCGGCCACCGGCTCGTCCGCCAGGATGATTTCCGGTGTCTGAGCCAGGGTGCGCGCCAGGGCCACGCGCTGCTGCTGCCCGCCGGAGAGCTGGTCCGCCCGGATATAGGCCTTCTCCAGGATGCCCACCTTGTCCAGGGACTCCAGCGCCAAAATCTTGTCCTTCTTGGAATACAGGCCAAACAGCACTCGCGGCAGGGACAGGTCCGCCACGCGGGCGGACAGCACGTTCTTGATGACGCTGATGCGGCTGATGAGGTTGAAGGATTGAAACACCATGCCAATCTTTCGGCGGAACTTGCGCAGGGACGCGCCTGAAAGCTTGCTGACATCCACGCCGTTCACGGTCAGCTTGCCGGACGTGATGTCAATCATCTTGTTGATGGTGCGGATCAGGGTGGATTTGCCGGCGCCGGACAGGCCGATGATGGCCACAAACTCGCCCTGCTCAATGGTCAGGCTTACATTGTCCATGGCCTTGACGCCATTGCCGTAAACCTTGTCAACGTTCTCAAACTTAATCATGTATACGCTCCGCCGTCTTTATGCATTGGTGGATCCTGATGCGCATTGAGGCTGTTGCTGACAGCAACAGCCTCAATGCTTGGGATGGTATCGTTGTTGTTATTCGAAGATTTTCAGGGCCGCGCGGGCGCCGTCAAAGTCGGCATCCTGCACGATTACATAGCCGGTGTGGCTGTAGGGCTTCACGGTGGCTTTGCCTTCGTCGGTCTGAATGATGTTTAAGAAGGCCTGCTGCAGAGCAGCGATGAACTCGGGGGTGATGAAGTCGGCGTTGCCAACGGAGATGGTGTCGTTCATGATTAGGTCGGTGACACCGATGACTTTCAGGGCGTCAAACACGGTCTTGCCGGCGGCGGCCTCTTCAGGATAGGCGGCGGCAAAAGCGGGCTGGGCATAGTCGTTGGTGCGGGTGTCCGCGAAGCCGGCATAGATGTCCGCCTGGCCCAGCAGCACGGTTTCCTGGTTGTCCGGGTAGCCGCCGCCAAAGGTGGCAAACTCCAGGCTTTCAACGGTTTTCTTGGCTTCGCCAACGCCTTCGCCAAAGTTCTTGTTCAGCCAGATGCTGGGGTAGGTGTAGGAAGCGCCGGAGCCGGGGTTGCCCAGGGCCCACTTGGCGGAGTTGACATCGTCCCAGGTCAGGGTGCCGGCTTCGGCCTTGGCCAAAAGGTCAGCGCCTTTTTCAGTCAGGGCGTTGACATAGATGAGGGAGCGGTAGCCGCCGGCGATGATGGAGGGATCGTTCTCAACCACGATGTTCCAGGCGTTGAAATCGTCGGAATCAACGTTGTGGCCGGCGCGGGTGGAGGTCAGGATGACCTTGACGCCGTCTTCAGAGTACAGGGCATAGGTCAGGGCGGGCAGGAAGCCCACATCGACGGTGCCGGAAATCATGCCTTCGCCGACGACCGCATAGTCGGTGCCAACGTCAACGGTGACATTTTTCACGTCATAGCCGCTCTTGGCCAGTTCCGCTTGCAGCATGGCCTTCATGGGCTCAGACGCGGACAGCATTTCTTCAACGCTGGCGCTGGGGACGAAAACCACGCTCAGTTCATCGATGACGATGGGCTCAGAGGCCATGGCGGTGGCAAAGGAAGCGAGCATCAGCACGCTCAACAGGACAGCCAGGAATTTTTTCATTGGTTGTATCTCCTTCGTTTTTTGGGCGAACCCGGTACACTCATTGTACCCATTCACCCCCTCTTTGTCTACTAAAAAACCTGTGTATTTGCGTTTACAAAAGCGTAACGCAAACGTAATAAAACCAGTCAAATCATGGGGTTTCAAGCGTGCCCGCCGGGTGGGAGCCCGGGCTTTACCAAGTGTTTACACAGCACAACTCGCCTCCTGAAGGGAGTTTCCTCCTACAATGTTTGGCATCCATCATCGCCTCCTCAAGCCTGTGCGGATTGGTTCATTTTGAATGTCACGCCTGTCAGGGGAGCGTTCAAATTGAAAAAAGAATACCTTGTGTGGGACGACCTGCCAAGTTGTTAAAACTGTATACCTTGAGATGGACAGTGATCCCAGAGGTTCAAAACTATTCCCTTGTTTTGCACAGCGTCCCAGGAAACACAAATGCTGTTTATCCCGTTTGGGGCGGGGGTATATTAGGAATAGCTTTTATGGCTGGAATTTTTGAAAGTGGAGAAACAACAATGGCAGTAATGACAATCACCGCAGAAAACTTTGAACAGGAAGTGCTTCAGTCTGACAAGCCCGTCCTGATTGACTTCTGGGCACCCTGGTGCGGGCCTTGCCGTATGGTCAGCCCCGTGGTGGAAGAAATTGCCAATGAGCACCCGGAAATCAAGGTGGGCAAGGTCAACGTGGACGAGCAGCAGGACCTGGCGCGCAAGTACCGCATCATGAGCATCCCCTCCCTCTACGTCTTCAAGAACGGCGAGGTCGCTAACAAGACCATCGGCGCTGTGCCCAAGGCCAACATCCTGGCGATGCTGGGCTGATTTCCAATCCGCGCTCCCAACGGCCTGCAGGCCGTTTTTTTGTGTGAATTTGATTGACGAATGCTGATTGGGCGCCTATAATGCTACATTGTGACCTGCCGGTGTGGTGGAATGGCAG